>Ga0208595_1000460_pt1 | contig 15612 bp, 13 predicted proteins | sample LakMenEpi28Jun11_FD_150742 | JGI IMG/M metagenome (GOLD analysis project Ga0208595, IMG submission 150742) | Freshwater microbial communities from Lake Mendota, WI - 28JUN2011 deep hole epilimnion (SPAdes) | ecosystem: Environmental > Aquatic > Freshwater > Lake > Epilimnion/Euphotic zone ...
TGAAACGGCGGGTTATTTTTCTGAATCACGTGATGGTCGCGTAACTGCTGGCGCTATTGCAATCACCGATAAGGAACACCCGAATTATCATCGCATCGCCGATGAATGGCCGAGTAGCAATCCTGTCGGATATGCGGCGTGGTTCAAAGAACGCATGTCAGGACAGCTTTTTGAACGTAAGCGCGAGTTCGCTGCAAGCGAACAACTGGTGATTGCCAGTGTCCAAGATGTTCCTGATCATCAGGTCAAAACGTCATTGCAACGCGCTATTCAGCTTTTGAAGCGACATCGGGATTATTTTTATCGCGACGATCCTGAACACAAGCCCATTTCAATAATCATCAGCACGCTTGCGGCGAAATGCTACGGGAATGAAAGACGTATTGTCGATGCTCTATCCCTCATTTTGAAAAATATGGATCAACACATTGAGTATCGTAACGGCGTCGCTTGGGTGGCAAATCCAGTCAACCCTGCAGAAAACTTTGCAGACAAGTGGGAAGATGAGGCCAAAAAGGCGCAATGTTTTCTGGACTGGCTGGAAGCAGCACGTAGGGACTTTGGGGCCTATCTTCGCGCATTACCATTCAAGCAGATGCCCAAGGAACTTGAGGAAGCATTCGGTTCCGTCTTGGTAAAGCGGGTAGTCGCAAATTCTGCAGGTGCGCCAGCCATCGTTGGGTTGGCGGCGACTACAGAAAGGGTAGATGCTGCTGTTCGGGACGTCGAACGTCGTGGGCAAGCAACTCAACCATGGGCAATAGATTGAGTGCGTAAAAGGTTGCTAAACATTGGAACGGTCAAGCAAGCAATCACTTTCGATCAACCATACCTTTCGGCTGTCGAACTGGACGACTACTTTCAAATCTCTGGAAAATTTATTGTTGCGCCTTCATACGACGAGGCTGCCAATGGGGCAATCGATCACTTCGAAATATGTATTATTGTCCGGCGGAATTTTCCGCGAAGTGAACCCATTGTTTTCGAAACCGGAAAGCGCATTCCGAAAACAGTCGACCGCCACTGTTATGCTGATGGCGCATGTTGCACAGGAGTCTGGGATGAATGGCGTGCAAAGCACAATCGACCCACGTTAGAAACATTTTTGGAAGGGCCGGTTCGGAATTATTTTCTAAGCCAAATCTATTTCGAAATTCATGGGTCTTGGCCATTTGGCGAGAGGTCGCACGGAATTGCAGGTATTTGGGAAGCTTGCGCTGATTTGCTGGAAGTCAAGAATGACCCGAAGCTAATTTTACGCTATTTGCGCGTTCTTGCGGCGCCGTGGCCAAAAGGACATTGGCTGTGCCCTTGCGGCAGCCTTCGCTTAATAAGGGAGTGCCACCTCAATGAACTCTGGGTTTTGCACACAAAAATTAAACCGTTCGTAGCTTACAGCCTTTTCAAACAGTTAGCTGCAGAGGATCGCCTTCGGGGAAAGCCGAAGAAGGATAAGACAACGCGAGGTTAAATTGTATTGTTGTTGATTGTTACCCGCCGAAACTCTCGATGGTAAGCAAACTGGTTCATGACCTCTTCCAATTGGACATCTTCATAATGCTGAATGCCGCATAGATTTTCGCGAGCGGAAGCACATCATACGAAATCCTATCGATAGCATCCTTCAAAGCAGGCACGTCGCCACGCCCATATTTTTCCGAAGATGACTGGGGAGAATGCCGTTGAATTTCTCGAGCTTTCTCTTCGCCCATTGCTGTTCTACCTTTCGATTTGAACCAGTGACGAAGTGAATGAAACACGAGGTTTTGGTTCGTCGTAACATACTTATCGATATGAGCATTTAGAAAATCTGATAGCTTTTGAACCCGATGGCGCTCTGTGAACATTTCTGGAAACAGGTGTCGCTGGCCGTCGGAACGTCGAGCCTCAACAAAGTGAAGTAAATGAAGATCGATTAGCAGTTCAGGGATAGGGATTGCCACATAGATTGTGTTTGCCTTATAATGTTTGTCATCATCTCTTTCGCCAGTATCATGCTTTTCCTGTGTAAAGATGAAGCACCATGCGCCATCGCGCAACTGGATGTCATCGACCAAGATTTGGGTCGCTTCACTCAGCCTACAACCAATTGTAAGCGCAATTAGACTAACCCAAGCCGCAGTCAGATGATCTGCATCGGTCGACTGATTCAGCATAAACTGTGAGTCAGTGAACAATGGTGTATCGAAATATGCTCGGATCTCTTCCGCTGAAAAAAGCCTGCGTGAGCTACCATACCGATCGTAACCCTTAATCTCAACGTTGAGCACCGGCTTTGTTTTGATGATGTTTTTATGATGAGCAAAGCCTGCGATAGCTGAAATTGCGGTTGCACGCTTTTTCAGCGTTGCTGGCGAGATGCGTTCTGCTTGGGGTCGTTCGCGCTCAGCCCAGGCTACACGCTGCCTGAAACCTAGTGCCCTTACCGCCCTCGGGAGGGAAGCGGGAAGGCTAGCCGCAAGTTCGCAATATTCGTCGACCAGATATTTCTCAACACATCCAATTGGTGGGTCGTTAGCAAAACTAACAAAATCCGCCACGGCAACCTTAAACTCACGTTTTGTCTTTTCAGTTATGTCACCCTCCTTTGCCCACCGTTCGCAGACTTCGCTAAATGGCATGTTTGGATTAAATTTGATTTTGACAGGCGACGTCCACACTCTAGGATCGCCATTGCGGTCAATGTTAATAACGAACCCGTCAACAAGGTAGTCGATCATTTCTTGGGCAAGTTCATGCCTTTCGCAAGCGATGGCTGGCATAGTGTCGATCAACGCATCGACTTCGTTGTCGATCAGTGCTTCCCATTGTTTGCGGTCACGCTTCCAAGCTCTCCACAAACCCCAACGCATTCCAGGACGATCCGGGTCTTCATACTGATCTAACAGTTTCTGTTCGAGCGCGTGATCGCTTGCGAGCAAACGATTCCAATCAGATATCGGACGAAGGTGCCTTTCCGTTTCATAGATTGCCGCGTCATGCGATGATACGCACAAATCCAGCCGCATTAGCAGCACGGTTTTACGACGTTTGCCCAATTGGTCGTTGCCGCGGCGACGCGAAAACCATTGTTGCAGGGATGCTGCGGGCGAATAAGCCACACTGGCGCGTGCTTCAATAATCCGTTTTTCGAGTTCCGCATTCGCGAGAATGAATTCTTGCTTTGCTTTGGCAAGGTCTTTGGTGCCTAGCGAAAGTTTGTAAAGTTCCCGATTATCGAAAGCGTGCCGCACGTCTTGCGGCAGCTTCCGGCGCAGATAATAACTGCCCGTGGCAGGGTGGCGATAGGGCGAAGCCATAATAGAAATCCTTCCGGTGTCCCAACGAGGTGTACCAGTGTTATAGGATTTAATCAGATTTCTGCCAAATATGCGCCTTACAGGCGATTTGGTGACCCCTACGGGAATCGAACCCGTGTTTCAGCCGTGAAAGGGCCGCGTCCTAACCGCTAGACGAAGGGGCCAATCGCTTGGCGAGCCGCGCCTTTACGGATTCGTTCTGCCCCCGTCAAGGCCAAGTTGGCGCAAATTCAGTCGGCAAAGGCAATGTCGTCGACATGCAGCTCCGCCTTTGGCGTCGCGCCCCAGTCATCGACCTTCGCGCGGCCGGCAAACCAGTAGCGGCGACCGCGATCGGCGTGGAGCATGGTCTGACCAAGAACGGTCTCGCCCTGCCGAAATGCCATGGCTTTGAACGACTGGCCATCATCGCCCGCAACAATCGCGCGGACATGGTCCTTGCCGACAATATCGCATTTGATGATCCGCAATGGCCCTGTGACCACGCGCGGCCCGGGCCAGCCCATGCCATAAGGTCCAGCGGACTCCATGGCGTCGACAAAAATGGGGTTCAGGCCGCGCGGCGCGACAATGGCGTCGATCAGCAACGCCTTGGCCCCCGATGCGTTGGCGACATCTGTTGCCAGTCGTGCGTCGAGCCAATCGGCCAAGGCATCAATTTTATCGCGCGCGACGGTCAGGCCGGCTGCCATGGCATGGCCACCGCCTGCGACCAGCAATCCAGCCTCGCGTGCCGAAATGATTGCCGCGCCCAGGTCAACACCCGCGATGGACCGGCCCGATCCTTTGCCGACGCCATTTTCGTCGACGGCAATGACGATGGATGGCTTGCCGGTTTTTTCTTTGATGCGGCCCGCGACAATACCAATGACACCCGGATGCCAGCCTTCGCCCGATAACAACGCCACTGCGCGGTTATGTTGTCCGGCCAACATGGCCTCGGCCTGCTCCTGCACCACAGATTCAATCGCGCGGCGTTCTTCATTCAGGCGGTCAAGCTCCATCGCGATGTCTTGTGCTTCGATGGGGTCTTCGGTGATCAGCAAGCGCACACCAAGATCCGATTTGCCGACGCGGCCTCCGGCATTGATACGCGGGCCTAAGGCAAAGCCAAGGTCGGAGCATATCGGTGCGCGGGTAAGGCGGCTCGCTTGAATGAGCGCAGAAAGGCCAATGTTGCGGCGCGCGGCCATGACCTTCAGCCCTTGTGCAACGAACGCGCGGTTCAGCCCGCGCAGCTGCGCCACATCGGCCACGGTGCCCAAGGCTACGATATCAAGCAGCTCCATGATTTTGGGTTCGGGCCGGGCGGCGAAATAACCACGGGTGCGCAGCGTGCGGATCAACGCCGCCCCCAAAAGGAACGCCACGCCAACCGCCGCCAGATGCCCGTGGGACGCCGCCGCGTCGGTTTCGTCCAGTCGGTTGGGGTTGACCAAGGCAAAGGCCTCAGGAAGCTCTGTGGCGCATTTATGATGGTCTACGACGATGACCTCAAGCCCAGCGGCCTTGGCTTGCGACAAGGCGTCATAGGCCATGGCTCCGCAATCGACGGTAACGATCAAGCGGCTGCCGCCGTCGCCAATACGGACCAAGGCTTCGCCAGAGGGGCCATAGCCCTCCATCAAGCGGTCCGGGATATAATAGCCTGCGTCTAACCCCAAATTGCGTAGCAAGCGGATGAGCAAAGCTGCGCTGGTCGCGCCATCGACGTCGTAATCACCATAGACGGTGATCTGCTCCCCATCCTCAACTGCCTGTGCCAGTCGAAGCGCCGCATTTTCCATATCCTGAAAGATCGCCGGGTCGGGCATGAAGTTGCGGATGGTCGGGTTGCGGTGCCGCTCGATATCGTCGCGCGGGACACCGCGCGCCATGAGCAACTGGGTTACAAGATCGTCAGGCTGAAAATCCGGGTCGCGGCCATCGGTGCCGCTGCCCCGCCAATGCCAGGCTTGTTCAAGGATGGAGTGATGTATGTCGAGGACTGGCTTCATCATACTTCCCTATGGCGCGCTGCTGGTGCTAGCAAGGGGGGATGAAGCAACTGGCAATAATCTGGCACAGCATGACCGGCGGGTCGAAGGCTCTGGCGCAGGCGGCCCATGACGGCGCGGTGCGGGTGCAAAGCGTGCATGTGCTGATGCTGAACGCAGCAGAGGCCGACCCTGAACATATGTTGGCGGCGGATGGCTATCTGTTCATCTTTCCTGAAAATCTGGCGGCGATCAGCGGGGGCATGAAAAGCTTTTTCGACCGATGCTATTATCCGTGCCTTGGCGCATTGAACGGGCGGCCTTATGCGATGATCGTTTGCGCTGGCTCGGATGGACGCAATGCGGTTGCGCAGGCCGAGCGGATCGCGACGGGCTGGCGGCTGCGACAAATACTGCCAACGGTGATTGTGTGCACGCATGCGCAGACACAAGCGGCGATATTGGCGGCCAAAACTATTGATGGTGCGCAGCTATCAGCGGCAGCGGAAATTGGCGGGCAGATCGCGACGGGTCTGCACATGGGTATTTACTGAATATCAGCCGATATTGGCGGCTTTCCGATGCTCGCTCTTGACCCAGCGGACGGTGCCCGATGAGGCGCGCATCACCACACTTTCAGTGGTCACGCGGCCATCACGAAGGGTCTTTACGCCCTCAAGCAAGGAACCATGCGTAACGCCCGTAGCGGCAAAGATACAGTCGCCTTTGGCCAGTTCTTCAAGATCATAGATTTTGTCGAGATCCTCGATACCCCATTTGCGGGCGCGCAGCCGCTCATCGTCATTGCGGAACAGCAAGCGGCCCTTGAACTGGCCACCGACGCAACGCAAAGCAGCGGCTGCCAGCACGCCCTCTGGCGCGCCGCCGCTACCCATATAGATGTCAACGGTCGTGTCGGGGTTCGTGGTTGCTATCACACCGGCGACGTCGCCATCGGGGATAAGCATGACGCCGCAGCCAATTTCGCGCAGTTCGGCGATCATCTTTTCATGGCGGGGACGGTCAAGCACGCACACAATCAGCTCATGCGGCGGCACGCCTTTTTCGGCGGCAACAGCAGCAACATTTTCAGCCACCGATTTGTCGAGATTGACGATGTTGGGTGAATAGCCGGGGCCAACTGCGATCTTGTCCATGTAGACATCGGGCGCGTTGAGTAAATTGCCTTCTTCGGCCACGGCCAGAACGGCCAGTGCGTTCGGGCCGGCCTTTGCGGTGATGGTAGTGCCCTCCAACGGATCTAGCGCGATGTCGATTTTGGGACCAGTGCCAATCGCCGATCCGACCTTTTCACCAATGAACAGCATCGGCGCTTCGTCCCGCTCGCCTTCACCAATGACCACCGTTCCATCCATATATAATTCGTTCAAGGCAGCGCGCATCGCTTCGACGGCGGCGGCATCCGCTGCCTTCTCATCGCCGCGACCAATAAGCTTCGCCGCTGCGATGGCTGCAGCTTCCGTCACCCGCACCATTTCCAAAACAAGGACGCGGTCGAGGATTTGGCTTGCTGCAGTCATTGTTTTTTCCTAGTCATTTGAAATATCGGGTTTCTGGGGAAAGAAATTTCGGCATCTGGGGCGTTAACGTCGGCACTGCGGTTCCGATAGGGAAGGCGTGGCTAAATGTCGAGATTACTTGTCGCCGCCATGGCACTTTCTGCTTCCGTCGTTTCTGCGCAGCCATTGAGCGATGACGAAATTGCGGAACAGATCGAAAAAGCCCGGCGACTGGTCGCCGTCGATGCCGAGGGCTGCGTTAAATATCCTGCATCCGATGAAATTGTCGTGTGCGGCGAAAATCCCGACAATAAACGCCAGCGCATGTTTACGGATCGAGGTCCTCCTGATGAAAACCGTATCCGCCCCGGCGAGGCGGTCTCGCAACTGCGCGCGGCCTGCTGCTCGCCAATCCCTAAAATTCCGCCATTTTGGACATCTTCGTTCGGCTATGTTCCGCCGCCGGCAATCCCCTTGGAAGAAGTGCTCAAAGGGCTGCCTGAACCGGATATGATTGTCACCGACGGCGAGAACGCACCGCCCTGATCATTCGCCCAAAATGTGTATCACCATCGGCTCGCCAAGTAAGCTGTCGGACGTTGAAAGCGCATTTATGGTGTCGTTGATCGCTTGCTCCGGCCCGGCATGTGTGACCATGGCAATCAATGCCGAACCATCGTCACCTGCCTCGGTTTGGATGAGGCTTTCAATCGACAGCCCCGCATCGCGCATCGCTGCGGTGATTTCCGCGAGCACACCGACTCGGTCGGCCACCAACATGCGCAAATAGCTTTTGCTGATCCGGTGCGCCGAGGCGGCGCGCGGCAGTTTTTCAAGTTCAGCCGACGGCATGGAGAATGCAGGGCCGGTTTCCTTGCGCGCAATATCGACCAAATCGGCGACGACCGCTGATGCCGTTGGCTTGTCGCCTGCGCCTGCGCCTTGGAACAGCAGGCGGCCCGAGAAATTGCCCTCTGCAACGACGGCGTTGGTTGCGCCTGTGACAACTGCGAGCGGGTGGCTCAGTGGCACGAGGCACGGCTCAACGCGCTGGAAAATAGTCGACGATCCATTGTCGCCGTCAATTTCAGCAAGGCCAATCAGCCGGATACGATAGCCCAAGGTTTTGGCCTGCGCGATGTCCGCCGCCAGGATTTTACGCACACCGCGCGCCTCAACTCCGCCAAAGTCGATGACAGAGCCAAAGCTTAAGGAGGCAAGAATCGAAAGCTTATGCGCCGCATCGATCCCGTCAATATCGAACGACGGATCGGCTTCGGCAAAGCCCTTGGCCTGCGCATCGGAAAGAACCTGCGCAAAATCCAGCCCGTCGCGCTCCATAGTGGACAGGATGAAATTACATGTGCCATTGAGAATGCCATAGACCCGGTCAATGCGGTTGGCGGCGGCACCATCGCGCAGACCTTGAATGACAGGAATACCCCCGGCAACAGCCGCTTCAAATTTGAGCGCGGCCTGCTTGCTCTCCGCCAAAGCCGCAAGCTCGAAACCATGATGCGCGATCATCGCCTTGTTGGCGGTCACCAAAGCGCGTCCGTTGGACAAAGTCTCACGGGCCAAGGTCAGGGCAGGGCCATCGGATCCCCCGACGAGCTCTACCACAACGTCAATATCGTCCGCGGTCGCAAGCGCACCCATGTCGTCGACCCAGCGATAAGGCGACAGATCAACGCCGCGATCCTTTGTCCGGTCACGCGCGGTAATGGCGACAATCTTGATCTCGCGGCCGGCTCTGCGCGCAATAAGCGCTGCATTTTCTTCAATCAGGCGAATGACACCACTGCCCACGGTTCCAAGTCCAGCGAGGCCCACTTTAAGGGGTGCATGACGAACGGGTTTGGACATGGCTAAATGACTTTCTGCCTTTAATCTGGAGGATTTATGCCGCGCTTAAGTGGAAATTGATGGAAACGCTAGCCCAAGCTTGCGATACCCTTGCGGGTGTGCGCGCCAAAGGCATAAGACAAGCGCAAGGCTGGCGCTTGGGCATGGGGTTCGCTAGAGCCCGGATGGAAGCGAAATCGGAGTGAAAAAATGCGTGCAGTTGGTGTTATCGGGGCGGGTCAAATGGGTGCAGGCATATCGCAAGTGAGCGCTGCTGCTGGCCATCATGTCTATCTATCCGACCTTGATCTGGCCAAGGCCGAAGCAGGCAAAGCCAGCATTGCCAAAGCCTTGGCCCGCTTGGTCGCCAAAGAGAAAATGGGGCAGGTCGAAGCCGACACAGTGTTGGCGCGCATTGAGCCCGTCGCCAGCTATGAACCGATGGCTGATGCCGGGCTGATCATCGAAGCGGCGACCGAGCGCGAGGATATCAAGCGCAAGATATTTGAGGCTGTGGGCAAAATCCTTGGCCATCAGGCGGTGCTGGCATCGAACACATCGTCCATCCCGATTACCCGTTTGGCGCAGGCGTCGTCCGACCCAAAAAGATTTATTGGCGTCCATTTCTTCAATCCGGTGCCCGTCATGGGCCTGATTGAAATCATTCGTGGGCTTGCGACGACCGACGCCACCGTCGACGTCGTGCGCAAATATGGGGAAGCGCTTGGCAAGCAATTGGTCTTTGCCAATGACGCACCGGGCTTCATCGTCAACCGCGTGTTGATGCCCATGATTAACGAAGCAATCTTTGCGCTTGGCGAAGGCGTTGCCAACATGCGCGATATCGATACCGCGTGCCAGCTTGGCCTCAATCACCCCATGGGGCCGCTGACCTTGGCAGATTTTATCGGGCTCGATACCTGTCTTGAAATCACCAATGTGCTGTTCCAATCGACGGGCGACCCAAAGTTCCGCCCTGCGCCCTTGCTGCAAAAATATGTTGAGGCCGGATGGTATGGCCGCAAGGTAAAGCGCGGATTTTACGATTATTCTGGAGACGTGCCCGTGCCGACACGCTGAGGCTTACGTAAGGCGCGCCGTGATAAAGGCTGCCTCAAGATCTGCGATCAAATCGTCGGTATCTTCTAGCCCGATTTGCAGGCGGATGAGGGTGCCTTCCTTGTCCCAAGGCACTGCTGACCGATATTTTTCGGGGTGGACGGGCAAAGCAAGGCTCTCAAAGCCGCCCCAGCTATAGCCAATGCCGAACAGGCCGAGTGCATCTACAAAGGCGGTGGCGGTTGCGGCGTCACCTTTATGGATGAACGAGAACAGGCCCGACGCGCCCGTAAAGTCACGCTTCCAAATGTCGTGCCCTGGGCATTCCGGCAGCGCCGGGTGGAACACCGCTGCAACATCTGCTTGGGTCTGCAACCATTTGGCGATCTGCAGCGCGGAGGTCTCATGTGCCTTCATCCGCACAGACAATGTCCGCAAGCCGCGACTGGCGAGATAGGCATCGTCGGGTGACACTGTCTGACCAAGCTGCTGCGCGGTTTGGCGCAATTTCGCCCAAAATTTCGCATGCGTGGTGACGCTGCCCATCATGACGTCACTATGGCCCACAATATATTTGGTGCACGATAAGATCGCCATATCGATGCCTTTGTCGAGCGCCGTATGGAAATAAGATGTCGCCCACGTGTTATCGAGCAAAGTGACGACATTATGTTTTTTGGCCGCTGCGCAAATGGCGGGAATGTCTTGAACCTCAAAGGTCAGGCTTCCGGGTGACTCCAACAAGATCGCTTTGCTGTGGTCACAGAATACCGAATCATAGTCGGCCGTATGCGGGTCAAAATAACGCGTCTCAACGCCAAAGCGCTTCAGGAAGCCTTCTGCGAATGAACGACTTGGGTCATAAGCATTGTCGGTCATCAACAGCACATCGCCGGGCGCAAGGACCGACAGCAATGCGCACGCAACGGCAGCGACGCCCGATGGATAGAGCATCGTTCCATGCGCGCCGGGTTCCATTTCGGTGAGCGCTTCAGCCAGCGACCATTGTGTTGGCGAGCCTCGGCGGCCGTAGAAAAAGCGGCCATCTTCGTTCGATGCCTTGCCAGCTTCGAGCGCGGCGACATCCGGGTATAAATGCGTGCTCGCGCGCCAAATGGGCACATTGACGACCGGGCCGGTTAATGAAGCCCTTCGTCCCGCAGTGACTATTTTAGTGGAGGGCTTTTGGGGCTTGTCAGAACTCAAGCCGCACCCTGCGCTTTGGGGGTGTCCGCATCGAGGCCCCATTCGGACCAGCTACCATCATATAATGCTACATCGGTCTTGCCAGTCAACCGCGCCCCAAAAAGGACGACCGCAGCAGTCATGCCCGACCCGCAGGAGGTGATCATGGGTGTGTTCAAATCCACGCCCGCGTCGGTAAAGGCTTGTGTCAATTCCGCGCCGCGCTTCCACGTTCCATCTGCGTTGAAAAGCTGGCTAAATGGCAAGTTGCGGCTGCCGGGAATATGGCCTGACGCCATTTCAGGCCGCGGCTCGGCTTCTTCGCCGGTAAAACGGCCAGCACCGCGTGCATCGACGATACTTGCGTCTTTGCTATGCAAGTTGGCGAGCATGTCTGCCTTGCTACGCACGGCCTTGTCATCTTTCCACACGGTAAAGTGGCGATGGCGCAAGGTGGGTTTGCCGGTTTCAAGCGGGCGACCTTCGGCTTTCCATTTGGCGATGCCGCCATCAAGGATTGCCACATCATGTGCGCCAAACAAAGTCAGCATCCACCAGGCGCGGGCGGCAGACTTGAACGGGCTGTCATCATACACCACGATGCGGCTGCCGTCCCCAAGTCCGAGCGATTGCATACGGCTCGCGAATTTTTCGGGCGGCGGCAATGTGTTCGGCAGGCTGCTATTGGCGTCGGCAAGTTCTTCCAAATCCATGAACACGGCCGATGGAATATGCCCGCCTTCATATTCTGCCTGCGCATTGCGGCCCGCATCGGGCATGAACCATGTTGCATCGACCACGCGAAGGTCGGACGCGCCGATCTCGTTCGCTAACCAATCGGTGCTTACTAACAATTCCATGATATCGTCCTTGCCCGCATATATGATTCTTGTTCCGTGCAGGATAAGCTGCTTTTTCAAACTATCCAAGTGTTTCCAGAAACTGCTGCGCATGGCTGCGAAGCGCTGTTTTATCTGCGTCCGTCATCCGCTCCCAATTTTTATACGGCATCGCCATGCGCGGGTTTTTGCGCAGCTTGCCTTCGTTCCGGGCAATGAATTCCCAATATAACGCGTTGAAAGGACATGCTTTTGGTCCAACGCGTTGTTTGACGTCATAACGGCAATGTGTGCAATAATCGGACATGCGGTTAATATAGGCACCGCTCGCCGCATAGGGTTTTGACGCAAGCATGCCGCCGTCGGCAAACTGGCTCATGCCGAGGCTGTTGGGCAATTCCACCCATTCATAGGCATCGGCATAAACGGCCAGATACCATAAATGCACTTGCTTCGGGTCGACCCCTGCCAGCAAGGCAAAATTGCCCGTGATCATTAGCCGCTGGATATGATGCGCGTAGCTATGCGCGATTGTCTGGCCAATGGCCTGCGACAGGCAAAGCATGTCGGTTTTGCCCGTCCAGTAAAATGCAGGCAGGGGCCGCGTTGCGTCAAGGGCGTTGCTCTCCACATATTCGGGGCCAGCATGCCAGTAAATGCCGCGTACATATTCGCGCCAGCCAATGACTTGCCGGATAAAGCCTTCAGCGGCGTTAATCGGAACCTTGCCTGCCCGATATTGCACCTCAACCGCACGGCACAGCTCAAGCGGGTCAAGTAAGCCGGAGTTGATGTAGGGCGAGAGGATCGCGTGCCATAAAAACGGTTCGCCGGTCAGCATCGCGTCCTGATAATCGCCAAAATTGGGCAAAGCATGCACCAGGAAATGCTTTTGCTGCTGCAACGCATCTGCACGGGTCACGGCAAAGCCGAATTTGGCCGTCTGTCCGATATTGTCACCATAACGGCTCTCAACCATCTGGATGACATCTTGCGTCACCGCATTAGGCGCAAAATGCAGGGGCTGTGGCATCGTCAGATCGCGCTTGGCGGGTTTGCGGTTTTCTGCGTCGAAATTCCATTGCCCACCTTCGGGCGCATCGCCGTTCATGAGCAGGCCGGACTTACGACGCATATCGCGATAAAAATACTCCATGCGCAACCGCTTGCGGTCCTTTGCCCAGTTTTCAAATTCGGCATGGGTGCACAAAAACCTGTCGTCGGGTAGGATTGTCACCGGCATATCAAAACGGTCGGGCCAGCTATCGAGCATCGCCTTTACGCGCCACTCGCCCGCCTCAGTCACGCGCAGTGCGGAGACTTTGTGCCGCTCGATTGCGCGCGCGACTTCGCCGGTGAAGCTACCGCTGTTTTTGGCCTCGGTCAGTTTTACGTAGTCGACGGTCCAACCTGCACTGCGCAGATCCTCTGCATGGTGGCGCATGGCGGACAGAATATACGCCATTTTGGATTTATGATGCGGCACATATTCGGTTTCTTCGTTCACCTCCGCCATCAAGATGACGCATGCTGTTTTGTCCTGCCCCGCCAAAGAAGACAGGCCGTGGTTTAGCTGGTCGCCAAATATGGGAATCAAAATTGTCATGTCTGCGCCATAGCGCGGCGTGCATTCAAGGGCGATACAGGGTTTCAAGAAAGGGGGGGGGTTCGGGTCAGGACCTATGTATTCCCGAACCGTTGGCGATATCTGCCATCACCCGTTTGCTTCGCGCGGCGAAATCGCTAAATGCGCGATCATGACTGACACACTAAAGCCCAAATTTCTTGGGGCGCAAAGCGCGCTTCCCCAAACACCTGAAGAGGCGCAACTCGATTATGTTCCCAATCCGCGCCCGGATACGCTGTATCTCGCGCGCTTTGCGGTGCCTGAATTTACCTCGCTTTGCCCAGTCACGGCGCAGCCTGATTTCGCCCATTTGGTCATCGATTATGCGCCAGATGCGACAATCGTCGAATCGAAATCGTTGAAGCTGTTTTTGGGTTCATTCCGCAATCACGCCGCCTTTCATGAAGACTGCACCGTTGGCATCGGCCAGCGTCTTTTCTCGGAGATGAAACCGCATTGGCTGCGTATCGGCGGCTATTGGTATCCGCGCGGCGGCATACCGATTGATGTGTTCTGGCAATCGGGGGAGCCACCCAAGGGTCTGTGGTTACCCGATCAGGGTGTTCGGCCCTATCGCGGTCGCGGCTAAGCTATTAACGGCTCGCCCAATATCCGCGCCTCAAAGGTTTGCCACGCAAACCCAGGGCCGTGGCGGCGAGGTCAACCCTACCGCCGCTACTTTCTCATCTCGTCGATGTTCAAGAATCGTTCGTCGCAAAAAATGCGTAGGGGCTGTTATCCAATGAGGGTATGTTCTATCCTGACGTCATGGTCCAAATAGCAAAAGCTTGGCAAATAGGCGCTCAAGACGCGCGTCGCAAAGGCATCGCCTCTTTGGCGATACTGTCCGTGCTGTCGGCATGTGTCGCTGCAGAGCGCGCACCGTCACGAACACTGCCTGCGCCCGTCGTGAATCGGCCACTGCCGTCGCAAAAGCCACCGACGCCGGCAGCTCAAATTCGCCCAGCGGTTGTCGGCGCACCTGTGGGACTTGAAAATCTCCTGAACGAACAATGGCGCATTTTTCCGGGTCGCACGGGCGTTGCTATTATGCGTATCGATGGTGGCGAATGGATAACCGGCAAACGCGTTGACGCGCTATTCCCGCAGCAAAGCGTATCCAAAACATGGGTGGCGCTGACGATTTTGGACTTGGTCGACCAAAATAAGGTCCGGCTGGACCAAAAAATACGTATTACGCGCGATGACCTTGCGGTCTTTCATCAGCCCATTCGCGATTCCGTTATCGCCAATGGCGAGATCGAAGTAACGGTGCTCTCGTTGCTCGAACAAGCGATCATCGGCAGCGATAACACCGCCAATGATTCGCTGCTGCGCACAGCGGGTGGTCCGCAGGCTGTGCAGAATTTCCTGCTGCGCAAAAAACTGGGTGCCATCCGCTTTGGCCCGGGTGAGCGTTTGATGCAAAGCGCGATAGCCGGGCTGGAGTGGCGCCAAGAATATGCCATTGGACGCCGCTTTTACGCTGCGCGTGCTGAGGTTCCACTGGCGACACGCAAAGCAGCGTTAGATCGCTATCTTGCCGATCCCGTCGACGGGGCAAGTCCTGAGGCGATAGTCCGTGCGTTGGCGAAATTGGCTAAAGGCGAGCTGCTCTCCCCTGCATCGACGCGTCTGATTTTGGGAATAATGTCCCGTACATCAAGCGGCCCAAACCGGTTGAGGGCTGGTGTGCCGGCAGGTTGGCGCTTTGTGCACAAGACGGGGACGGGGCAAATTCTGCCGCCGGTTTCAACAGGCTATAATGATATCGGCATCATGACTGCGCCTGACGGCACGCGTTATGCGGTGGCCGTTATGATGGGCAGTACGACCGCGCCTATTCCGCAACGCATGTCATTCATGCAGTTCGTGTCGCGCACTATCGCCACATATCACGGACAATAATCATCGCCGCGAATTCGGGTGGCCAAAGACATGGCCCAGCCGCTTGCCGCCGACACAGAAATTGCCGCAGACAAAGAAAAGGGCCGTCCTGTAAACAGGACAGCCCTTATCAAAATGCTTTCGCTTAGAAAGCGCGAATATTACTTCGCAGCTTCTTTCGCAGCGTCTGCAGCGGCACCAGCTTCTGCAGCGGCGCCGGTTGCAGTTGCAGCGGCGTCAGTTGCAGTTGCAGCAGCGTCAGTTGCAGCGGCTTCAGTTGCAGCAGCAGCATCGGTAGCTACTTCAGCGCCTTCAACAGCGGCATCAGCAGCTTCTGTGGTTGCTTCTGTGGTTGCTTCTGTGGTTGCTTCTTCA
>Ga0208595_1000461_pt1 | contig 15598 bp, 17 predicted proteins | sample LakMenEpi28Jun11_FD_150742 | JGI IMG/M metagenome (GOLD analysis project Ga0208595, IMG submission 150742) | Freshwater microbial communities from Lake Mendota, WI - 28JUN2011 deep hole epilimnion (SPAdes) | ecosystem: Environmental > Aquatic > Freshwater > Lake > Epilimnion/Euphotic zone ...
CCAATGGTTGGTATTAAAGTGCCTTCGGCATTTTCTAACAAATAAGGAATTGCATTGCTGCCATTTGTTTGCACAGGTTTGCCATTGGTACTTACGAAGCGAGTATTATCATCTGTTCTTTTAAATGTATACTGAGGAGATCCAGTACTTTTAGACGCATAAAAATTTTGGATATCGATGTAAAAATCAAAAGTGGTTTTTTTATAGTTCCATTTTTTATCCAAACGAATGTCTCCTGAATGAAATGCTTTTAATCTTAAAGTGTTCACTTGGTCGTAATCAAATACGCCCGATCCCAGTGTTAAGAAATTCAATCTACTTTGCTCTAAATTATAAGGGGTGTAAGGCGCTGCACCTTGGTACCTAAATTTAACACCTAGCTCCCAATTCTTTGGAAGCTTATAGCCAACAGTTGTGCTTATTAAATGTCTGTTGTCCCAACTTGCAGGTTTTAATTTTTTATCGAGTCCCGAAAACTCACTCCAGTATAAAGTATAACTCAATACACCAAAGAATTTTTCTGTCAATTTTTGTTGCGCAAAAAATTCAAACCCATAGGCCCTTCCTGTACCATCCTGTTGAATTGGCTCATTACCGATTGCGCCAAATTCTATCCCTTTGTTGGCTAAACTAATTTCGTCTAATACACTAACTGGATAATTTTTATACCCTTTATAAAATCCTTCAAATGTGAAACGAGTTGTACTCGAAGGCAGGTATTCAAATCCGGCAACATAGTGGTTAGACTGAATGTACTTTCCAGGATTCGTGAATCCATTATTGGAATAAGCCAGTTGCGTATAACTTGGCAGTCGATAATAGGTACCATAGCTTGCACTAAAATTCCATGCATTGCTTAATGCATAACTTAAACTAATTCTTGGGCTTAATTGATCTAAAGGATTTTGACTACTTGATTCAAAACTATTTGCGTCTGCTCTAATCCCTGTGCTAACAGCCAAGCGATCATCGAATAATCTTGTACCCAATTGTACAAATCCACCATATCTTAAAAAGTTAACGCCAGTGTTGGAATTAAAAGTGATTGCGTCTTGTATTTTTTTGCCAGCACTGTCTATTAATGCAGGTCTAAAAACTTGGAAAAAGGCATTGTCAAATTGTACATACTGCGCCACTAAACCATAACTCAAACTAATATTATTTATATTTTTTGTAACGTCGAATCTTAATTTATTTTCCGTTTCGTTACTTCTAATTTGATAAGTGCGTGTTGCATCCGAAGGCTTTTCGTTGTCCTCGTATCTATCTGCTTGATTGTCTAAAGTGTTTCTGCTAATAGATAAATTCCAATACCCATCTTGAATTAATTTTTTCAAAGAAACACCAAGGGTATAGTTCCATTGATTTACCAATGGATTATTGTTGATGGCGAATAATTTTTCTGGCGTCGCTTCTTTTGGTGCTGCTAATCTAAATTCATCAATGGCTGCAAGTCCTAACGTAGTCAAAGTGGTTTTATCATTAATTTTTGTAGTAGTCTTAAATTGATAATCCCAATAATTTGGACGTATCGGTAAATCCAATGCTTTAAAAAGTAGTTCTAAATAACTTCTTCGTACGGAAGCTAAAAATGTGGTTCGTTTACTTAAAGGTCCATCTAAAGTGGCAGCCACTTCTGTTCCACTCATTCTAAAGTTCCCTTGTAATTTATTGGCGTTGCCGTTCTTTTGACGAAACTGAAAAACACTACTCAATGTGTTGTCATACCTCGCATCAAAAGCAGAAGTACTCAATTTTACATCCTGAATAAAACTCACATTCAATATCCCTTGAGGACCGCCACCACTACCTTGTGTACTAAAGTGATTGATAATAGGGACTTCAATTCCATCTAAATAAAAAACGTTTTCACTTGGTGCACCACCTCTAATAATAATATCATTTCTAAATGTACCTCCTGCCGCGCCACCACCCACACCCGGTAAAGATTGAATCACTTTACTAATATCAAAGTTTCCCCCTGGATTTGCTTTAATTTCCTCGGCAGTTAATCTTTGAATACTCAATGGGCTTTCTAAAGTGGTTGCTTTTGCTGTATTACGTCTACTTGAAACTGTCACAGCGTTCAGTTGGTTGACAGTAGGTTCAAGTTCAATAGTAAATGTGTTTTCATTACCCGATGTCACAATGACATTGGTTAGTAATTTTTCTTGTATGCCAAGACCTGTAATTTTAATAGCGTAAGTGCCAGGTAAAAGACTTGTAAACCTAAATGCACCATTACTGTCTGAAATCATTTTTACACCAGATGGTGTTACGGATACCAAAAGACCAGCTACATTTTGTTGGGTTTTTCTATTCACTAAAACACCGCTCAGCTTACCCGTATTTTGAACTGTACCTTGCGCTACAGCTAAATTTGCAGAAAAAACAAGCAATAAACCTACAAAAACCACTTTAAACCATTGCATATACTTCTATTTTGAATTCAAGTATAAAACAATGGAAGCGTAGGTTTTGTTTAATAAATAGTGAAAAAAATCTTAGATCTTTTTAGCAATATGGTCTAAAACCATAAATGCGGTCTCGGCCATGAGGTTGCCCTTATTATCGAGTAAAGGATTGACTTCTGTGAATTCAATACAAACCAATTTGTTGGATAAGAACAATTGATCAAAAATTCCTACAATTTCTTCGGCAAAAAAGCCAATAGGCACCGGAGTACCTGTACCGGTAGAAACGTGATCACAGTCCATAGAATCTACGTCAAAGGAAATATAAATATGATCACAATCTTGTAATTGTTCTACTGCCTCTTTAACACAAACTTCTAGTCCACGAAATCTTACTTCTTCTACCTTATAGCAAGAGATTTCTTCTTTTTCAATGACATGCGCTTCGGCTGATTCAAAATCTCTTAAACCAAAATAAATTAAGTCTTGTGCTAATAATTTTTTATCTGGTGTGCCAACATTTTTTAAATTATTCCAATGTAATAATGTGGTAGCATTTGGTTCGTTTACCTTACATTCAAGATTGTCTTGCTGCAGTGCAGCAGCTAAAGGCATGCCATGAATATTTCCGGAGGGAGATGTGAAAGGAGAATGCAAATCCGCATGCGCATCTATCCATATTACACCCAATCTTTTTTCTGGATTAGCTGCCTTAATACCACTGATAGTGCCTAATGCAGAGGAATGATCCCCAGATAATACAATTGGAAAAAATCCAGTATTGATTGTAGTTCGAACAACATCAGAAACCCTTTGGCATTGCTCCACCACATGCTCGATTCTCTTTGCAAAATTATTATTGTTTTTATTGTAGATGGTTTCGTTATGTGTTTCAACGTCTACAAATAAATGGCGGTGAAAGAAATCATTGTTTTGATTGATGGCTGCAATTTCAATAGCATCTATACCTAAATCCGAACCCCTAGTTCCAGCGCCAATATCAGATCTATTTTTTATAATTTTTATCGTCATATAAATAAATTAGCAACAATTAGTAATCGTAAAATTCAATAAGCAAAGCTACTTAAATTCAAGTAGTCTTATTACAAAAAGCATTCATATTTATCGAATATAAATGGTTCTAGAAATACTGTTTAATTTAATGTCATTCCCAATGGCTATTCTGCCTAAACGATAGGGATAATTCGTGCCATCAGAAAATTCGAAAATAAAGTTAAACACCCCAATAAAGTCATCTACAGAGCGAGACTTAAAAGTAAAATTGATTAAACTACTTGTAATGGCTGTTTTATCTATTTTTTTGTCGATTAAATCCATCTGCACTGTTCTCACATCTCCAAGCTCCATGCTACCTAATAGGATATGTGTGGCATACTTTTCGTTTTGCTTAGTTGGTTTTAAACTAATATCAATAGAAGAAGCAAAAAGTAGTGCGTCTTGAATATCATTGATATCCATTGTGATTCTAGTTAAAACAACTTGTTTTTTAGTTGAATCTGACTGCGCTAATGCAAAAAGGGATAAAAAAACAAGGAATAAAGTACTATACAATTTCATAAAGAGGCGTTATACCTTAAAGTTACCCGAAAAATGCATTTAACCTACAATTAGAAGCATTAAATTAGTGGTATGAAAAAACTGTTTACAGCCAATTGCATCTTCATTTTAGTTCTATTAGGCATGCAAGCCATTGCAGGCAATGTGGATACAATACAAATTCAAAGTAACTATTTAAAAAAAGCGACCAAGTTTGTTGTGATACAGCCAAGTATAAAAAGTAATCAAGGTCTACAAAATAAAACCCAAGAACGTTATCCAGTAGTATACCTATTACATGGCTATGGCGGCAATTACGCACAATGGAGTACAACTGCACCACAATTAGCTAAAACTGCTGATGATTTAAAAATCATTTTTGTTTGCCCCGACGGGGGTAAAGGCAGTTGGTATTTTGATAGTCCTATAGATAGTAGTATACAATACGAATCCTATATTACTAAAGAGTTAATTCCTTATGTAGACTCAAATTACTCAACAAAAGCAAACTCTAAGTCTAGGGCCATCACAGGACTCAGTATGGGTGGGCATGGTGGATTGTACCTTGCAATAAGACACTCGGATGTATTTGGCGCCGCAGGAAGTACATCTGGTGGCGTAGATTTTAGACCATTTCCAAAAAACTGGGATATTAAAAATGCATTAGGCGAATATGAGCAAAATAAAGAAAGATGGTATGATCATACGGTGATGCGCCAAGTTGAATTGCTAAAAAATAATCAATTAGCAATCATTTTAGATTGTGGGGTGGATGATTTTTTTATGCCAGTGAATCGCGCATTACACGAAAAACTTTTACAACTAAAAATTGACCACGATTATATTGAAAAACCAGGTGCTCATAATCACACCTATTGGCGTAGTAGTATCAATTTTCAAATCCTTTTCTTTCACCAATTTTTTCAAAAAAATATATAGGCGCAAAGCTTTATGCAAGGAATCTATGCCGGACTGATTCGTCTGGTATCCTACAAGTTTCCCTTTTGCCAAATAATGCATACCTATTTTTTGCAACAAGATCATATCCAAAGTCACGAATGAATTTTGGAATAAATTTTAATCCTATAAATAATCTTGGCCAACCCTTTAAATGTGTTGCTATTTGAATAACTGCATCCGTTTTAGTGTACACTTTATCATTATCAATTAAAATCACTGATGCTGCCAAAGTTTGATTTAAGTTAAATTTTTGAAGCACACCGATTCCACCAATAGATTGCGATGCAGCAAACTGAAACTTTGCAGCTTTATCGTGTTTTATAATAATATTGACAGTTCGATTGCAAAAATTACAAACCCCGTCAAATAAAATAATTGGCATAGTAATGTTTGATTCTTTCAATAAAAAAAGTTTGCCTTATCTTCTTCTTTTAAAACCAGCGTTCTTTTTTTGCTTGGGATTGTATTCTGGAGTTGGGCCAAACATTTCGGGCACGGTACCTTTTAATACAGGCGCACCTAATAATTCTTCGATCAATGCAAACTTAGACTGTTCTTTTTCACTCACAAGTGTAAAAGCAGTTCCAGTAGTTGCAGCGCGAGCTGTTCTTCCAATGCGGTGGATATAATCCTCCCCATCATTCGGTACATCATAATTAATCACCAAATCAATGTCTTCGATATCAATCCCCCTACTTAAAATATCTGTAGCGACTAAAATATTGGTTTTGCCATTTCTATAGTCTTGTAAGTATTGCTCTCTGCTTTTTTGATCTAAATCTGAATGGATTTCTTCTGCAGCTAATCTTGCCGACTTTAAAATTGCTGTTAGCTCTTTTACGTTTTGTTTTTTAGAGCAGAACACAATCACTTTTGAAAAACGTTTAGAACCAAGCATGTCTTTGATGATGCCCGCTTTTTGTTGTTCATAAACAATAAATGCTTTTTGAACAATTTGTTCTGGCGGTTTTGAAATTGCAATATTAATTTCTACTGGATTCTTTAAAATTTTATTGGCAAGAGCGCGCATTTTTTGCGGCATCGTTGCAGAAAATAGTAAGTTCTGTCTTTCGGCTGGTAAGTATGTAATGATTTTAGCAATGTCATCAGAAAAGCCCATGTCCAACATTCTATCTGCCTCGTCTAACACTAAATATTTCAATCCTTTTAATTTCACATAACCCATATTCAAATGCGCGATCATTCTACCGGGTGTACATACCACAATATCCGCACCAGAAGTCAATGCTTTTTTCTCTGCAGCAAAAGAATTGCCATCTCCACCTCCATATACTGCAATAGAACTTACGTCTGTAAAATAAGCAAGCCCTTCTAATCCTTCTGCTATTTGAATGGCCAATTCTCTTGTAGGCACAATCACCAATGCATTGATATCGCCAGCATGGTGTGGCGATGTCAAAAGACGATGTAATAATGGTAATAAAAATGCGGCTGTTTTACCTGTACCTGTTTGCGCTGCTGCAATAATATCCTTTCCTTCTAAAATTGGAACCATCACCTGTTGCTGAACCGGCGTTGCTGTTTCATATCCCATTGCGTCAATGCCATCTAAAATGCGCTGATCCAGCCCTAAATCTATAAACTTCAAAATGTATAATTTAAGAACAAAGGTAGCCTATAATTTCTCAAATACTAGGTTCAATATTCTAGGTAATTGGCTTCTATCTGCATCATCAAACTGTTCGTCTAATTGAATCAATTGAAAGCCAGAAGCATTTGAAGCTTGAATAAAATCTGTAACATGATGATTAAAGCAGGTTACAACTTGAGTGCCCGATTCGGTTTCAAATCTTGCTTTAGAGCCCGCATATTGTTTAAAGGGATGCAATTCACCAATATAAACAAGACTGCCCACGGTAGTCACTTGAGCTACTTTTTGAAAAACAGCATTCAGGTCTTCGATATGCTCGAGCATTAAACTAAAGGTAACAAGCTCGTAAGTTTGGTTTACAAATGTCCAGTCCTTTGTGATATCCCCTTCAATAAAATTTACTTTATCTGACTGAATTTTATTTTTTGCAATTTCAAGCATGCCTTTAGATAAATCAATGGCAGTGATTTGATCACAGATGCTTAAAAGCCAGGAAGTATTCTTGCCTGTGCCACAACCAATTTCTAAACAATGCTTGAATGATTTTCCTTGAAGTATTTTTTTTAGTGCCAAGGCTTCAAGGTCGCGCGTTTTATTTTCATTGGTATCGTATTGGGATGACCAACTATTGTATGCATTTGCTATATCCATTATTTAATCATTCTAATTATAATAAAGATAATACTATACAGCGTTTAATTCAACTTTGTCGAAATCAACTTATGGAACTAGATTATTTTTTACAAAGTCTGCACAGTAATCTTTAATCAGATTTCTCACCGCATCAAAAGCCGCTTCAATTTCTTGCTCTGTTCCTGTTGCTTTTGCTGGGTCGGGGAAATTATAATGAAATTTTTGTGCATTGGATGGAAAGTAAGGACAGCGCTCTTTGGCATTATCACATACTGTAATCACATAGTCAAATTCAATACCTGTATATTCTAAGATATTGTTAGAAGTATGATGGCTAATATCAATGCCATCCTTTTCCATTGTGGCTATTGCTTTTGGATTCACCCCATGCGTTTCTACGCCAGCACTATAGACCTTGGCTTTTTCACCTGCAAAATGCTTTAAATACCCCTCTGCTATTTGACTGCGGCAGCTATTGCCTGTACATAATACTAAAATGTTTTTCATAGACTAATGATTTAACAACAACCAGCACCAGGTACACATTTATTTTCTGTCAATGGTTTTTGTGCAAAAACAGTGACACTAAAAATGCCAGTTGATCCATTTTTAAATTGATTGATTTCGTCTTGAGATAAATAATTGATTAAAATATCATCAGGAATCACGATTGGTTTTTCTTTTTGAATTGTTACATTTTCAAACCCATTGGCATGAATCAATTCCATGTAAACTTCTTTTTGAATAGCACCAGCAACACAACCAGCATACATCTCGGCATCTTTTCTTAAACCCTCTGGCAATGCGCCTACTAAGACAACATCGGAAATACTAAAATGACCGCCAGGCTTAAGCACCCTAAGGATATCCTTTAAAACAGCATCTTTATTTGGTACCAAATTCAATACACAGTTACTCACTACCACATCTGCAGTGTTTGCCGTAATAGGCATATGCTCAATATCTCCTTGTCTAAACTCTACATTATTGAAGCCTCTGATCTCTGCATTGGCTCTTGCTTTATCAATCATGGCAGGTGTGAAATCAACACCAATCACTTTACCTGTCTCGCCAGTCTCATGACGTGCAATAAAACAATCATTTCCTGCACCACTTCCTAAGTCAATCACAACATCTCCTTTTTTTATTCTTGCAAACTGTGTTGGCAGACCGCAACCAAGACCCAAATCGGCATCGGCATTATATCCTTCTAAAGTTGTATAATCCTCGGACATGATATTGTACACTTCTGTAGAACATCCGCCAGCGCCACAGCAAGAAGCCATATTATCGGCTTTGTCTTGTAGCGCAATTTCACTGTACTTTTGTCTTACGATTTCTTTTAATTGTTCTTCGGTTTGCATAAAATTTATTTTAAATTTTTTGATTTTTTTAAACATTTGTTCAACAACATTTGCTGGCAGGCAAAGTCAATTTGTCTAATAACAGCCCTAACTGATTTTTTGCTTTCGTCCATTCTTTTTCGTCAATACAATAACAAACAGAAACGCCCTCAATATCACCTTTAATGAGACCAGCTGCTTTCAATTCTTTTAAATGCTGAGAAACAGTACTTTGAGAAAGCGGCAGTTCATCTACAATAGCACCACAAATACAAGACTGGCGTTTTAATAATACATTCAAAATGGCCACCCTAGCAGGATGAGAAAGGGCTTTAGCATATTTTGCAATGCTTAATTCCTGTGCCGAATAGTCTTTGGTTTTAGTGGTTCCCATATTAATCGTAAAATTACGATTAATATGGGAAATGAAAAAATAAACTTAAATTGAAGTATGAAAAAAATAGTTCAAAGCACCCTATTGACTGGCTTTATGATGCTAGTTGCGTTCCATCAATCTTTTGCGCAAGCCGAAAAAGCAGAAGCAGAGATTCAACAATTGATGCGAACAACACCTGTAGTGGGATTATCCGTTGCAGTAGTAAAAGATAATAAAGTCATTTACAATCACTCCTTTGGCTTTAAGGATGTAGAAAATGAGTTGCCCTTGACCAATGAATCTATTTTTAGAATTGCATCCATCTCAAAATCATTCACTACCACTGCAATTATGCAATTGGTTGCAAAGAAGCAAATTAGTTTGGATCAGGATGTGAGTGAGTTGGTTGGATTTAAAATTAGGAATCCAAAGTTTCCAAGTACAGTTATCACCTTAAAAATGTTATTGTCTCATAGGTCTTCTATCAACGATAGTGAAGGATATTTTAGTTTAGATGCCATTGATCCAGCAAAAAATCCAAATTGGGAAAAATCTTATAACGCATATGAACCCGATAAAGGGTATATGTATTGTAATTTAAATTACAATTTGGCGGGATCTATACTAGAGAAATTGACTGGCGTTCGTTTTGATAAATACATTCAACAACAAATTTTGGACCCACTTGGACTTTATGGAGGTTATAATGTGAATGCATTAGATAGCAATTTGATTGCAAAAATTTATGAATTCAATAAAGAGACAAAAGGTTTTACTTTATCTCCAAATGCATATGCACCAAGAACCGAGGAGATAAGCAACTATACTATGGGCCGATCAACCCCTATATTTTCACCAACAGGCGGTATGAAGATATCTGCAAATGACCTTGCCAAGTATATGATTATGCATAGTCAATTAGGAAAATACGAGGGAGGAAGAATGATACCTAAAAAGTTATCCCAACAAATGCAGGCAATTATTTCCGAGGAAGAAAACTATGGAATGGCTTTAGAAACTTCTACGCAATTAATACAAGGCAAAACGATGATTGGCCATACAGGTGTTGCATATGGTTTATATAGCTTAATGTTTTTTGAACCTAAAGAAAAAATTGGGTTTGTAGTGATTACCAATGGATCTGACCCTAAAATTATTAACGGTATCAATGGAGTATTACACCAAACAGTGAATATTTTGTATAATAATTTGATTCAAAAAAATTGATTGAATCTATACAAATAACATCACTAGCACTAAAACAATTCCTGCTAAAGTGAAGTACATTCCTTTTTTGAAAATTGTTGTTCCTGGCATAAACATATAGAAAGAGGAGATTACAAAAAACATCAAAGAAACACCGAAGAATATATTTAAATAATACAATGGATCTTTATGGGTTGCTTTGTGCATCTTGGTCATCTTATTTAACAAGTAGGGTAATTCCATTACTTTAAAATCTGCAACACCAGTCGTTTTATTGTAAGTGCCTTGAGGGAAAGTGATCACATCTAGTGTATCTGAAATTATTTTAAGATTTTTCAATTTAATAGCTGGGCCTACCTCATCCGTTTTAAGACCGGTTGCAACAGTAAGTACTTTATGATTTTCTTTTTTCAAAAAATCAGTATCTCTAAAAATCATAATAATACCACTTACAGAATAAATGGCCATGATGCCTGCTAAAAAAAACCCAAGGTATCTATGGTAAATGCGCATGTTTTTTGATACGTCGCTCATATGTAAAATTTAAAAGACATCCTGTCTATGATTAATAATGATTTGAATGCAAAATTACGAAATCTAGCTAATACTTATGCATAGGCAGTAAAAGAAGTAACTAGATTCATCCTTAAGTCATAAGATAGTTACTAAAAGTAGATATATTTGATAGGCAGATAAGCCTTAGTGAATCATTAAGCATTAATAAATACTATGAAACAATTTATACTATCAGGGTTCTTAATTTTAATTGGCCTAGTACAGGCTAGTGCACAACAATCTAAAGTACATATTAACCATACGGCCATTTATGTAGTGGATATTCAAAAAACTAGCTCCTTTTACTCCAATATCATTGGTTTAGACACCGTTCCTGAGCCTTTTCATGATGGTAAACATATCTGGTATAGCACAGGAGCACATACTATGTTGCATGTGATTGCTGGAGCAACAGCTAAAAAGGACTATTATAAAAATCAGCATACTTGTTTTACCGTACCAAATTTTAATCTTTTTATTGAAAAACTAAAGAAACTTAATTGGGCCTATGAAGATGTGGCTGGGAATAAAAATGCGATTACAACAAGGGTAGACGGAGTTCATCAAATTTGGTTACAAGACCCAGATGGATATTGGCTAGAAATTAATGACGATCAATACTAGTTGTAAAAAAGATCTATAATTAAGTATACATTACATTATAAATAATGGCATCATGATCATAAAAGAAAAAGCATTTGAATCCTTTACCTGGATTGACATTGAAAAGGCGAATAAAAAAGAATTAGAAGTAATTGCAAGCAAGTATAATCTAAATTATTTTTTAATAAAAGATGCACTTGATATTGGTCACTTGCCAAAGTATGAGCAATTAAATCAACATGACTTTTTTATTTTTAGGGCATATACTTCCAATGTGAGATTGAATATTGATGAAATTGGGGAGATGTCTAATAAGATCGCCTTCTTTATATTTGATGATAAGTTAATTACCATACACCGTGCTCATTTTCCTTTTTTGAATTTAGAGGAAGAAAAAGATATTAAAATAAGTGAGTTTTTTTTAAAGATTGTAGGTTGCATGATTGATTCATTCAAAACACCTACGCTTGAAATTTCAGATAAAATAACCGAGATAGAAAAAACAATCTTTTTAAAAGACTACAGGGCTGTTTTGATTGAAGAGCTTTATTACATTAAGACACAATCAAGGATATTAAAGAAAATAATTTCAATTACAGAGGCAACTATTCTAAAATCCCAGGATAAATACAAAGTATCCTATATCTATCAAGACATTCAAGATACATTACTGAATTTACTGACAGTGAATGAAGAGTCTGTAGATAATTCTACTCATTTAATGAATACCTATCTTTCTTTAAGTGATCAAAAGAACAACGAGGTAGTTCGTTTGTTGACTATATTTTCTGTATTTTTTCTTCCTCTAAATTTTATTGCTGGGGTCTATGGCATGAACTTTTCATTTATGCCTGAGTTATCCTGGAAATTAGGATATGCATTTGCTTTATGCTTAATGGCAATCGTTGTAGTTGTGATCTACCTCTGGTTTAGACGAAAGAGAATCCTTTAAATAAACTTGAATATAAAAGGCATTGCAAAACTGACAAAGGCGGCCCAAACTGCATAAGCTGGTATAAAAAATGCGATATTCCCTTCTACATCTTGTATCGAGGCTTTACCCTTGAGGTTTTTAAATAAGCCATAGGATACTAATAATAAATGTATAAATATCAAAAGGTTCGCGCCTAATACTGCTAGCCTGTTAGGGGAAAGACCAAATTCAGAAAGTCTAAATGAAATAGCTGAAAGCGCAATCGTATTGGCGATAATTGCTAATATGGCAAGCCCAAAAAGAATGATTAAATTGAATTTTGAATTTGTATTATTTGTTGCCTCCGTTAATGAGAATAAGATAATTGCCATGACGCCAATTAATACAATATTAAATACCAATAAAAAATTACGGTCATTGTATATATCCTTTTGAGTATATATTAAGGTAATTAGAAACACCAATAAGGTTATAAAAACAATTGGCGTAAAAATTTTAGCAATTGTAGGAGAAACTTTATTTACAAGATCTGGATTGTTCTGAATTAAATAGGTGGACAGCATTGGCATAGCTGCTAAGGCCCAAACAGCTATTTGTTCAAAATAAAATGTTTGGATATCCATTTTTAATAACTCGAATAAGGCAAGTGTGATGCCGGTAAAAAACATGCCTGAGATGAATATCAATCCAGTCATTACAATAAAATTACCGTTGAATTTTAAAAATGAGATTTTCTTTTGATTATTGTTTAAGTCCCCACCAACAAAAGAGTATCCAAGTATTGCCCATAAAAAAATGGGTAAATGTATGGTAGATAAAATAAAGGTTGCACTCTTTTCATTATAAGGCAAGCTATTCATAAAAATGGCGGAGGCTATGAATAAGATAATTGGCAAAACCATTTTAGTGATAGACAATTGCTGCTTCCAAATAAAATAACCTGTTAACATAGGGAACACAACGAAGCCTATATTCTTAGACATATACACATCGTAATCTATTCCTAAAAATGAAGGCATTTTTGCGATAAGTCCACCTATAAAAGCAGCTACCACAATAAAAATGATTTCGTTTTTATTGCCCCAAGTAATTTGTTCGTCTTTAAAGTTTAGTCTCTCATTCCAAGCCTGCGCAGTAGGCTCGTTTGTTAGCTCTTGGTATATATTGTTAAAAGCAATTGTAAAAGCACCTTTATGATCACGATACAATTTTTCAAGTTGTTTTGGGTTATTGATATTAATTCTTATTTCGTTTTCCATAGCAATCCGTTTAGTATTATTCTTATTCAAGTTAGATTATTCGAAGCTGTAAAAATATGTATAATCACCTCTAAAATTTGTTAAATAAATGTTTTTGTTCCTATCATTGTACCATCAATGCAATATCCATTAGAATTAACCCAAATAAGTGCCGAAAAAGCAATTTATGTCCCAGTATATGATGCCGTTAAAGCAATCTATACGGACTTGTTAGCGATGGACCCTGCTTCCCCCTTCCCATACTGGGCTAAGGTTTGGCCCTCGGCAATTGCACTAGTCAAAGTACTTCAAAAGCATCCAAGTTTGATAAGGGATAAATCGGTGCTAGAGCTTGGTGCGGGAATTGGATTGCCCTCGTTGTTGATGGCAAGTGAAGCCAAAACAATACAAGTAAGTGATTATGATTTGGATGCTGTTGAATTGTTACGAAAAAATATTGCTCATCTACAATTGCAGAATGTACAGGCCTTACAAATGGATTGGAATGATTTGCCAGAAAATATAAACCCCGAGGTAATCATTTTAAGTGACGTCAATTATGATCCTACACAATTTGAAACGCTAACAAAATTGATTGAAAAGTTCATACACCAGGGATGCGCTATTATTTTATCGACACCTCAAAGAATTATGGCGAGTCCTTTTGTTCTTGCTTTATCAGAATTTATTATTGCAGATTATCTAGAAATGGTGGATGAAAATGGAGTCACAAAAGAAATAAGTATCTTAGTCCTATCAAAAAACAGTTCGTATGGTAAAAAATGATTTTAAAACTGTAGACGAGTACATTCAAAGTTTTCCTAAAAAAACACAGGTTCATTTAAAATCAATTAGAGCAGCAATTAAATCAGTTGCGCCTCAAGCTACTGAGCAGATCTCATATTGTATGCCTGCATATAAAGTAAATAAAAAACCATTTATTTACTTTGGAGCATATGAAAAACATATTGGATTCTACGCCACACCAAATACCCACGAAAAATTTTCCAAACAATTATCTAAATACAAACAAGGAAAAGGTTCTGTTCAGTTCCCACTTGACGAGGCTTTACCAATTGAATTAATCACAAAAATGATTCAATTTAAATTGAAAAGTATGTCTTAAAATGATGGAATTAAACATTACAATAGTACAGATCAACGATAGCCATATTGCTGCATTACAGCAAATTGGTCGTCAAACTTTTTCAGAAACTTTTGCCGAAAGTAATAGTGCAGAGAATATGGCTAAATATCTGGAAGAGGCCTATTCTTATAAAAAACTAAGCGCTGAATTGAATGACCCAAATTCAATTTTCTACTTTGCTATGATGGACCAAAATGTGATTGGTTATTTGAAGCTTAATTTTGGTGCATCGCAGACAGAACTCAAAGACAATAATGCACTTGAAATTGAACGCATTTATGTGTTAAAGGAATTTCATGGTAAAAAAGTGGGGCAATTACTATTTGATAAAGCAATCAAAATAGCCAAGGATCATCATGTAGCTTATGTTTGGCTTGGTGTATGGGAAAACAACAAAAGAGCGCTCCAATTTTATACTAAAAACGGCTTTGTTGAATTTGATCAACACATATTTGTACTTGGTGACGAAGCACAAACAGATATTATGATGAAGTTAGAATTGAAATAATTTAATTGTATAATCCAGTAGTTCGCTTCCACCTATTGCTCCGTGGCCCGGAATCACAATTTTTATATTAGGATACTGTACCTTGATGCGCTCAACAGTATTAGACCACTGGGCGATATTTGCATCTCCCAAATAGCCTTTTGTAGCTTTAAGTTCTTTAATCAAGCAACCGCCAAATAAAATATTTTCACTTGGAAAATATCCAACTACATTGTCTTTTGTATGTCCTTCACCAAAATACTTTACCATCGCATAGGTTTTACCAAGACTTAATTTAAGTGCATCTTTAAACCCATTTTGAGGAATAACAACATTATTTTCTTTGGTTAATTCAATGGTACTAAAATTTGCGAAGGAAGGGATATTTAATTTATGAAATGCAGCTAGCCCACCTAAGCAATCACTGTGAAAATGAGTGGGTACAATGGCTTTTATTGTACAGTGTAATTTTTCTTTAATGAATTTAATTAACTCATTGGCACTGGTATCGTTGGTTGGTGTATCGAATACAA
>Ga0208595_1000463_pt1 | contig 15512 bp, 16 predicted proteins | sample LakMenEpi28Jun11_FD_150742 | JGI IMG/M metagenome (GOLD analysis project Ga0208595, IMG submission 150742) | Freshwater microbial communities from Lake Mendota, WI - 28JUN2011 deep hole epilimnion (SPAdes) | ecosystem: Environmental > Aquatic > Freshwater > Lake > Epilimnion/Euphotic zone ...
CCACCTTCGCGGTTTGAGGCCATATTGTTCAGTGCCAGGCGGAAAGGCGCAGGCTTAGTGTTTCTAAGTCTAGCTTTGCCAACGTGGCAGCGGACATTTTGCTTCGATATCTTTGCCATTTTGACGCCGCGAAGGTGGATTTAATTAAGTGGTCCTGACCCTAAAAATTGCATTTAGCTGTGGATTGCTGAAATCGTTGCTTTGCGACTGCGGGTTGGCCCGCTATCGGCTCATGCATGTCTGATATCGTTGATGCCCCAGCAGAAGATCCGTTCGACGCGATAGTTGATACGCCGTTTGATGCGGCTTTGTCGGAACGTTACCTGATCTATGCAATGTCAACGATTACGGCGCGTTCTTTGCCAGATTTGCGGGACGGGCTTAAGCCGGTCCATCGGCGTCTATTATGGGCCATGCGCCTGTTGAAGCTTGATCCGGCCAGCGGGTATAAGAAATGCGCGCGGGTCGTCGGTGATGTTATTGGTAAATATCACCCGCATGGCGACCAGTCGGTGTATGATGCGATGGTCCGCCTCGCGCAGACATTTTCCCTGCGCTATCCGTTGGTCGATGGCCAAGGCAATTTCGGCAATATCGACGGCGATAATGCGGCTGCTTACCGATATACCGAAGCGCGGCTGACAAAGACGGCCATTGAGCTGATGAACGGGCTTGACGAAAACGCGACCGATTTTCGGCCAACCTATAATGGCGAAGATGAAGAGCCAGAGGTCATGCCCGGCCTGTTCCCGAACTTGCTGGCCAATGGGGCAAGCGGCATTGCCGTGGGCATGGCGACAAGCATACCGTCGCATAATGCCGCCGAGATTATTGACGCTGCTATGCTGTTGATTGACAATCCGCAGGCCAGTCACGAACAATTGATGGAAATTGTGCGTGGCCCGGACTTTGCGACGGGCGGCGTGTTGGTGGACAGCCCATCGGTGATCAGCGCTGCTTATGCCTCTGGCCGAGGCGCAATGCGTGTGCGCGCGCGTTTCTCGAACGGCTGGCAGGATGACAAAAAATGGGAACCAACCGGCGTTGAAAAACTGCCCGGCGGTACATGGCAGTTGGTCGTGTCTGAAATTCCCTATCAAGTGCAAAAGGGCAAGCTGATTGAGCAAATCGCGCAGCTCATTGCCGACAAAAAGCTGCCCATTCTTGATGATATTCGCGATGAAAGCGACGAGCATGTCCGCATTGTGCTTGTGCCGAAAAGCCGCAATGTTGATCCCGAAGACCTGAAAAACGCCTTGTTCCGCCTGACCGATTTGGAAACGCGCTTCTCGTTAAACATGAACGTGTTGGATTCCGACCGCACGCCTAAGGTTATGGGCTTAGGCGAAGTCCTGCGGCACTGGTTGCGGCACCAGATTGAAGTGCTCGTCCGCAAATCCCAGCACCGGCTTGAGAAAATCGACGCGCGGCTGGAGCTGCTTCAAGGCTATATCATTGCGTTCCTTAATCTTGACCGCATTATCGAGATTATCCGTACAGAGGACGAACCCAAGCCCGTCATGATGGCGGAATTCCAATTGAATGACCGTCAGGCCGAGGCCATCCTGAACATGCGTTTGCGGTCCTTGCGCAGGCTTGAGGAAATGGAACTACGGCGGGAGCTTGAAGCGTTAGAGGCCGAGCGTGAAGAGCTTGCAAAATTGATCGAAAGCCCGGCGCTGCAAAAGAAGCGTTTGAAGAAAGACCTTTCGGCACTGCGTAAGAATTACGCCGAAGAAACGGAGCTTGGACGCCGCCGGACAAGTTTGGAAGAAGCCGGGCAAGTGCGCGAGATTTCGCTTGAGGCCTTTGTGGAACGCGAACCTGTGACCGTCATCATGTCAAAGCGCGGCTGGATCAAGGCGATGAAGGGGCATGCCGACCTCTCCGCACGCGCAGATTTCAAGTTCAAGGAAGGGGATGGCCCCGCTTTCGCCTTCCATACCCAAACGACGGACAAGATCCTTATTGCGACCGCAAATGGCCGTTTTTACACCTTGGGTGCGGATAGACTTCCCGGTGCGCGAGGTTTCGGTGAGCCTGTGAGCACGATGATCGACATGGAAGCAGGAAACGATATTATTGCCGTTTTCCCGGCCGTTGCCGATGGCCGAATGTTGCTGGCTGCTACCACCGGAAAGGGTTTCATTGCGCGCATCAGCGATGTTATCGCCGAGACACGCAAAGGACGCGGCGTTGTGACATTGAAGCCTGGCACGCGGCTGAAAGTCGTCCGCCTCGCACCGCCGGAGACTTCGGATGAAGCCGCCTTGCGCGACCAATATGTCGCCGTGGTGGGCGATAACCGGAAACTGGTTGTCTTCCCGATGACCGAAATTCCTGAAATGTCCAAAGGGCAGGGCGTTACCTTGCAACGCTATAAGGACGGCGGGCTTGCGGATGCCATTTGTTTCCGCATGAGCGAAGGCCTTAGCTGGGCCATGGGCGGCGACAGTGGGCGGATGCGGACGGAGCATGACATGTCGTTATGGCGTGTTGCGCGCGGTGCCGCTGGCCGATTGCCGCCGCAGGGATTCCCGCGGAACAATCAATTTGATTAATCAAGTCCGGACAAAACAGCTTTGACCGCTTGTACAGCCAGTTCGCGCTGGCGTGCCGCATCGGGAAAATCCTCTGCGACCCAACTGGTTTCTATGGCTTGCAGCGTTTTTGCGACCACGGAGCCAGCAGGTAAGCCCATGACAATGAGTTCGCCGCCCTTGATCGAAAGCGTTGGAATATCCCATTGTTCCAGCCGCGCGAGGCATTCCGGCACTTGCACATCAACAGCATATAGCATCACGGCATCGCGCGCAGCGTCGATATCCGCACGATAGGCGATCGCGCGGACATTAAAGGGTGTCGGGACGCCTGCGCGCAACCTTTGGGCACAGCCCTCGCGCATTTTGTTGGACAGCTTCAACCGCGCCGCGACCTTATCGGCCGCAACACTATCGCGGGTTAACAGCGCCAGAAAGCGCGCAGGCAGCGAAACGGGCTGCGCAAATTGCGCTTCGCGCTCCACAAGGTGCCGCAGTTTATCGGCGGCATCGCGGGCTAACTCGGGCAAAAACGGAGTGAAGATGCCGTTATCGATCATCAGCTCGACCGATGCGACGGGATCTTTCAATCCCAATATGCGGGTGAGTTCCTGCGCTATGCGTTCGCGCGACAAGGCGGTCAGCCCATGCGCGCCAGCTGCGCAGGCCTGAATGGCGTCACCATCAATCTGCCCGCCGCCATATCGGGCAAGGAACCGGAAATAGCGCAATATGCGTAAGAAATCCTCGGCGATCCGTTGATTGGCATCGCCAATAAACCGCAGTCTGCGCGCTTCCAGATCGCTTAATCCTTCAAAATAGTCGAAGACTTCACCGCTTTTGGGGTCAGCATATAGGGCGTTGATTGTGAAGTCGCGGCGGCTTGCATCCTCCTGCCAATCGGTGGCAAAAGCAACCGTCGCACGGCGTCCATCGGTTGCAACATCGCGCCGCAATGTGGTGATCTCGTAATTTTTGCCAGCCACAGCGGCGGTGACTGTGCCATGTTCGATGCCGGTCGGAATGGCCTTAATGCCCGCAGCTTCCAAACGGTTGATGACTTCGTTGGGCAATAAGGCCGTTGCGATATCAACATCGGATACGGGCAAACCAAGCAGCGTGTCGCGCACCGCGCCGCCCACATAACGCGGCCCGCCATAAACATCATCCAGCGCCGCCAAAACGCTTTTCAGGCCATCGGCATGCTGCCATTCGGCATCGGGAAGGCGCACCGGCGTCATGCCAGCCGCCGCACGAGATTTGCTATGATCCCTGCCGTCACGCCCCATATCCGTCGTTCGCCCCATTGCATGTCATAATAGCTACGTTGCTGTCCATTCCATGCGGCCTCTTTTCGAACCGAATTGGCAGGATCAAGCAGGAAAGCAAGCGGCACTTCGAAATAGTCATCCACTTCTTGCGGGTTGGGCCGCATAAGAAGGTCAGCGGGAATGAAGCCAACGACAGGGGCGATGCTGTATCCGCTGCCGGAAAAATAGATGTCCGCGACGCCGATGACGTCAACTATTGTTGGCGGGATGTTCAATTCTTCATGCGCCTCACGCAAGGCCGCCGCGATTTCGTTTTCGTCGCTTTCATCGACCTTGCCACCGGGAAAGGCAACCTGGCCCGCATGGCTGCGCAACCATGTGGGGCGCTGGGTCAAGATGACACCAGGTTCCGCCCGGTCCGTTATGGGGATCAGGACCGCCGCCGCGCGGTGCGTGTCGACGGCAAAGTGCCGTTCGTCTTCAATCTCTATGCTGCGCGCGGGATCAAGCGCCATTTGCAACCGCTGCCGCCAGCTCATACAGGCGAAGCCAGCCGGAATTGCGCGCCTTTGCTCCAGATGCCTGGGTCTTCCGGATTTTCGGCAAGCGCCAAATTGGCGAGTTCATAATAGACTGGACGCGCAAGCTTTGCCCACATTCCGCCGCGCACATGCACATATAACAGGTCGCCGCGCATTTCGATTGGGTGATCGGCATCGGCAAAAACAAGGTCGTCGCTGTTGAGCCGGAACGCCAAGCTGCGTTCGGGGCCTTCGCCTTCGCTTTGCAGTTCGGCGGCAATAAACGGGGCATCGTCGACAAGTATCGAAAGCCTTTGCTGCGGCGTCACAAGCCAATATCGTCCATCGGCATCGCGGCGCAATAGGCTGGAAAAGGCACGGACCATTGCCGGCCGCGTAATTTCCCCGCCCTGATGAAACCATTTGCCGTCAGACGCGATCCGCATTTCGCTGTCGCCGGTGGTGGCCGGTTCCCAGCTTTCCACCGGCGGCAATTTCCGCGCCGCAACAAGTTCGGCAATGTCCGACAGGGTTAGCTTGGCTAGATCAGGTGCTTCGTACGGCATAGAAATGCGATAGGTCCAATCGGGCCAATCGTCAAAGCTTAGTCAGCTGGCCCAAGCATGCCATGCGTTGGCAAGGCAACCCTATCGTTGTTGCGCAGCAGCAAACGCCGTGGTTCCCAAGGGCCGGGTAAGGTCCAACCAGATGTGCCCTTGGCTTCAAAACCAAAACGGCCATAATATTCCGGATCGCCAATCATCACCATTGGCGCATCGCGAGGTGTTGCGGCGTTGAGCGTCAATTGCATCAATTGTGTTCCAAGCCCTTCATTCTGGCGATGGCTGGCGACAGCGACCGGCCCCACCAACACCAGATTGGCCATTCCAACGCGCACTGGCCAACACTGAATGCTAGCGACAAGTGCATCGTCGTCCAAAATCCCAAAGGACAGATGATCAATGGCGGCCATGCCTTTGCGCAGCAAATAGGCCGTGCGTACACGCCGGTCGGCCCCGAACGCATCATCGAGTAAAGCGTTCAACGTATCGGCGGATATGCCTGAAAGGGGCGTATTGTGCATGTTAAACTTGCCGGGATATGGGACACACTAAAGGCGTCCACTGTCATTGCGGGCGATGTTTGTCCAATCGAATATCATGTCGCCGATTATAAAAGCTGCCGTAAATTGCCTTTCGACGGAACATCTATTAGCATGAGCCGCTTAAGTGGTTTCGTCACGCAGGAGAGAGAATTTGACCGATCAGGAAGCGCCCCAATTGGCACCAGAAGCGACATCGTCACCTGCTTCGACGCAACCGCGTGCCCAAAGAGATATCCTTGGCTATCTGGTTTTGATTGCAGGCGTCGGTGCTTTGGTCTGTGGCGCGGTTGCGGCGGTTGGGACAGGTTGGGGTTTTTGGGACTATAAATCTGGCTTGATGGGCGTCGCGGGGGCGTTTCTTTTGGGGATAGTGGCTATTTTGATTGGGCTCGTTCAAGAGCTTCGCGTTCGTAAATCCAATACGCCACCCTTGCGTGCACGGCGCTGGATCGGGATGCTGGTCGCTTTGGTCTATGTTGGCTGGGTAGGGACGTTTCTCGTCAAGGCGCTGACTGTACCTGCTATTCATGATGTGTCTACTGACCTTGCCGATCCGCCTAAATTCCAGACATTGCAATTGCGTGCGGACAATTGGGACGCGGTTCCCGGAGCTGACGATAGCAACATGCGCGGCCTGACGCCGGAACAACGTTGGGCGATGGTGCATCAAAAGGCCTATGGCGATATCCGTTCCGTGCGCGTGAACGAACCGGTGCCGATGGTGATTGCCAAGGCGGAGCGTCTGGCCAAAGCACGTGGTTGGGATGTCGCAACATCTTTACCAGAAGAAGGCCGTTTAGAAGCCACCGAAACGAGCGCATTTTTCCGGTTCAAAGATGATGTCATATTGCGCGTCCGTCCATCAGACACAGGCGAGGGGAGCATTGTCGATATGCGTTCCGTCAGCCGCGTTGGGCAGAGCGACTTGGGCGTGAACGCCAAACGCGTCCGGTCGTTTCTGGCGGATTTAACCGGAACGGTAACGGCGGCGCAATAAAGGGCCGCCGTCAGTTCGCTCACGGCTTCGGGGTCAGCTTCAACAAGCGACCCTTTGAGCCTGCGCGTTCGTCTTCAAGCAACCAGATAGCGCCATCGGGACCCTGTTCGACTTCGCGGATACGCGCGCCCATGTCCCATTGGTCTGCCTTTGTCGCATTTTCGCCTTTCAGTTTCACACGGACCAAAGCTTTTGCACCAAGGCCGCCGATAAACGCGCTGCCTTTCCAAGCTTTAAACATGTCGCCCGAGTAGATCATCAATCCACCGGGAGAAATAGCCGGGTTCCAGGAAACCTTCGGCGCTTCAAAGCCATCGCCCGCCATATGGTCGGGGATATTGCGGCCGTCATAATGGTCGCCATTGGACACGGTTGGATAGCCGTAATTGGCTGCTTTTTTGACAAGGTTTAATTCATCACCGCCAGCGGGGCCCATTTCTTGGTTCCACAAACGACCCTGTGCATCAAAGGCAATACCAAGCGGATTGCGATGTCCGTAAGACCATATCTGCGACTTTACCCGGCCTTGGTCATAAAAGGGGTTGTCCGATGGCACCATGCCGCCGTCGGTCAAGCGCACAATTTTGCCAAGATTTTGGTTGAGATCCTGCGCTGGGTCGAACTTCTGTCGTTCGCCGCTGCTGATATACAAGTTGCCGTCCGGACCAAAGGCGAGGCGATGGCCATAATGGCCTTGCCCTGAAACCTTTGGTTCCTGACGCCAGATGATTTGAACGTCGGTCAGCATCGGCTTTGCGCTTTTTACATCAAGCTTGCCACGGGCAACTGCCGCACCAAAGCCACCTTCGCCGGCCTCTGCAAAGCTGAGATAGACGAAATTGTTGCTGGCAAAGTCGGGATGGAGGATCACATCGCCAAGGCCCCCCTGGCCGCCATAAGCGACCGCAGGAACGCCTTCGACATCGACAACGGCGCCTCCATTTTGCCACAGCTTCAGCTTACCTTTTTTCTCGGTCACCAGCGCATAAGCGGTGCCGGGGACGAATGTCATGGCCCAAGGTTCTTCGAAATCTGCAACGACGGCGACATCAAAAGGCAAAGCGCTGTTGTCCGCAGGGGCGGCATCACTGGCCGAAGGCTGGCAGGCGGCGGCCAGAAATGATGCGCCGATCAGAAAAGACAATTTTGACATGATGCAAAGCTCCATTTTATATATGCCCACGTCAATTGGTGCGTAACGGGGCGATGTGCAAGACACTTGCATATGAAAGTTGCCGGGGCTATACAGTTGTCATCCTTACATTGTGAAAACGTGAAAGGGCTGGCGCCACTGGGGCCGGCGCGAAAGTCATTGCATGCCGAATAAGAAAGTCTGATTTTGCCTGATCTGGATAAACTGAGCAGTTTGATTGCGCCCGAGGCGCAAGCGCTTGGCTTTGCCTTGGTTCGCGTGGCGTGGTTTTCCAATGGCGCGCAGGGTAGCGACGAGCCAACCTTGCAGGTGATGGCCGAGCGTCCCGAGACACGGCAACTGAACATCGATGATTGTGCGGCGCTCTCGCATCGTATCTCCGATCTGTTTGATGAGCTTGACCCCATATTAGAGGCTTATCGCCTTGAAGTTAGCTCGCCCGGAATTGACCGGCCATTGACGCGGCTTGCCGATTTTTCTGACTGGGTTGGGCATGAGGCCAAGATCGAACTGAGCGAGCCGATGGATGGGCGCAAGAATATTCGCGGTGATCTTGCCGGTGTAGATGGCGAAAATATTCATGTTGACGACCGCAAGGCGGGGCGCCTGACCTTCCCATTTTCCGCACTTGGCCACGCCAAGCTGCTCTTGACAGACCGCCTGATTGCGTCGACTGCCCCCATCAACAGCGATGGGGCGGACGAAGTAGAGGCTGAACCCATTCACGACGAAGCACAGGAAGATTAAGAACATGGCCAGTAGTATTGCCGCCAACAAGGCTGAATTGCTTGCAATCGCCAACGCGGTCGCCACCGAAAAGATGATCGACAAGTCGATTGTTATCGAAGCGCTTGAAGAAGCGATCCAGCGTGCTGCTAGGGCGCGTTATGGGGCCGAAAACGACATCCGTGCTAAGCTGGATACCCAAACCGGTGACTTGCGTCTGTGGCGCGTTGTGGAAGTTGTTGAGGACGTCGAAGATTATTTCAAGCAAGTTGACCTAAAGCAGGCGGACAAGCTGCAAAAGGGTGCCGTCGTCGGCGACTTTATCGTCGATCCGCTTCCCGCTGTGGATTTGGGTCGTATCGATGCGCAGTCCGCCAAGCAGGTCATCTTCCAAAAGGTGCGCGATGCCGAGCGTGAGCGCCAGTTTGAAGAATTCAAGGACCGTACCGGCGAAATCATTACTGGCGTCGTGAAGTCGGTTGAATTTGGCCATGTCGTCGTTGACCTTGGCCGCGCAGAAGGCGTTATTCGCCGCGACCAGCAGATCCCGCGCGAAGTCGTCCGCAGCGGCGACCGCGTCCGTGCGCTTATCATGAAGGTGCAGCGTGAAAATCGCGGACCACAGATCCTGTTGAGCCGTGCCCATCCCGATTTCATGAAGAAATTGTTCGCGCAAGAAGTGCCTGAAATCTATGACGGTGTCATCGAGATCAAGGCCGCTGCGCGTGACCCGGGTAGCCGCGCCAAGATTGGCGTTATCAGCTATGACAGCAGCATTGACCCCGTCGGCGCATGCGTCGGTATGAAGGGTAGCCGCGTTCAGGCCGTCGTGCAGGAAATGCAGGGCGAAAAGATCGACATCATTCCATGGTCCGAAGACACCGCTACCTTCATCGTGAACGCGCTTCAGCCAGCAACGGTCAGCCGCGTTGTCATCGACGAAGAAGAAGGCCGGATCGAAGTTGTCGTTCCTGACGATCAATTGAGCCTCGCCATTGGCCGTCGTGGACAAAATGTCCGTTTGGCCTCGCAGCTTACGGGCCGTGGCATCGACATCATGACCGAAGCGGAATCGAGCGAGAAAAGGCAGAAGGAATTTGTCGAGCGTTCCGAAATGTTCCAGCAAGAGTTGGATGTTGACGAAACGCTGGCGCAATTGCTGGTCGCCGAAGGCTTCAGCGAGTTGGAAGAAGTCGCTTATGTCGACTCCGCCGAAATCGCCGCCATCGAAGGCTTTGATGTCGGTTTGGCCGAAGAATTGCAGAGCCGCGCACAAGAAGCGCTGGATCGCCGCGAAGAGGCAAGCCGGGCCGAGCGCCGCGAGCTTGGTGTTGAAGATGCCGTCGCGGAATTGCCCATATTGACCGAAGCGATGTTGGTCGTTCTGGGTAAGGCTGGTATCAAGACGCTTGACGATTTAGCGGACCTTGCAACCGATGAATTGATCCAGAAGGCGCGTGAACCACGTCGCAATGAGCGGAGTGATCGGGAAGTGCGGCGCAACCGCACCGAAGATAAGGCCGGCATATTGGCGACCTTTGGTTTGTCCGAAGAGCAGGGTAACGAAATCATCATGGCTGCTCGCGCGCATTGGTTCGAAGAGGAGGACGCGGTTGCAGCGGACGACTCTCAATGAGAACCGACACTCCCCAATAAGGAAGTGCATATTGTCAGGTGAGCATGGGACTCGTGCCCAGCTCATCAGGCTTGCCCTCGGTCCCGATGGCAGTATCGCGCCTGACCTGTTTGCAAAAGCGCCCGGTCGTGGCGCGTGGATTGGCGTTTCTAGCGAAGAATTGTCCAAGGCGCTGGCCAAGGGTAAACTTGCGGGATTGCTGCGCCGGGCGTTCAAAACGGACAAGATTGATATCATCGATGACCTGACGGGTCGCATTGATCGCGGCTTGGAAAAGGCTTTTTTGGACCGGCTCGGGTTGGAAGCGCGGGCTGGGCACCTTATCTTGGGCGCAGAGAAGATCGATTCTGCATCGCGCAGTGGGCAGGTGAAGCTGTTATTGCATGCATCGGACGCAAGCGCCGATGGTAGCGGCAAACGCGACCAGGCATGGCGCGTTGGCGAAGATGCCGAGGGCACCGGAAAGGGCGGCGTGAAGCTGCCTGTGGACCGGGATGCATTGTCGGCGGCGCTTGGACGGCAAAATGCTGTGCACGTTGCATTGATTAACCAAAAAGCGGCGGACCGGGTGATGCATCATCTTGGGCGCTGGCTAAATTTCAAAGGATGCAGTAATGCGCCATTCGATTCCGCTGCTTCGGCTGCGGACTTGCGGGGCAATGACGCTGACATCTCCGCAATTGACTGAGTAAGGACGGGTTCTGTTTCGATGAGTGATGAAAATAATAATAAGCCGACTTTGACGCGCAAGCCGCTCACTTTGAGCCGCTCGCTTGAGTCCGGCGAAGTGAAACAGACCTTCAGCCATGGCCGCACCAACAAGGTTGTGGTTGAGGTGAAGCGCAAAAAACTCGTCGGTAAGCCCGGTTATACACCTGAGCCCGAAGTGGCGCCCCCCCCTCCACCTCCGCCGCCCGCCGCGTCTCCAGTAACTGCGGCGCCCGCACCCGTGGCTGCGCCAGCACCAAAGCCAAGCCCCACGGGCAATGACATGCTGAGCCGTCAGGAGCGCCAGGCAAAGCTGTTGCGCGAAGCCGAAGAAGCACGCTTGGCTATGCTTGAGGAAAGCGGCCGTCGTGAAGTGGAACAACGTGCGCAGCGCGCCGAAGAAGAGCGCCAGCGTGCCCAAGCCAACCGTGAGGAGGTCGCTGCATCGCCGCCGCCTCCGCCTGCAACCGCCATTGAAATGGTCGTTCCGGCTACAACCGACCCGGATGAACCCGTTGCCGAAGAAGGCAATAAAGACGGCGCAGCGCCTGCACCGCGTCGCTTTACACCGGTAGAGGCACCAAAGCGCCCAGAGCGCGAGCGTGAGGAAATCAAAAAGGCTCCGCACCGGCCAACGCGCGGTGCCGCCGATGACCGCCGCCAGTCTGGCAAGTTAACCGTTACCCGCGCACTTGAAGGTGATGACGGCGCACGCGCGCGATCACTTGCCGCGCTGAAGCGTGCGCGTGAGAAGGAAAAGCGCCTGCATGGCGGCGGTAGTCGTCAGGCACAGGTTAAGCAAACCCGCGATGTTGTCGTGCCGGAAACCATCACGGTGCAGGAACTTGCCAACCGTATGGCGGAAAAGGGCAGCGACCTTGTCAAAGCATTGTTCAAAATGGGCATGCCAATTACGATTAACGAAACCATTGACCAAGACACGGCAGAATTGCTGGTTGAGGAGTTTGGCCACAACATCACACGCGTGTCGGATGCCGACGTCGATATTTTCCACGATGACGATGTAGACGGAACCGAAACCATGAAGCCGCGTCCGCCGGTCGTGACCGTTATGGGCCATGTTGATCATGGTAAAACGTCGTTGCTGGATGCTTTACGCGGTGCGAATGTCGTATCGGGCGAAGCTGGCGGCATTACGCAGCATATTGGCGCGTATCAGGTGAAGGCGAAGGATGGCTCGGTCATCACGTTCCTCGATACACCGGGCCATGAAGCGTTCACGCAAATGCGTCAACGCGGCGCTTCGGTAACCGACATCGTCATTTTGGTGGTGGCTGCCGATGATGGCCTAATGCCGCAGACGATTGAAGCCATTAAGCATGCCAAGGCCGCAAATGTGCCGATGATCGTTGCAATCAACAAGATCGATAAAGAAGGCGCAAATCCACAAAAGGTGCGCGAGCGTTTGTTGGAACATGATGTCGTGGTCGAAGCCATGGGCGGCGACGTTCAAGACGTTGAGGTTTCAGCGTTGAAGAAAACTGGCCTTGATACTTTGCTGGAAAAGCTTGCCTTGCAGGCCGAAGTCATGGAGCTGAAAGCCAATCCGGACCGTGCGGCGGAAGCCGTTGTGGTCGAAGCGCAGCTTGATAAGGGGCGCGGTGCTGTTGCAACCGTGCTTGTGAAACGCGGAACGCTGAAGCGCGGGGACATATTCGTTGTCGGCGCGCAAAGCGGCAAAGTTCGTGCTTTGGTCAACGAAAAGGGACAGCAAGTGGCCGAGGCTGGCCCCGCAACCCCAGTCGAAGTGCTTGGCCTGACCGGTGTTCCATCGGCAGGGGACGTTCTGACTGTCGTTGAAAACGAAGCGCGTGCCCGCGAAGTGGCTTTGTATCGCAAGGAACAATCGACCAAGGTTCGCACGGCGCAAGTCACGCCAAATCTTGAAAATCTGTTTGATAATCTGTCCGCCACGCGGGCGATGGAATATCCAGTAGTCATCAAGGGCGATGTGCAAGGTTCGGTCGAAGCGATCGTCACCGCACTCAACAATATCTCGACTGACGATATCAAGGTCCGCATATTGTTGGCGGGCGTTGGCGGCATCACCGAGTCCGACATGTTGCTGGCAGCAGCGTCAAATGCGCCACTGATCGGCTTCAACGTGCGTCCCAATGCTAAGGCAGCGGCTTTGGCAAAGCGTGACCGTGTGCGTTTGAAATATTTCGACGTAATCTATCACCTGACCGCCGACATCGCCAAAGAAATGGCGGGCGAATTGGGACCAGAAATCATCGAAACCGTGGTTGGCCGCGCCGAGGTCAAGGATGTGTTCAAATCAGGAAAGCGCGACAAGGCGGCTGGCCTGTTGGTCACCGAAGGCACCATCAAAAAGGGTCTGTACGCTCGTCTTACCCGCGAAGATGTCATCGTGTCCAAAACGACAATCGCATCGCTGCGCCGGTTCAAGGACAATATCGACGAAGTCCGCGCCCGTATGGAATGTGGCGTCGTCTTGGCGGATACCAACGACGTCAAGGCAGGCGATATGCTTGAAGTGTTCGAGGTCGAAGAGCGTGAACGGACGTTATGATAGAAGTTCTTATATCATGAACTTTTATTGACTTTTTAGGTCCAATTTTATACGATGCGGGATGATGGACGTTCGCTTTTCAAAAACAGCAATGAGATCATTGCTTAGAAGTGACAAGCGGACACTCATCAGAAGTAAAATTGACGAACTCGCAAATGAGCCACTTTCGCAAAGCGCCAACGTGAAAAAGCTACAAGGACGTCCCGAGTATCGATTGCGAATTCAAAATTGGCGGGTCATTTTTCGTATAGAAAATGGCATATTGTGGATTGATGATATTGCCCCGCGCAGTTCAGCCTATGAGGTGACAGGATGACAGTCCAGATTGTTGAGATTGCTGGTCAAAAAATGGCGATGCTACCCGTCGCGGATTACGAACGCTTGATTGATCTCGCTGAAGACAAGGCAGACATATTTGCTGCTTTTGAATCGGAAAACCGCCGAAAAGAGGGCGAAGAATTTTTGCCCGCAGAAATGGTAGATCGGATTCTGTCTGGCGAGTCTGCGTTGAAAGTTTGGCGCAAACACCGCTCCTTGTCTTTGGAAGAACTTGGCTTCGCAGTGGGTGTCACTAAAGGATTTTTATCTCAGATTGAAAACGGGATTTCGCGTGGAAATCCATCATTATGGCGTAAACTTGCCGAAGCTCTGAAAGTTTCCGCCGATGACATTCTTCCCGAAGGTTAAATGTGGCTAAACATAACGATACAGGCCCCGAAGGCCGTTCGGTACGCCTGCTGCGCGTAGGCGAACAATTCCGGCATATATTGTCCGAATTACTCGCGCGCGACGAAGTGCATGACGATGTCCTCAACAGCCACAGCGTCAGTGTTACTGAAGTGCGTATGTCTCCCGATCTGCGCCACGCGACGGCATTCATTAAGCCATTGTTGGGTGCAAATGAAGAAAAGGTGCTCAAGGCCCTGCGCACCAACACCGCGTTTTTCCAAAAGGAAGTCGCGTCGCGGGTCAGCATGAAATACGCGGCGAAGCTGAAGTTCCTCGCAGATGACAGTTTCGACCAAGCAACGCACATAGAGGGTCTGTTGGCGCAGCCTAAGGTTCAGCAGGACCTGACCGACGGTGCGGATTGACACGGGTTTAGGTAAGACGTATCTTACTTGAGTTATGAACCAGCAAATTAAAATTTCCGCGAAAGGCCAAATTGTTATTCCCCAGGAAACCCGGCGACGGCTCAATTGGGAGCAAGGCCAACAGCTCGAGGTTGTGGAAACGGCGGGCGGCGTATTCCTTAAGCGACCTTCGCACATCAAAAAACGGCCGCCAGAAGAGGTTTTGGCAAAAATTCGGTCTCTCGTTCAATATGATGGTCCAACCGTGACAATCGACGAAATGAACGAAACGATAAACGAGGGTTGGCGGCAAGCAGCATTGAATAGCGATTGTGCGAAGCGTTGATACCAATGTTCTGGCGCGTTACCTGTTGGGAGACGATCCGGTTCAAAAACCGATTGCGGAACGAATTATTGCCGACGGGGCATTTATAAGTTTAACCGTTTTACTTGAAACGCACTGGCTACTGACATCGAGATACCGGTTAACCGCAAGCCAATTCATTCAACTTGTGCGGCTTTTGCGAGAAAACGCGCATGTCCAGATCGAGGCAGAAGAATGGTTGGATTGGATGCTGGACCGGCTTGGACGTGGCGCTGACTTTGCTGACCTTGCCCATTTGGTTGGATCACAAAATCAGACTGCATTTGCGACATTTGATCGAGCCATGGCCAAACAGGTGGGTAAAAATCCACCAACCGAAATTATTGTTTTACAATAATGGCCAAGCTCTATTTCTATTACGCGTCAATGAACGCGGGCAAGTCGTCCACCCTGTTGCAGGCGGCGTTCAATTATGGTGAGCGCGGCATGAAAGTCATGCTCTGGACAGCAGCGATTGATGACCGGCCCGGTTTTGGCGCGATCAGTTCGCGTATTGGTCTTGCAGGCGACGCCAGCCGGTTTGAACAGACGACAAATATCGAAAATGCGGTGCTTGCCCAGCATCACGAAACGCCGCTGGCCTGCGTGTTAATTGATGAAGCCCAGTTCCTGACCAAAGAACAAGTCTGGCAGGCCGCAAGTGTCGCTGACAAGGCTGGAATTCCGGTGGTTTGTTACGGCTTGCGTACGGATTTCCAAGGCGAGTTATTTCCCGGCTCCGCCGCCTTGCTTGGCATTGCCGACAGTCTGGTCGAGTTGAAAGGCGTCTGCGATTGCGGACGTAAAGCCACAATGAACCTGCGGGTGGACGAATTTGGCAAAGCAGTGGTCGATGGCGCGCAA
>Ga0208595_1000470_pt1 | contig 15362 bp, 10 predicted proteins | sample LakMenEpi28Jun11_FD_150742 | JGI IMG/M metagenome (GOLD analysis project Ga0208595, IMG submission 150742) | Freshwater microbial communities from Lake Mendota, WI - 28JUN2011 deep hole epilimnion (SPAdes) | ecosystem: Environmental > Aquatic > Freshwater > Lake > Epilimnion/Euphotic zone ...
TATTATCAAAAGTATGTTTCACAAACGCATTTGGCTTATTAGCTACTACATTTTCTTGTTCTAATAACGTAAAAACTCTTTCTGCTGCAGCTAAACCACTTTTTACTTGATACGACGCTTTAGATATTGCTTTTGCTGGGGTTAAAATCGTATAAGCTAGTCCCATATATGCAATAAATTGTGTACCCTTAAGCGATAAATCTTCTAAAACCATAATTCCACCAAACCATAATAAAACAGCTATTGTTACGATTCCTAAAAATTCACTCATCGGTGAAGCAAGGTTGTTTTTATTAGCTATACTTGTTGTTAATTTAAGCAATCTATCTAAAGAATCATTGAATTTTTGTATGAAAGCACTTTCTGCATTATAACTTTTAACCACTTTTAATCCCGTTAGGGTTTCATCTAAAGTTGAAATAAATATCCCTTGTTCATTTTGTGCTCGAATTGACTTTGCTTTTAAATTTTTTCCAATTCGTGATATAATTAATCCAGAAATAGGAATAAATATAAATACAAATAAAGTTAATTTTACGCTTATTGCAAGCATTGCAAATATTGAAAAAACTATAGTTAAAGGCTCTCTGACAACTAATTCTAAAATTTGAAAAAAAGAGTTTTGCACTTCACCCACATCACCCAACATTTTCGTCATGACATCTCCTTTTCTTTGATCAGAATAATAGGAAATAGGCAAATGCACAATCTTACTATATAATTTTTCACGTAAATCTTTTAAAACCCCATTTCTAAGAATGGTAATTTGAAAAGAAGCTAAATAATTGAAAATATTCTTTAAAAGAGCAGTTACAATTACAATTCCAACTACTAACAGTAAAGCATATTTTGCTCCATAATCGTCGTTTAATTTTGTAATATAAAAGGCTAAATATTCTTGTCCGAAATTACTTAAATCTGCAATCCCAGAATATTCAGGTTTTTTTATGACCTTTTCAGTTTGTTTGAATAATACATCTAAAGTTGGAATTAAAGAAACCATTAATATAGTCGAAAAAAATGCATAAAAAACGTTGAAAACAACATTTAAAATGGCATTTTTCTTATACTTTAAAGCAAAAGGAATTATTTTTTTTAAATTTTGATCCATTAGTTTAATTTCATTTCAGTGATTATATTCTGAATTTTGGTGTCTAAAAATGTATTGGCTTTTTCAAAATCATTTGCTTCTTCTAAAATGGCGTTCACACTAAAATAGAATTTAATTTTTGGTTCGGTTCCACTTGGTCTCGCGCAAATTTTAGTACCATCTTCTAAATAATAAATTAACACATTCGATTTTGGAATGTCTAAATCAAACGTTTCATTATTTATTAAATCTCGAGCCGTTGTTTTTTGGTAATCTTCAATACACACCACACGTTGTCCGTTTATAGTTTCCATTGGATTGTCTCGTAAATCTATCATCATTTGATTGATTTCTACTAAACCTTCTTTACCTTTTTTGGTTAAAGATATTAAATGTTCTTTATAAAAACCGAAATCTAAGTATAAGTTAATCAGTTCTTTAAACAGACTACTTCCAGAAGCTTTGGCTTGTGCTGCAATTTCGCATACTAATAAACTAGCTGCAACGGCATCTTTATCTCTCACTGCATCACCTACCATAAATCCGAAACTTTCTTCGCCACCGCCAATAAATTTCTGATTTGGGAAATCTTTAATAAATTTTGCTATCCATTTGAAACCTGTTAAACCTACTTTACATTCAATTCCGTAAGCACTTGCTAAATCAAGCATCATTGGAGTAGAAACAATAGTTGAACCAATAAATTCAGTTCCCGAAATTTTGTCAGCACGTTTCCATTGTTCCAATAAAAATGCCGTCATCACTACCATAGTTTGATTTCCGTTTAGTAACATCATTTTACCATTTGTGTCTCTAACTGCCACGCCCAATCTATCCGAATCAGGGTCCGTACCAATTACTATATCCGCATTTACTTGGTCAGCTAATTCTAAAGCCATAGCTAATGCTTCTGGTTCTTCAGGATTAGGTGATTTTACAGTTGGAAAGTTTCCGTCAGGGATTTCTTGCGCTGCAACAATGTTTACATTCGTATAACCTGCTTTTGCTAAAACAGCAGGAATTGATTTTACAGATGTTCCGTGTAACGGTGTAAAAACAATATTTAAATTTTCTTTAGCCGATTTTGGTGTATTAAAACTGGCGTTTTCAATGGTCGAATTTATAAAGGCTTCATCCTCAGCTTCGTCAATATATTCAATTAAACTATCATTAGCTGAAAACAGAATATCACTGTATTTTATGGCTTCAATTTCTGCAATAATTTCGCCATCTTGTGGAGGTACAATTTGTCCGCCATCTTGCCAATATACTTTGTATCCATTGTATTCTGGTGGATTGTGTGATGCGGTTAATACTATTCCAGCGTGACAATTTAAGTGTTTTAAGGCAAATGATAATTCGGGAGTAGGGCGTAATTCAGAAAATAAATACACTTTTATATTATTAGCTGAAAAAATATCCGCTACTATTTTCGCTAATGTATCGCTGTTTTTTCTACAGTCATAGGCAATAGCGACTTTTAGCTCTTCATTTGGAAAACATTTTTTCAAATAATTAGACAATCCTTGCGTGTTTTTACCCAAAGTATATTTGTTTATACGATTGGTTCCAACACCCATAACGCCGCGCATTCCACCAGTACCAAATTCTAAATTTTTATAAAAAGCATCTTCTAAACCCTTTGGATCGGATGTCATTAGTGCTTCAATTTCAGTTTGTGTATCTTGGTCGAAAGTAGGCGTAAGCCATTCGTTTACTTGATCTAATATGTTTTGTTCTAAGTGCATTATTTTTATTTTTAAATCCGAAGTATTCCAGTTTACTTTAAATTATAATTTCATTTTAGTATTCATAATTTAAACCCAATCTTGTCATGCTGAAAGCATCTCTCAAAAACTAAGTTGAGACGCTTTCAGCGTGACAAACGTTGTTTGTTTAACCTTTCAATTATACTATTTCGGCTATTTTATATCGTTCTTCGTTGCTTTTGGTGCGTAAAATAATTTCGCCTAAAAAACCAGCTAAAAACAATTGTGTTCCAATAATCATAGTAGTTAAGGCGATATAAAATTCGGGTCTGTTTGTAATTAAACGTGCTGTTTTATGGATAAAAAGCTTATCTATTCCTAAATATACTGTTAAAACAAATCCTATAAAAAACATTAAACTACCAAGTAATCCAAAGAAATGCATAGGACGTTTTCCAAATTTTGAAATAAACCAAATCGTTATTAAATCTAAAAATCCGTTAACAAATCTATCGATACCAAATTTCGAAGTTCCGTATTTTCTGGCTTGATGAATCACTACTTTTTCACCAATTTTTGAAAATCCAGCATTTTTAGCTAAAACAGGAATGTATCGGTGCATTTCACCAGAAACTTCTATGTTTTTAATTACTACATTATTGTAAGCTTTTAAACCGCAATTGAAATCGTTAAGTTTTACACCCGAAATTCTTCTTGCTGCCCAATTGAATAATTTTGATGGAATATTTTTAAATACTACCGAATCATAGCGTTTTTTCTTCCAACCAGAAATTAAATCAAATCCTTGATTTTGAACTAAATCGTATAATTCTGGAATTTCATCTGGACTATCTTGTAAATCTGCATCCATAGTAATAACTACATCACCTAATGCTTTCGCAAATCCAGCGTGTAGGGCTTGACTTTTACCATAATTACGTAAAAACTTAATTCCTTTGATGTTGGAATTTGATTTTTGCAAGTCTAAAATAGTTTGCCAAGACTTATCAGTACTACCATCATCTATAAACAATACTTCATAAGAAAAGTTATGACTTGTCATAACTTTCTCAATCCATTTTGATAATTCGGGTAACGATTCTTGTTCGTTTAATAAGGGAATTACTAATGATATATTCATTTATTCGTTTAATGGGTTTCTTTTACTTTTCATTATTGCAGCTATAATCATTCCAATTATTGAAGAAAAGATAATTGAAAATGCACTTCCTTTTATAATATTTGCAATAGTGTATGGGTCATTTTCTTTTAAAGCTATAATTGTTTCCTTCAACGCTTCTTTTGGAGTTCCAAATTTTTGCATCATTTCAACCGTTTTATTGATAGTAATTTCTAAAATTTGGTCTTTAGCTGCAGTATCAATAAAATTAAATAAAACATAATTAAAAATGTTTGCAATTACAATTCCGATTACACTGTAAATAAAATAAGAAGTAAAAGCTTCTTTAAAATTTATATTTCCACCTAATTCTTTTTTTGCTGAAGAAACAACAAATATTCCAAGTGTTAAATAGAAAATTACCAATCCAAATTGTATCCAAGAATTGACAAATAAGTTTATGTCAACAGCATACATAAATGCGGTTACAACAATTGAGATAATCCCACTAATAACTCCAAATTTAATTCCATTTTTTTTAATAGCTTCGTTCATAATTTATAAGATTTAGTTTGTTTTAGAATTAGTATCTAAATTTAAAAATTTGTTACACTGCTTTTTGAACAACTTCATAAACTTTTCCGTCTTCAAACTTTAATGTTTTTGCAGGGTATTTTAATAATAAGGCATAGTCGTGCGTAGCAATTACTACCGTTTTTCCGTTGGCATTGATATTTCTTAATACTTCCATAATTTCAATACTCGTTTGAGGATCTAAATTCCCTGAAGGTTCGTCTGCTAAAATTAATTCTGGGTCGTTTAATAAGGCTCTTGCAATGGCAACACGTTGTTGTTCGCCACCAGATAATTGGTGTGGCATTTTTGAAGCAAAATTTGCCATTCCAACTTTTTCTAAAACTTCTTGAATTTGTGCATCCATTTCCGATTTGTCTTTCCAGCCAGTCGCTTTCAAAACAAATAATAAATTTTCTTTTATGCTTCTATCAGATAATAATTTGAAATCCTGAAATACAATTCCAATTTTTCTTCTTAAAAACGGAATGTCTTTTTCTTTTAAAGTATTTAAATTATAGTCAACAATTGTTCCCTCGCCTTCTTTTAAAGGTAAATCGGCGTAAAGCACTTTCATTAAACTACTTTTTCCAGAACCCGTTTTTCCAATAAAATATAAAAATTCACCTTTCTGAACTTCTAAGTTAATATCAGATACTATTAAATTGTTTTCTTGGTATATAGAAACGTTTTTTAAAGATAAAATCGTTTGACTCATAATGATATATTTTATTCTGTAAAAATATAAACATTTCATCGCTAAACAAAATTATTCAACTAAATTATTACGATTGCAATATTTAAGATAATTTTTGCGTTAATAATGATATCAATTTGATATATTTGGGACTTAAAACGAATTCAATTATGAACGGTATCAAAACGCTTTTTTTAGCATTACTTTTTGTTTCGCAAAGCAGTATAGCTCAGCAGTCTGCTGTATATTTAAATCAAAATCCAGAGTATCATAAAGCTATTCAATTGTATAAAGAAAAGCAATTTCAAGCGGCACAAATTTTATTTGAACGTGTAAAAAACACCAATCCATCTGAAGAAATTATATCCGATTGCGATTATTTTATTGCCAATTGTGCCATAAAAACCAATCAGCAAGATGCCGATGCTTTAATGGAATCTTTCATTGAAAATCACCCAACCAGTACGAAAAGAAATTTAGCATATTTTGAAGTTGCACAATATTATTTTGCTGAAGGAAATTATACCCAATCATTGAAATGGTATGAAAATATTTATGAACCTGAATTAGCTGATGCTGATATAGATAAGGCTAATTTCCAAAGAGGTTATGCTTATTTTTCAATCAAAAACAATAATGTTGCTTCGAAGTTTTTTAAAAAAGTAATTCAATCTGATGCGTATGGAAATCAAGCCAAATATTATTTAGGATATTTAGCATACGAAAGCGACAATTATAAAGAAGCCAACGAATTATTTAATCAGGTTGCAGGGGAAGAAAAGTACAAAGAAAAAATGGGGTACTTTCAAGCAGATATGAATTTTAAATTGGGAAATTTTCAGAAAGCAATTGATTTAGGCGAACCACAATTGAAAAAATCTACTGCAATTGAAAAAAGTGAATTGTCTAAAATTATAGGGGAAAGTTATTTTAATTTAAAACAATATGATAAAGCAATTCCCTATTTACAAGCATATAAAGGAAAAAACGGCAAATGGAATCACACCGATTATTATCAATTAGGGTTTGCTTTTTACCAACAAAAAAATTATGAAAGTGCCATTTTGCAATTCAATAAAATTATTGATGGAAATGACTTTTTAGCACAAAATGCGTACTATCATTTGGCGGAAAGTTATTTAAATACGGATAAAAAACAACAAGCGTTAAATGCATTTAAAACGGCTTCAGAAATGACTTTTGATGCTAAAATTCAAGAAGATGCCGCTTTAAATTATGCAAAATTAAGTTACGAAATAGGAAATCCGTATGTTTCAACACCTGAAATATTAAAATCTTTCATCGATAAATATCCAAGTAATCTTAATAATCAAGAATTAAAAAGTTTACTTATCAATTCATACATAACTTCTAAAAATTATACAGAAGCTTTAATTTTATTAGAGAAAAATAAAACACCTGAAAATAAATTGGCATATCAAAAAGTTACCTTTTACAGAGGTTTAGAAGTATATACAGATGGTAAATATCAAGAAGCGTATGGGCTTTTCAAAAAATCGTTAACGGAAAACAAAGACACTAAGATTTCAGCTCGAGCATTATTCTGGAAAGGGGAATGCGAGTACAGCTTAGATCAATTTTCAGAAGCCGTTTTAACGTACAAACAATTTTTAAATGCTGACGCAGCTACTGAATCTCCTGAAAGCAAAACGGCTAATTATAATTTGGCATACGCTTATTTTAAAATTAAAGAATACGAAAATGCGATTCCACAGTTTAATGCTTTTATAGTAAAAGGTAAAGACGATAAAATTCGCCTTACGGATGCCTATTTACGTATGGCTGATTGTAATTACATTTCATCAAAGTATTGGCCAGCGATGGATGCTTATAATAAAGTAATTGAGTTAAAATGCGTAGATGCTGATTATGCCGCTTTTCAAAAAGGTATGAGTTACGGGTTTGTAAATAAAAACGAGAAGAAAATTGAAGATTTAAACAAATTTGTTTCTACTTATAAAACGTCACAATATATGGATGATGCTTTATATGAATTAGCCAATACATATACTGTAGAAGAACAAAATGATAAAGCAATTGCCACATTTGATAATTTAATTAATCAACATAAAAACAGCGCTTATATTGCAAAATCGATTTTAAAGCAAGGCTTAATTTTCTATAATACAGATAAAGATGATGCAGCACTTACAAAATTTAAAAAGGTAGTTGCTGAATTTCCAAATTCGCCAGAGTCATTTGAAGCCGTATCTACTGCAAAAAGTATTTACAAAGCCAACGGAAACATTACAGAATATGCGGCTTGGGTTAAAACGCTTTCTTTTGTAGAAGTTAATGATGCGGAATTAGATAATGATATGTACGAATCGGCAGAAAAACAGTATTTAACAAATAATGCCAAACAAGCTATTTCCAGATTTACGAGTTATTTGGTGCAGTTTCCAAACGGATTACACGCTTTGAAAGTCCATTTTTACTTGGCTCAATTGTATTTTGCTGATGCATTAGAAAAAAATGCAATTCCTCATTACGAGTTTGTAATTGTTCAAGCTCGAAATGAATTTACAGAGCAAGCTTTGGTTCGCTTGTCTGAGATTTATTTGAAAGAGAAAAATTGTGATAGCGCTATTTCAGTATTAAAACGGCTAGAAACAGATGCTGAGTATCCGCAAAATACCACGTTTGCACAATCAAACTTAATGAAATGTTATTACGAGAAACAAGATTATGCCAATTCTGAAATCTATTCAGATAAAGTATTGAAAAATCCGAAAATGGATGATAACATTAAAAGCGACGCACAAATTATTATTGCTCGTTCGGCAATAAAAACCAATAATGAAGCCAATGCCAAAGATGCGTACGCCAAATTACAGAAAATTGCAAAAGGCGAATTGGCTGCAGAAGCATTATATTACGACGCTTATTTTAAAAATAAAGAAGGAAAATTTGACGCTTCAAACAAAGCCGTTGAAAAATATTCAAGTACGTATTCGGGTTATAAATATTTTGGTGCGAAAAGTTTACTGGTAATGGCAAAAAACTATTACGGACTTAAAGATAGTTTTCAAGCTACTGAAATTTTACAAAGTATCATCGATAATTTTACAGAATTTACTGATGTAGTCAAAGAATGTCAAACCGAATTAGAAACTATAAAAGCCGAAGAAGCGAAGACGAATTCGTCAGTTACGGAGTAAGTTTAAGAGTTTATTGAGGTTTATAAGTTTAAAAGTTTATAGGTTTTTGGAATGTTTTTTATTTATAGTAAATTGAAAATTTTCTATCATCTAAAATTAATATAGAATTAAAATAATAAAAATAATTTTTGCGAAGCTTTGTGATTTCTTTGTGAAGCTCTGCGAAATAATTAAAAAAATATATGAAGAAATTAATTTTAAGTATTATCGTCCTTTCAGCTTTTCAAGTTGGTTTTTCTCAAAAGAAAGACGAAAACATTGGAAGTGAAGTAGTAAATATTGTTAAACCTTATACACCAACCATTTCGGATGCGTTTAAAGTAAAACAAACCCCCGCCGTGGAAGAAGAAGTGATAGAACCAAAAATCCCTATCAAATTTCAAATATTTTCATTCCCAGTAGCTTCTACATTTTTACCAACTAAAGGAAAAGCCGCCGACGTAGATAAAGAAATTTTAGAAAAAGGATTTTCAAATTATGTTTCCTTAGGTGCTGGAACGTATGGAACGGCAAATGCCGAACTTTTTTTAACACATCAAATAAGTAAAACCGATTATGTCGGAGGAATGTTACAGCATCTATCTTCTCAAGGTGGAATAGGAGGTTTACTTTTAGATGATAGTTTTTATACAAATGCTTTAGACGCGACTTACGGAAGCAGAAATAAAAAATTTAGCTGGAATGCCGACTTAGGAATAAAAAACCAAGGAATCAATTGGTATGGTTTACCAAATTATTCGTTTTTTGATACCTCTGTAGTCAATAACATTGATGAAAAACAACAATACAACACCTTTGCAATTGGTGGAAAAATGAGCTTGAAAGACAGTTTTTTTAAACAAGCTTCATTGCAGTTCAAACATTTTTCAGATGCTTTTGGTTCAACAGAAAATAGATTTTTTATCAAACCAAATTTTGATTTTGAAGTAGTAGATCAAAAAGTTAAAACTGATTTTGTAATTGATTATGTTGGTGGAAGTTTTGATAGAAGGTTAATGGCAATGAATTCTTCGTACAATTATTCTTCATTGAATTTAGGTTTTAGCCCGAGTATTTTATACCAACAAGATGACTTGTCAGTTGAAATTGGAGCAAAAGTTTTTTATGCAATGTCTAAAATTGATCAAGAAAATAACAAAAAAATCTTCTTTTATCCAAAAGTAAAAGCATCGTACAAATTAGTAGGTGATATTTTATTGGCTTATGCAGGAGCAGAGGGAAATTTACAACAAAATTCGTATGCGGATTTCGTAGATAATAATCCGTTTGTTTCTCCAACGTTATTTATTGCACCAACCAATACCAAATATGATTTATATTTTGGTTTGAAAGGAAAATTAGCGAATGCCGTTGCTTTTAATGTTAAAACCTCTTATTTAAATCAAGATAACAGAGCACTTTTTGCAGCAAATTATTTTGACTTGTTATCAACTAATCCTAATGGATATGCTTTTGGTAATTCTTTTAATGTAGTTTACGACGATTTAAAAACCTGGTCTGTTTTTGGTGAATTGAAAGCAGATTTTACGAAAAACATTGCTTTTGGAATTAATGGAACATTTAATACTTTCACTACAAATACGCAAAATGAAGCTTGGAATTTACCTAAACTTCAAGTCGCAAGTTTTATGGATGTTGAAATTAATGAAAAATGGAGCGCTGGTGCTAAATTATTTTTTGTTGGAGAACGAAAAGACCTGGTAAGTGTTCAAAATGACGCCACTATTTTTCCATTTATTTTAGATAAAAGTGTGGTGACTTTAGATAGTTTCTTTGATTTAAATGCACACGTAGGATATACATTCAGTAAAAGATTAAATTTCTTTTTAAAAGGAAATAATTTAGCCAATCAACAATATAACAGATGGGCAAATTTCCCAGTACAAGGGATACAAATTTTGGGTGGTGCTACATATAAATTTGATTTTTAATCGTAAATAATGATTTTTAGTCATTAAATTAAATACCCAATAATTTAATCAATGCCAAATTTCAAACAAAAAATACTATATCATTATCAAATACTACTTCAAGATAAAATAGATATTTATCAAGATTTAATAAACTCATTAACTGAAGATGCGCAAAATGATGCTAAATCTTCGGCCGGTGATAAACACGAAACTACATTATCGAAATTACATATCGAACAAGAAAAAATTGCCAATAAACTTAAAGAAGCTATTGAGCAACAAGTCATATTATCAAAATTAGATATTGAACAGATTTCTAATAAAGTCATTTTAGGAAGTGTTGTAGTTACCAATCATTTAACCGTTTTTATTAGTACCGCTTTACCTAAAATCACAATTGATAATCGAATTGTTTTTGCCATTTCTCCGCAATCTCCTTTAGGCATTCAATTGATGCATAAACCTGTGCAAACCGAATTTTTGGTAAATCAAGTAAATTATAAAATTTTAGAAATTCTGTAAAAAATTACGGTTTTGTATTCAAATTTTACAGAACACATAAATTTATTGATTTTTAAAAGCCCATTATTTTGCGTTTTAAGACGTTTTTTTATTTTTAACTGTTTTTGTTTGGTACAAAAAATCACAAAAACAGCATTTTTGACCCTTTTTAGCTCTTTTTAGAAAAGATTTTAGAAATTAACAAATGTTGATAACTTAAGGTGTTTTGCTGTTGTTATATCTTGGCTTTTTTTAATCCATTCGTTATATTTGTTTGTTATAAAAATGTTTATTTAACACAATTATTATGAGTGAAGAAAATAAAAAAGGTAGTTATTCAGCCGATAGTATCCAGGCGTTAGAAGGAATGGAGCACGTAAGAATGCGCCCATCTATGTATATTGGAGATACTGGAGTTAGAGGATTGCATCATTTAGTGTATGAAGTAGTAGATAACTCTATTGATGAAGCATTAGCGGGTCATTGTGATACAATATATGTAGCTATTAATGAAGATAATTCAATTACTGTTGAAGATAATGGTCGTGGTATTCCTGTAGATATTCACAAGAAAGAAGGAATTTCTGCTTTAGAAGTGGTAATGACTAAAATTGGAGCAGGAGGTAAGTTTGATAAAGATTCTTATAAAGTTTCTGGAGGACTTCACGGAGTAGGTGTATCTTGTGTGAATGCACTTTCAGATCACTTGCGCGCCACTGTTCATAGAGAAGGAAAAGTATATGAACAAGAATACGAAAAAGGAAAAAGTTTATATCCTGTAAAACAAATTGGTACAACAGACAAAAGAGGTACAATTGTAACGTTTAAACCTGATGCTACTATTTTTACACAAACGTTAGAATATTCTTACGATACATTAGCAGCTCGTTTACGTGAGTTGTCTTTCTTAAATAAAGGAATTACAATTACTTTAACAGATAAAAGACACTTAGCAGAAGATGGAAGTCAGCCTGTTGAAACCTTTCATTCTAAAGAAGGTTTAAAAGAATTTATTAAGTTTTTAGACGGCAACAGAGAACCAATTATTTCTCATGTAATTAGCATGGAAAATGAAAAAGGTGAAATTCCTGTTGAAGTGGCTTTAATTTATAATACATCGTACACAGAAAATATTTTTTCATATGTAAATAATATTAATACTCACGAAGGAGGAACGCATTTACAAGGTTTCCGTATGGGATTAACGCGTACGTTGAAAAAATATGCTGATGCTTCTGGTTTATTAGAAAAATTGAAATTTGAAATTGCTGGTGATGATTTCCGTGAAGGATTAACAGCAATTATTTCTGTGAAAATTCAAGAACCACAATTTGAAGGACAAACCAAAACTAAATTAGGAAATAGAGAAGTAGTTTCACCTGTTTCGCAAGCCGTTGCAGAAATGTTAGAAAACTATTTAGAAGAAAATCCTAATGATGCAAAAACCATTGTTCAGAAAGTAATTTTAGCAGCTCAAGCTCGCCACGCAGCGAAAAAGGCTCGTGAAATGGTACAGCGTAAAACCGTAATGGGTGGCGGTGGATTGCCAGGAAAATTATCAGATTGTTCGGAACAAGATCCTGAAAAATGTGAAATTTACTTAGTAGAGGGAGATTCTGCAGGTGGTACAGCAAAACAAGGTCGTAATAGATATTTTCAAGCCATTTTACCTTTAAGAGGTAAGATTTTGAATGTAGAAAAAGCGATGCAACACAAAGTTTTTGAAAACGAAGAGATTAGAAATATTTTCACTGCTTTAGGAGTAACAGTAGGTACAGAAGAAGATAGTAAAGCATTGAACTTATCGAAATTGCGTTATCATAAAGTAATTATTATGTGTGATGCCGATGTTGATGGTTCTCACATTTCTACGTTAATTCTTACGTTCTTCTTTAGATACATGAAAGAATTAATTGAAGGCGGACACGTGTATATTGCAGCGCCACCTTTATATCAGGTTAAAAAAGGAAATAAAAAACAATATGCTTGGAATGATGACCAACGTGATAGAATTTCTATGGAAATGGGAGGAAGTACAAGTATTCAACGTTATAAAGGTCTTGGAGAGATGAATGCAGAACAGTTGTGGGAAACTACAATGAATCCTGAATTTAGAACTTTCCGTCAAGTAACAATTGATAATTTAGGTGAAGCAGATCGCGTTTTCTCTATGTTAATGGGTGATGAAGTACCACCTCGTAGAGAATTTATTGAGAAAAATGCAGCTTACGCTAAAATAGATGCTTAATTGAAAAAGTTTAGTGTTTTATCAGGTCTTTTTGTTTTTGGATTTTTAAATTTTGGATTTTCACAAACGGCTACACAATTTCAACAGATAGGGTTTCTTTTAGAAGATGCCCTACTGTACTCCAAGCAATATTTGGTTCCTGCAACGGATGCTGCTGTGTATCAAGCTTCATCTGCTTGGATGAATTCGGCTAAAAAGAAAGAAAATTGGGAAATTAATGTAGGAATTCATGGGAATATGTTTTTTGTTCCAAAATCGGATAGAAGTTTTACAATTGCAAATTCTGATTTTCAATTTTTACAGTTAGAAGGTACGCAAACAACAGCTGTAGTTCCAACTGCTATTGGAAATGATGACACCTATTATTTAGTAGGTGATTTAGACGGGCAACAAGTTCGGTTAAAAACACCAAAAGGTGTAAATCAAGAAACTATAAACTATCCGTATTTAGATGTATCTCTTGCTTTACCAAGTGGTACAGAGCTAACAGGTCGTTTTTCTACTAAAACCAATTTAAAACGCGGTTATTATCAGGTGTATGGTGTTGGTTTAAAGCACAATATCAGTCAATATTTTCCGAGTTTAGAACCAAAAAATATTCATATTTCTGCCATGTCTTTTTATTCTAATGAAGATATTAGTTTTGATTTTTTAGATGTAAATACCTCGTTTGGAAATTTAGGCATTAATAATTTAAACGGAATTGTGGATACATTTCATTATCAATTAGCTATATCTAAAGAAATTAATAAATTTGAAATATTAGGAAGTTTTATTGTCAATAGTAGTATGTTTAATTATATAGTTAGTGGCGAAAAAGGTGCTATTGAAGATGTAATTCCGGCTCAACAAATAATAAACCAATTATTAGATACAATTGAAAAAAGAAAAACCAATTATATTGGCGAAATAGCCGTAAATTATAGCTTAAATAAATTTAATTTTCTAAGTGCTTTTGCTTTCGGCAAGTTTTTTAATTATAATTTAGGTGTTTCTTATAAAATAAATTAAAAAAGTCCCGGCTTATAATAAAGACGGGATTTTTTATATTATTTTAAAATATAGCTGAGGTTCTCGAAGCTAGAAGTTAGGTGACAATTCGTATTTTTTATAGAAATTATCTAAAGCTTCCACCACCTCATCTTCGTTATCTACTATTTTAAATAATTTTAAATCTTCTGGTGATGCATTTTTAAATTTGTCTATCATTACAGATTGAATCCAATCCATTAAACCTGACCAAAATTCAGTTCCCACTAAAATAATAGGGAATTTGGCAATTTTTTTAGTTTGGATTAATGTAATCGCTTCAAACATTTCGTCTAATGTTCCGAAACCACCAGGCATTACCACAAAACCTTGAGAATATTTTACAAACATTACTTTTCGTACAAAAAAGTAATCGAAATTTAAGTTTTTATCTCGGTCTATATAGGGATTAAAATGTTGTTCAAAAGGCAATTCAATATTCAACCCTACAGACGTTCCACCGCCGTGATGTGCACCTTTGTTCCCAGCTTCCATAATTCCGGGTCCTCCACCTGTAATGACTCCGTATCCAGCTTTTGAAATTTTGTATGCTATTTTTTCGGCAAGTAAATAATATTTGTCTTCTGGTTTTGTTCTTGCTGAACCAAAAATAGATACACATGGGCCTATTCTTCCCATAGTTTCGTATCCATTTACAAATTCCGACATAATTTTAAAAATAGCCCAAGAATCGTTTGCTCGTACTTCATTCCAAGTTTTTTGTTTTAATTTGTCTTGGATTCTTTCCTCTTCATTTTGATATATTCCGCTCATATTTTTCTTTTTTATTTTAAATAACTAAACTAAGATAATTCTTTTTTCAAAAACTGTGCCGTATAACTTTTTTTATTTTTAATAATTTCTTCTGGTGTGCCTTTGCATAAAACTTCTCCGCCACCTTTTCCGCCTTCTAAGCCAATGTCAATAATGTAATCAGCTAATTTAATGACATCTAAATTATGTTCAATAATTAAAACCGTATTTCCTTTGTCTACTAATTTGTTAATCACATCCATTAAAATACGAATGTCTTCAAAATGTAAACCAGTTGTAGGTTCATCTAAAATATAAAAGGTATTTCCCGTATCTTTTTTAGATAATTCTCCAGCTAATTTAATTCGTTGTGCTTCACCTCCTGAAAGTGTCGTACTTTGTTGTCCTAATGTAATGTATCCCAAACCAACATCTTGAATGGTTTTTACTTTTCGATATATTTTTGGAATATTTTCAAAGAAATCTACAGCTTCATCAACCGTCATATTTAACACATCTGAAATGGATTTTCCTTTGAAACGAATTT
>Ga0208595_1000472_pt1 | contig 15327 bp, 15 predicted proteins | sample LakMenEpi28Jun11_FD_150742 | JGI IMG/M metagenome (GOLD analysis project Ga0208595, IMG submission 150742) | Freshwater microbial communities from Lake Mendota, WI - 28JUN2011 deep hole epilimnion (SPAdes) | ecosystem: Environmental > Aquatic > Freshwater > Lake > Epilimnion/Euphotic zone ...
AAAAACTTACAATTCATTGCTCGTGTAGGTGCTGGCTTAGAAAGTATCGATTGTGAATATGCCGAAAGTAAAAACATAAAACTAATTGCAGCTCCAGAAGGAAACGCTTCAGCTGTTGGCGAACATGCTTTAGGAATGCTATTGTCACTGTTTAATAAATTAAATACTGCCGATAAAGAAGTGAAATCTGGACAATGGAATCGTGAAAGTAATCGCGGAACAGAATTGGACGGAAAAACAGTTGGGATTATTGGCTATGGAAATATGGGAAAATCATTCGCAAAAAAATTGAGAGGTTTTGAAGTTGATGTTTTGTGCTATGATATTTTATCAAATGTTGCCGATTCAAATGCGAAACAAGTTCCCTTACAAGAAATACAACAAAAAGCAGATGTCTTAAGTTTACACATTCCGTGGACACCAGAAACTGATAAATTGGTAGACACATCTTTTATTAATCAATTCTCAAAACCATTTTGGTTTATAAATACCGCAAGAGGGAAAAGTGTAGTTACTTCCGATTTAGTTTCTGCTTTACAATCCGGTAAAATTTTAGGAGCAGGTTTAGACGTTTTAGAATACGAAAAACTATCATTTGAAACCTTATTTGAAGGTGAAAAACCTGAAGCGTTTGATTATTTATTACAAGCCAAAAATGTAATTTTAACACCACATATTGCGGGTTGGACAATTGAAAGTAAAGAAAAACTTGCCCAAGTTATTGTAGATAAAATTTTGAAACTGTATGAAATTTAATTTAAGATGTTTGAAAAAAACAAATAAATTAATATATTCGTAAACTAAACAAAAAACCAAACTATTATGGAAGCAAACAAAGTAGACATGTTTATGATGTCAAACACAAAATTTTTTGAAGGACACAATTTGCATGCGATTAGAGAAAGATTATTAGCATTAGACGATGAAAAATGGCCCATGATACAAATGGTTCAATTTAAAGATCCTACTACTGCTTTATTGATTTCAATTTTTGCAGGAGCCTACGGAATTGATAGATTTTACATAGGAGATACAGGAATGGGAGTGGGTAAACTACTTACTTGTGGTGGTGTCGGAATATGGGCAATTGTAGATTGGTTCTTAATTCAAGGAGCAACGAAACAAAAGAATCTAGAAAAATTTAATCAAGCGATGATGTATTAAATAAAATTGTCTAAAATCTCTGATGTTTTTAGACAATTTTTTTAAACGATTAATGGAAATGAAGAGAAACAAACTGTATATTTTTCTGTTAATTGCAATTGCTTTTGGATATGCTTGGCTCGTTTTTTCAAACGTAACTTTTTTTAAAGAAAAGCATATTGGTTGTTTATTTAAAAAAGTCACTACTTATCCTTGCCCTTCTTGCGGAACAACTAGGTCTGTTCAATTGGTATTTAATGGAGAATTTTTTTCTTCACTACTTTTAAATCCATTTGGCATTCTTGTAGCAACAATTATGTTGGTGGTGCCATTTTGGATTGGCATAGATTTAATAAAAAAATCGGATAGTTTTTTTAAATTTTATAAAGCGTCAGAACGATTTATTTCAAAAAAACCAATAGCAATTCTTTTATTTTTATTGGTTATATTAAATTGGTATTGGAATATTAAAAAAAATATATAATTATGATTTCAAACACAAACTTTTATTACAAGCCTAATGATTCTGAATTAGAACGCGCTTCAAATAGTTACTTAATGTCTTTAGTAGCGGTTATTGGAGGATTGCCATTGCCAATTTTGAATTTATTAGCATCCATATTTTTCTATTTAGGAAATAGAAAAAGTACGCCATTTGTAAAATGGCATTGTACTCAAAATTTATTGTCGCAATTTGGTTTGTTTTTTCTAAATAGCACCGGTTTTTGGTGGACGGTTTCAATTATTTTTTACGATGAAAAGGCCACAAATGGTTATTTTGGTTACATGATAACGTTAATAATTTTTAATTTAGTTGAATTTATTTCAACTATAATTTTAGCGTCAAGAACAAGAAAAGGAATACACGCTCAATTGTTTTTATTTAGTGATATAACAAATATTTTAGTAAAGAAAGATGAAAATTATAAGTAAAGCATTACTCGTTTATGGTGGGTTTTTCTTGTGCTGGTTTTTACTTGCACAAGTGGATTTTGTTTCATTTTTTGAAATAGAACAAAATAAAGTATTTGCAGAAGATAAAATTGGAGATATTATTTGGGACGAAATTGAACAAAATGAGGATGTAATTTATGATGATTCAATTGTGTCAACTTTAGATGCTTTATTATTGCCATTGTGTAAAGCAAATAATATAGAAAGAGATAGTTTAAAAGTGCATATAGTAAAAAACAGTCAAGTAAATGCTTTTGCTATGCCAGATAATCATTTAGTAGTCTATTCTGGACTGATTGAAGCTAGTAAAAACGAACAAGCTTTACTAGGGGTTTTAGGACATGAAATGGCTCACATTGAAAAAAACCATGTTATGAAAAAATTATCAAAGGAAATTGGATTTTCAGTTTTGGTTTCAATGGCAACAGGAGCAAATGGTAGTCAAATTGCTGAGGTTTTAAACACATTAACTTCTTCAGCTTATGATAGAAGTTTGGAAAGAGAAGCCGATATGGAAAGTGTTCGATATATGCTAAAAGCAAAAATAGACCCAAGACCTTTTGCAGATTTTATGTATGATTTGTCTTTAGATAACGAAATGCATAAATATACTTATTTGATAACTACGCACCCAGAAGCGGAAGATCGCGCGAAATACATTCTTAATTATTTAAAAGGAAAGAAAATTAAATCTAAAGCAATTCTTTCAAAAGAAGCATTTAAAGCATTTAAAGAAAATGTTGCTAAAAACCGAGAATAATTTTTAAACCAAACTAAAGGCTAATTAATAATTTTTAATTAGCCTTTATGTTTTCTTTCTAATTCCGCTTGAAATTCTTCCATAACGGGTTTTACTGTGCTTTCTGGAATATCTGAAATTTTTATATACATCAACCCGTCAATTGCATTGTTAAACATTGGGTCAACGTTAAACGCTACAACTTTAGCGTTTTGTTTGATGTATTTTTTAATTAAAACAGGCAATCGTAACGATCCTGGTTCAATTTCGTCAATAATTTTATCAAATTTATTTAAGTCGGCTTCGGTTTCATTGAAAACGAAATCTTTGTCTGCGTCTTTTAATTTTACCTTAAACTCTTTTTTCGGTTTAATATATTGCGCCACATATGGATCGTAATAATTGGATTTCATAAATTCAATCATTAACGATTTCGAAAATTCTGAAAACTGATTACTAATACTCACACCACCAATTAAAAATTTATGTTCAGGATAATGTAAAGTCGTATGCACAATTCCTTTCCAAAGTAAAAACAAGGGCATCGGTTTTTGTTGGTATTGCGAAATAATAAAAGCCCTTCCCATTTCAATAGAATGACTCATCATATCATTTAATTCGGGTTCAAATTTAAAAAGTTCGTTTAAATAGAAACCTTCTAAACCATATTTAGGAAATATTTTCGAGCCAAATCCCATTCTATATGCTCCGGCAATCATTTGAGCATCGTCATCCCATAAAAACATATGATGATAATACTGGTCATATTTGTCTAAATCAATGGCTTCATTCGTGCCTTCGCCTACTTCTCTAAAAGTAATTTCTCGTAAACGACCAATTTCGTGTAAAATATTTGGAATTTTTTCGGCAGTTACTAAAAATACTTTATAGTTTTTACTTTGCAATAATTGATAGTCACCTTCTTTTAAAAAATTAATTTCTTCAATAATTTGTTCGTGATTGGCAGGTTTTACAATTTGTTTCGCTGCTTTAGGACTGGTGAATTTTGGAAACGTCAACTTAAAGTTTTCTTCTTCAAAAGAATTAGAAAGCATATAGGTTTTCTTTCTTAAAAATTTTCCTAATTCTGGGATATTTTCGTGTTCATTTAGTTCATTAACCGAAATGGGTTTTCCTATTCGAACTTTTATTATACGATGTTTTTGGGTTAATAATTCGCTTGGTAATTTTGCCGTTCGTAACGTATCGTTTAATTTAGATAAACTGTAAAATAACTTGCTGTTTTGAGCGTGAAAATAAATAGGAACAACAGGGACTTTTGCTTTTTTAATAATTTTTAAGGCACCTTCTTCCCAAGGTTTATCTACAATTAATTTTCCATCTTTATAGGTGGAAACTTCTCCTGCTGGAAAAATCCCTAAAGGTTTTCCATCGCTCAAATGACGTAAGGTTTCTTTAATGCCAATAACGCTAGATTTTGCATCTTTATGATTTTCAAACGGATTTACCGGCATAATATACGGTTTCATCGGTTCAATTCTGTGCAATAAAAAATTGGCAATTATTTTGAAATTAGGTTCGCGTTCTAACATTAATTTCAATAATAAAATGCCATCAATTCCACCTAAAGGATGATTAGATATAGTAATGTAAGCGCCCTCTTTTGGTAAACGTTTTAAATCTTCCTCAGGAATTTCAAATTTAATTTGAAACTCATCTAAAATAGCATTTAAAAACTCTAAATCGCTTAAATGTTTATTTCTATTATAAATTTTATTAAGTGTAGAAATTTTGAGAACTTTCATGAGTAACCACCCAGAAAAAGTTCCTATAAAACCATATTTGTCCGTCTTTATTGCTTTGGCTACTTCTTTTGCAGTAACTAATCCCATTTATTTTTGTTTAGAGCGAATAACAAAGATAGCAATTCTATTTAATTTCTTTATATCTTGTTTAAACAATTGCCAACAATTTATTAATTGGCATTTTTTGATAAATTTTTTACAAATTCCTCATTTAATCCTACATTTTATTGAAAACTTTTTCTATTTTTGATAATTAGTTTTTTAACTACGTTCGTATATCATAAAAATGTACAAAAGTAGGTTTGGAAATAAAAATTTCTTAAGATTTTAATACTTAAATTAGTTAATGAAGATTATCTCTTACAATGTAAACGGAATTAGAGCAGCCATAACCAAAGGGTTTATTGAATGGCTAAAAAGCGCTAACCCAGATGTAATTTGTTTACAAGAAATCAAAGCTACGGAAGATCAAATTCCAACAGATGAAATAACGGCTGCGGGTTATCCGTATCAATATTATTTTTCAGCACAAAAAAAAGGATATAGTGGTGTCGCCATTTTATGTAAAACCGAACCTAAAAATATCGTATTTGGTACAGGAATTGAAAGTATGGATTTTGAAGGAAGAAACCTTCGTGTAGATTTTGAAAACCTTTCAGTAATGAGTATGTATTTGCCTTCCGGAACCAATAACGACAGACTTGGATATAAGTTTCAGTATATGGATGACATTCAGGATTATATTGTAAACTTGCGACAAGAAATTCCGCATTTAGTAGTTTGTGGCGATTATAATATCTGTCACGAAGCTATTGATATTCATAATCCAAAAGGAAACGAAAAAACATCAGGTTTTTTACCCGAAGAGCGCGCTTGGTTAGATGGTTTTATGAAAACTGGAATGGTTGACACGTTTCGTCATCTAAATAAAGAACCGCATAATTATAGTTGGTGGAGTTACAGAGCAAATGCAAGAAACAACAATAAAGGTTGGCGAATTGACTATTGTTTAGCATCCGAACCTTTAAAAGAAAAAATAAAAAGAGCCTTAATTTTACCAGAAGCCAAGCATTCAGATCATTGTCCGGTTTTGGTAGAAATAGGTTAGATAAATACTATACAACTAAATAAGAAAAAGAAACGTCTAAAGTAAATAATAATAACCGATTCGAACAGAATCAAATATATATAAAAAGATGATAAGAAAAATCACATTAGGACTTGCGATATTAAGTTTGAGTACATCTTGTGTTTCAAAAAAAATCTATCAGGATTTAGAAAACAAGTTTGCCGATTTAAAAAAAGAACGCAACGCGTTAGCAGATGAAAATGAAGGGTTGAAAACCAATAATTCTAATTTGCAAACCGATTTAAATAAATATAAATCGGAAGCAGAAAAATTAAAGGCAGAACGCGATAAATTAGCTGCTGATTATGCGGCAACTAAGAAAAGTTTAGACAATTTAAAATCATCTTACGATGCATTGGAGAAAGATAGTAATGAAGCGTTAGATGCGAATATTAAAAAAAATCGTGAACTTTTAGCCGAATTAGAAGCCAAACAAAAAGCAATGGCTGCTGAACAAGATAAATTAAATAAATTGAAAGCCGATTTATTAAAATCATCTACGCGTTTAGCAGAATTAGAAAAAATTATGGCCGACAAAGAAGCGGCTATGAAAAAACTGAAAGAAACGTTATCTAAATCACTTAAAGCCTTTGAAGGAAAAGGGTTAACTGTTACTGAAAGAGATGGAAAAGTGTATGTTTCTATGGAAAATAAATTACTTTTCGAATCGGGAAGTTGGACTGTTGGAACAGAAGGTAAAAAAGCAGTTGATTTAGTAGGGAAAGTTTTAGGTGATAATCCTGATATTTCGGTACTAATTGAGGGTCATACAGATAATGATAAAATTGTTGGTTCTATAGGTGGTGGTGTAGAAAATAACTGGGATTTATCTACCAAACGTGCAACAGCAATTGTAACCATTTTATCGGCTAATGCCAAAGTTAAAAAAGAAAATTTAACAGCAGCTGGTCGTGGTGAGTTTGCACCTTTATTATCAAACGAAACATCAGAAGGAAAAGCAAAAAATCGTAGAATTGAATTTATTTTAACACCAAAATTAGACGAATTGTCTAAGTTGTTAAACGAATTGTAAGATTCAAATTAATACTAAAAGTTGCCTAAGAGGGAATTATTTTTTTAGGCAACTTTCTTATTTCATAAAATATGAACCCACTACTCCCATTACTACAGCAATTAGAAAGTCATATTTCTAATTTTGAAAAAACAAATCCGAAGGTTTCAAATAGTACTGTTGGCTGGCAAATAGACCATTGTTTGTTGGTGATAAATGGCGTAATTAGTCAATTAGAAGTTTCAAATCCAACCGAATTTCAATCGAAATTTAATTTTCCGAAATTCATTGTTTTTACAATGGGTAAAATCCCACGTGGAAAAGCAAGAGCTCCAAAAACAGTAAATCCAACTGAAAAAGCAACTGTAATTGAATTACAAACTAAAATCGAACTGGCTAAAAATAATATTTTAAAATTAACTTCTTTTTCTGAAAATTTGTTTTTTAAACATCCTTTTTTTGGTGATTTAAACAAAAAGCAAACGGAAAAATTTTTAACGATTCACACCAAACATCATTTAAAAATTATAGAGGATATCTTGAAATAAATAAAATCTATATTACATTTGCTTTTCTCGTTTTTAAACTTTGTAACTTCGTCATTTAAAAAAATATTTAAATGAAATTTACGAACCTTCCAAATACCGAATTAAAAGTCAGCAAAGCTTGTTTAGGCACAATGACATTCGGGAATCAAAATACCGAAGCGGAATCCCATTTTCAATTAGATTATGCCGTAGAACGAGGTATTAATTTTATTGATACAGCCGAAATGTATCCCATAGGCGGCAACGAACATATTTTTGGAAGTACCGAACGTTTTATTGGAACTTGGTTAGCCAAAAATAAACACAAAAGAGACGATTTAGTGATAGCCACTAAAATTGCAGGACCCAATAGAGGTATGGAATATATTCGTAAACCCCTCGATTTTTCTAAGAAAAGCCTTACGGAAGCGGTAGAATTAAGTTTGAAAAACTTGCAAATAGATTACATCGATTTATATCAAACGCATTGGCCGGAACGTATTATGAATATGTTTCAAAAAAGAGGGGTAGAAAAATTAGATACGCATTGGCAAGAAAATATTTTTGAAGTTTTAACCGTTTTTGATGGTTTAATTAAAGAAGGAAAAATAAAGCATATTGGTATTTCAAATGAAAACCCTTGGGGCGTGATGAAGTTTTTAATGGAAAGCGAAAAACATAATTTACCTCGAATTGCCACCATTCAAAATCCATTCTCGTTATTAAATCGTTTATATGAAGTAGGTTTATCTGAAATTGGAATGCGTGAAAATGTGGGTTTATTGGCGTATTCACCATTAGGTTTTGGGTTTTTATCTGGTAAATATTTAAATGGCACTCCAGATAATTCGCGAATGAAATTATTCCCAAATTTTGTACGTTATACAAACGAAAATTGTTTTAAAGCTACAAAATTATATCAAGATTTAGCACACAGTTTGGGCTTAACAATAACCGAAATGGCGATTGCCTTTGTAAATCATCAAGAATTTGTAACTTCAACCATAATTGGTGCTACAACAATTGACCAATTAGAAGAGAATATCAATGCTTTTGATGTAATGCTTACTGATTCCGTTTTTGAAGAAATCAATAAAATTCAGGAATTAATTCCAAATCCAGCGCCTTAAATTAAAAAACCCTTCGATAGTTTTACAGTTCCGAAGGGTTTTTTACTTATTTGTTAAGATAAGACTTAATATTACAAATTCCCAATTAGTTTATCTTTTGGATATTTCACTTTATAACTAATTCTATATTTTTTTGTTTCGTTTGGTTTTAGTTTAATTTCCCAAGTCAAAACACCTGTTTCTTCATTTTCTTTTGCACCATCTTTTTCTAAAAGCTCTACGGTTATTTCTTTGTCGGTACTTAACGGATATTGATCTTTTAACAACATATTAATGTCTTCTTTTTTGTTGTTTCTAACCGTAATATCATAAGTAAAGGTTTGTTCTTTATATGAAGATAAAAATTTAGTACCCGATTTATCTGTTATACGTTCACGTTTAATTGAGATTTTTTTATCTCTACCCATACTCAAATTTAATGTATTTTGGGTTTGGTTTGGATTAATTGTTGTTTTTCCAACATACATCCCTTCAAATACTATATTTGCCTCACCGGGTAATAAATTATATTTTGCATAATCGTTTAATTCAGCCAATAAAAATGCTTCTTTTTCCACTTTCGGTGCAGCATAATACTTATAAGTTGCTGGAATTTTAATATCTTTTAACGACACACTATGTGCTTTTCCATTGGCTAAAATATCATACGGAATATCAATATCGAAAGAGACATTTAACTCTTGTTCTTCAATTGTGGTATAATCATTCATATTTTTTGTTGTTATCACAATGACTCCATTATTGCCACGATTTCCATATAGTGATAATGCTTCTTCATTTTTAATTGCCTTAACATCTTTTATGCTTGTTGGTGAAATTTTTCTATATTCTTCAGCAGTTGAAGGAATACCATTAATTACGTAAAGGGGGTCAGTATTAGCATTAATAGAGCCAGCACCTCTAATTATGACTGATGATTTACCGCCTGGCTGACCATTAAACGAAGAAATATTTAAACCCCCAACCTGTCCTTGCAATGTATTTAAGAAATTCGCATTTGGTCTGTTTTCAAATTCTTTATCTTTCCCATAACTTAAAAACCAAGCTTGCAATAATGGTGCAACGTTATTTTGATTTGGATCGCCACTTGAAAGGGTAAGTTTTACTTTTTTCCAATCAATTCCTGTGGTTTGAGTTACTTTTGCTTTGTATGCAAGATCAATTGAAGCAGTTATATTTTCTGCTCGTAAATCGTAAAAAGGTTGCCAAGAAGCCGAATTGGTAATATAAGAAATGTCTAAATTTACATTTCCAGCTACTTCATTCATTACTTGTAAAATTAATTTTCCTTCAGATATTTTGTCTTCTTTTTGGGTATTAATTTCCAATTTATTGTTTAATTCGTCAAGTGTTTTTCTCCATTTTGTTTCTTTTTCTGCAAGCAACACAACTGCATTGTCCAGTTCAATTCTTTTTGATTTATAATACTCAACAAGTTTCATTAATTCAGCTACATTTAAACCAGAATTTGCACCACGAATTTCTTTGTTTTTATCTAAAATTTCAATGGTTTGTTGGTGCGAATTTTTATCAATTTGTATTTTTTTAAGTTCCTTTTGAACATATAAAATACTATCTCGAACTCTTTTAATAGCCGGATTACTTTCGTCAAGTTCGTATTCGGAAATATAATTATCTGAAAATTGAACAGATAAAACGGTTACGCTTTTAGGTGCAGCAATTTGTACGGTGTTTTCATTTAAATAATCCGCTACATTTTTTATAACGATTTCACTTGTTCCTACAGGTAAATTTACCGAAGTACTTTGTGTTATTTCAGCACCAGAAAAATAAACAGTAGCCGCTTTTGTTTTGGCTGAAGTAAAAATTGGTTTTTGTGCTACTGCAATTGCAGATACCAGTAAGCAAATAGTTAAGATGCGGTTTTTCATATATTTTAAGTTTAAGAATGAGGTTTTATTTTATTACTTTACCCAAACAATTGTTCCACTAAATCTTCAATTTTACTAACCAATCGCACATCAATTTTAAAATCTTTAGGATTTATTTTATTGTGTTTGGATACGAAAATGGTAGAAAAACCTAATTTTTCAGCTTCTTGTATGCGCTGTTCTACTTTGTTTACGGGTCTAATTTCGCCAGTTAAACCTACTTCGCCAGCAAAACAAAAATCTTTATCAATCGTAATGTCTTCATTAGAAGATAATATAGCGGCAACAACGGCCAAGTCAATTGCAGGATCGTCCACATTTATACCGCCTGTTATGTTTAAAAAAACATCTTTAGCCCCCAAACGGAATCCTGCACGTTTTTCTAAAACAGCTAAAATCATATTTAATCGTTTCAGATTATAACCCGTTGTGCTACGTTGAGGTGTGCCATAAACGGCAGTAGAAACTAATGCTTGAATTTCTATCATTAACGGGCGCATACCTTCAATTGTAGTTGCTATTGCCGTACCTGATAGATAATTGTCTTTATTAGAAATTAATATTTCCGATGGATTACTAACTTCGCGTAAGCCGTTTCCTAACATTTCGTATATACCTAATTCTGCAGTAGAACCAAAACGGTTTTTCAAAGCTCGTAGAATTCTGTACACGTGATTTCTATCTCCTTCAAATTGCAAAACGGTGTCAACCATATGCTCTAAAATTTTCGGACCTGCAATTGTACCGTCTTTGGTGATGTGTCCAATTAAAATGACAGGAACATTGGTTTCTTTAGCGAATTTTATTAGTTCTGCTGTACATTCTCTAATTTGAGAAATGCTTCCTGCAGAAGACTCAATATATTCGGTATGTAGGGTTTGAATTGAATCAATAATTACTACTTGAGGTTCAATTTCCTCAATTTGACGAAATATATTTTGTGTTTTGGTTTCGGTTAAAATAAAACAATTATCAGTTTGTCCCGTAATTCTTTCGGCACGCATTTTTATTTGTTTCTGACTTTCTTCTCCAGAAACATAAAGTGTTTTATAAGGTAGTTTTAACGAAATTTGAAGTAAAAGTGTGCTTTTTCCAATTCCTGGTTCGCCACCTAAAAGTGTAAGAGAACCTGGAACCAAACCGCCACCTAAAACGCGGTTTAATTCGCCATCAGTGGTATTCATACGTACTTCTTCCGAAGTCGAAATTTCGTTAATTTTTAAAGGTTTCGCTACTTTTTTTGATTCAGAAGAAGTGCTTCGCCAGGCTTGTTTCTCTTCTTTCTGAATAATTTCTTCAACAATCGTATTCCATTGCTTGCAAGACGTACATTGTCCAAGCCATTTAGAATAGTTGGTACCGCAACTTTGGCAAAAGAAGGAAGTTTTTAATTTAGCCATTTGTATTTTATTTTTCGAAATTAATCGTCTTTTTTTGGAGCCTCTGAAGGTGTTTCTGTTGGAGTTTCCACTGGTGCTGTTTCTTTAATTTCTTGTTTTGGTTCTTCTTTTCTTGATTTTAAGTCCTCTGCACGATTTAAGATGTAATTTTTAGTTAAATCACCAATTTCGGATTTTGAATAAGCACTTTGATATTCTTTAGCAGCTCGTTTATAGTCTCCAATTTTTTCAAAATACAATCCTCTATGGTAGGTTCCTAACATTGTTTTTGGGTATTGTTTGTCAGCATACGCCCCTAAATTTTCGAGTTCTGAGTAGGCCTTGTTTTTAATAATTGCGGCTTCAATAGCTTTAAAATCTGAATATCTAGGCTGAACTTTTAATCCGATTTTCTTCTCAATAGCATCATATTTATCAATTAAGTATTGGGTATATCCACTTTCTAATTTTAATATTTTTTCGTTGAATTCTAATTTTGAAATTGGTTGATATCCATTGAAAATAAAGTAAAATGCACTTGGAATAGCTTCGGCAACTAAAGAATAATGAGAAGTGTTTTGAAAAACATCATATCGGTAGTTTACATTTGGGTTTTTAATTTCTTTTGCAACATCATCTAGTTTTTTTGTGTTTTCTTGAATTTCCTCTAAGTCGGCTTTTGACGTAGCTTGATAATAAAATACTGGTTTTTGTGTTTTTGCTAATCGTTCTGCAATTCGAACTTCCATTTCTGGCGCCATTTCTGGAGAAATAGATATGTAAGCATTAAATATCGGGTCGTCTTTATATAAATAAAAATTTAAAAATCCAGCGGTGGTATCGTGACCTGCAATCATTCTAAAAGGTAGGGTTCTGTATTTTTGTTGAATATAAGGTAATAATTCAAATCCTATAAATTCAAAAAATTTAGCGCCTGATTCTGCAGGTAATCCTTCTTCACTATAATTACTATCATTAAAACGGGTTTCACCATAATTCTGATTTACCGCAACAATAATAATTTCAGGTAAATCGTCCCAATAGTTTCCGTATTTTAAAATTCCTGAAAACGGATCTGCTAAATATTCGCCATCTAATAAAACTAAAATGAGATATTTTTTTTCAGGACTGTTTTCGTATGAAGCCGGTAAAATAACTGAGAAGTTTCTTTCTTCGTTAAGCTTTTTAGATTGTATTTTTTCTTGCACTTTTTGTGAAAACAAGGCAACAGAAACCATTAAAAATAGTAGAGTGAATTTAATTTTCATAACTAATTGGTTTAATAAAGTAGCAATATACTACTTATTTTTTATTATAAAGTGGTAAAAATGCGTAAGATAGCAAACCTAGAATAATGGTTAGTATGGTTTGTGAAGTCCAAGCCAGCCAACCAAATGCCGTTCCAATTTCATTTGATATACCGTATAACGAAAAAATCATGGCAATAGCTAACGGATAAGCACCCAGTCCGCCATTTGTGAATCCAACGGCAAGACTGCCAAAAATGAATCCCATAATTACGATGTCAAAACCAATATTTTCCGTTTCTGGTAAAGCGTAAATTGGAATATAAAACATGAGTAAATAGGAAAACCAAATTAAAAAAGAAAAGAAAATATATTTCCATTTATCTTTCATCATTACAATGCTTAGCATGCCTTCAATTAATCCTGAAAATTTATTTTTTATTTTTTTTATAATTTTCCATTCGGCATATATCCAAATCAAAAGAAAAACGATTCCTAAGAATAGACCAATAATTCCGAATAAAATTATTTTCTCAATCGAAATTTTTTCTTTGATGAAGTTGTAAAGTTTTTCAAATTGAAGAATAAATGCTAAACCTACAAATAATAAAAATAGTATTAAATCTACAATTCTTTCCGCTACAATGGTTCCAAATCCTTTATCGAAAGGTACGTTTTCATATTTTTTTAATAAGGCAGCTCTAGTAATTTCGCCCGATCTAGGAATGGTTAAATTCATAAAATAAGAAACACAAACAGACATAAGATCATTTTTGAAATTTGTTTGGTAACCTAAATGTTGTAAGGAATATTTCCAGCGGTAGGCTCTTGCCCAATAGCCAAATAAGGCAACTAATAAAGATAAAAAAATGTAAAAATAATTGGCTTTTTGAAAGCAAAATTTTATTTTATTTAATTCTTCAACGGACAATGTGGTATATTGGTAATATATAAGTCCGAAACCCAATAACAAGGGAATAAAAACAGAGGCAATTTTGCTAACTTTTGTTCTCAAAACTAGGTTAAAGAATTATCTTTTTCATTAGGAAAAACTAAGCAAGGTTTGAATGTTTTTGCTTCTTCAAAGTCAATAATTCCATATGCAATAATGATAATTATATCACCACGATGTACTTTTCGTGCAGCAGGGCCGTTTAAAGTGATTTCACCTGTATTTCTTGGTCCTTTAATGGCATACGTTTCTAAACGTTCACCATTATTTACATTCACAATGGCCACTTTTTCACCTTCTACAATATTGGCTGCTTCAAGTAAAGCTTCGTCAATTGTAATACTTCCAATATAATTTAAATCGGCTCCAGTAACAGAAACTCTGTGTATCTTAGATTTTACTACTTGTATTTGCATGCGGCAAAGTTAATTAATTCAAGTAAATTTTATAATTTATTTTAACGAAATATTATCAATTAATCGAATATCTTCAATAAAAACCGCAATAAACCCTCTGTATTTTTTGTTTTTTGTTTTTCTTTTGCAAGATAAAAGTGTTTCTTCTTCGGCAATTTCAAAATATTCTAAAGTAAAATTTTTATGTTTTTTAAATTCTCGCATCACAAAATCAGCAACTTCTTTGGCCGATTTTAGTAGAAATTTATCTTTAGCTTCTAAAAGAATTTTGTAAATTAATTTCGATTCGTTTCGAGCTTTTTCAGAAAGCCGTTCGTTTCGGCTGCTCATGGCTAACCCAGTAGTTTCTCTGTAAATTTTACAAGGAATTACGTTTACTGGAATTTTATGTTTTATCACTAATTTTTTTACGATTTGTAATTGCTGAAAATCTTTTTCCCCAAAATAAGCATTTGTTGGTTTTACAATTTCAAATAATTTCTTCACAATTGTTCCCACTCCGTCAAAATGTCCTGGCCGATGTTTGCCTTCCATTTGATGTTCTAATCCATCGTAATCAAAAGAAGTAGAAATGGTATTGCCTTCGTAAATATCTGAAACAGTTGGTGCGTAAATAAGGATATTTTTGTTTAATTTTTTAACAAGTTCTACATCTTTTTCTAATGTTCTTGGATATTTTTTTAAATCTTCAGCGTTATTAAACTGTGTAGGATTTACAAAAATACTTAAAACGGTAATTTCATTTTCAGATATAGATTGTTCCAATAATGAAAGGTGACCTCTATGTAAAGCGCCCATTGTAGGCACAAAACCAATTTTTTTTGATTGATTTTGTGCTTTTTTTAATTCAATTTGCAGCTCATTTTGTGTTTGAAAAACAGGCATATTATAATATTATAAAGTGCAAACTTACTATTTTAGTAGTTAAGTCCATAAATTTTTATAATTTTGCATATTAAACAAAATGTAACATTTATTATATGAATGACAAGAGGATATTATATGTATCATCTGAAGTAGTGCCTTATTTAGCTGAAAATG
>Ga0208595_1000473_pt1 | contig 15228 bp, 9 predicted proteins | sample LakMenEpi28Jun11_FD_150742 | JGI IMG/M metagenome (GOLD analysis project Ga0208595, IMG submission 150742) | Freshwater microbial communities from Lake Mendota, WI - 28JUN2011 deep hole epilimnion (SPAdes) | ecosystem: Environmental > Aquatic > Freshwater > Lake > Epilimnion/Euphotic zone ...
GAAGCAGATCAATTAGCTCATGAGATAGTTGTGATTGATCACGGGCGAGCGATTGCGCGAGGCACCTCTCAAGAACTGAAGCGCCGTATTGGGGGTGAACATCTTGATGTTCACCTCGCCTTGCTCAGTGACCTCTCGCGCGTGGAGGACATTCTTCGACCATTTGCCGTTGGAGCTATCCGTACCGACGATCAAGACGCACTTATTTCTATTCCCGTCGCAAAAGGTGTAGAGGCACTCGGCGCAGTGATGATAGAACTCACCGCACAGAACGTAGAGATCCTTGACATTGGTCTCAGGCGTCCCACTCTTGATGACGTCTTTATGGAACTCACCGGACACAAATCGCAGGAGGAACAGTCATGATCAGAATGATTCGCGATGCAACCACAATCGCCCGACGAAACATAATCCGAATCAGCCGCGTGCCCGAAGTGATGGTCTTCGTCATTGTTCAACCGCTTATGTTCGTTTTGCTTTTCGCTTATGTTTTCGGCGGCTCAATTGATATTCCAGGAGGCAACTATCGCGAGTTCCTCATCGCCGGAATCTTTACCCAGACCGTGGTCTTCGGCGCTACCTTCACAGCATCAGGGTTGGCAGAGGATGTGCAAAAAGGGCTAATCAACAGATTCAGATCACTTCCTATGTCGCGCTCGGCAGTTGTCGCAGGCCGCACAGCAAGCGACGTTGTATACAACTTGTTATCCATCGTCATTATGTCGTTGGCAGGATTATTAGTGGGCTGGCGTATTCGAGGTTCAGTTCTTGATGCAGTAGTCGCTTATCTATTGCTGCTTTTCTTCTCGTACTCGTTTTCATGGGTGATGGCATGCCTTGGACTACTAGTTCCATCACCGGAAGTGGTTAACAATGCAACTTTCATTGTGCTCTTTCCGCTCACCTTCATTGCCAACACATTCGTTCCGTCAAATACTTTGCCTGGAGTGCTAAAAACTTTTGCTGAGTGGAACCCAGTATCAACTTTGACCCACGCAGTTCGCTTTCGATTTGGAAACATTCCGTCTGGCACTCCAGACCCAACCTCGTGGCCATTGCAGAACGCAATGCTGTACACACTCGGATGGGCAGTTCTCTTGATTGTGGTCTTCGCGCCAATCGCCACCCGCCTGTATCAACGCACAGGAAAACGTTAAGGCCTTACAACTAAATAGCGACTGCGAGCGCGTCGTACTCATATACCCAGTCGAGAATTGACATTCCCGGCGGGGTTATCGAAAAGATCATGTCTCGGTCGCGCTGCTCTTGGCCATCGACCATATGGAACAGATCTCTATTCATCAACGATGACGTTTGCACCTGTGCTGTGCGACCCTGACGGACATCTTCATATCTACGTAGTGCACTCACTGCATCACTTGTGCCTACATCTGACAAACAGCGAGCAAGAACTACTGCATCTTCAATTGCCTGACACGAGCCTTGCGCCATGAACGGAAGCATCGGGTGACATGCATCGCCAAGCAATGTGGTCGTGCCTATTCCCCACTGTTCCAATGGTTCACGGTCGTATAACGCCCACCGAAAGACTGGTTCTTCAACTCGACCAAGCAGCGAGAGAAAATCAGGAGACCAACCTTCAAAGCGTGAATACAAATCATCCATGGTTCCTGGCTCTGTCCATGATTCGGATTCCCACGAATCTTCTGGAGAGATACATACAAGGTTGAGATGACTGCGGTTTCGGCCGATGAAGTAGCTAACAACATGCCGGTCGGGCCCCATGCGGTTCGTTACATCAATTGGTAGATCTTCCACAGCACTGCGTGGCACTAATGCGCGATACGCAGCTGAGCCACTAAAGCGGGGCTTATCAATGCCGCCAACACAGGGACGAACAACTGAATGAATGCCATCAGCTCCGATAACGATGTCAAAAGATTGTGATGAGCCATCTGAGAAGAGAACAGTCGATGACGACTCGCCTGGTTCTACTGCAACAACATGAGTGGAAAACTTCATTGTCACATTTGTGCGAGCTGCAACTGCATTTCCGATGATTTCTACTAATTCATTTCGTGCAACGTTCGCAAGAGGTACTTGATGCTGAGAAATAAAACTTTCATCAAGGTCAGTCGCCCGAATAATGGAGTCATCTTCCCAGCGACGAAGCACTACTCGGTGTGGGTTCACTGAGATTTCCGAATACGCAGCACCAAGACCCAGAGAATGTAAGAGGCGCCCAGCATTAGGACTGATCTGTACACCAGCACCAATTTCTCTGATACCCGCAGAGCGCTCAAAGACCGTGATGTCATGTGAGTTCTGTGACAGCGCAAGAGCTGTCGTCAGCCCGCCTATTCCACCGCCAACAATTGCGATCTTCATTGCTAGGCGTCTGCCAACAAAGTTGCACCGTATTTATCAAGCGACAGATTCGATGCCACTAAGTGTTGTGCTGAACCTTGGGCGTCTCTGAAGCACCGTTGCAAGGGGCTTGTATTGAACAGGGCACCAGCGCCAGCGAAACTCATGAGCCGTGAAATGGCGGCAACCGCGGTCTCTGTGCAATACGCCGTCATGGCAGTAACACCAGCTTCATGTCGTGCATTGAATTCGCCGCCATTTTCCATCGCTTCGTCAACTTCAGCGAGCGTGGCAAGCGCATGGGCTTGAACGGCCTTGATTTGCTGCGAACTGCGACCAAGTTCATATTGAAATGCGCCACGATCTGCAAGACGACCATCAAAACCACGTGACTTGCCGCGTGCATACACAACGAGTTCATCAATGAATCGTGTGCACGCACCAAAAGTAAAACCGAGGTTCTCGCCGGCTACAAAAACTGGGTAGTTGAGTCCAAAGATTGATCCGCCGCGTTTTGGTGGTTCCGTTGGGTCAACTGTTAATGCCGTTGGTACAAATACGTCTTTCGCTGTAATTGACACACTGCCAGTTCCCTTCAAGGCCATGACATTCCAATCGCCATGAACCGTGGCTTCGGCTGTGCGAATGACTGCAAGAGTGACCGACGGCGTCTCTGATGCTTCTATTGCAGTCAGCATTGCCCAATCTGCATGACGAACTCCACTTGCGTAGTTCCATGTTCCGTTCACCAGTACTCCGCCATCAACACGAGTAAATGTTCCCGTTGGCAATGCCACCGCAGCAAGAAATGGTGACGGGTCAGAACCAAACAACAATTCAACGCCATCATCACTGAGACGTGACCCTGCAGCTGCCGCTGCACCTGCGTGGTTGAAGCCGGTCCATGCGGCCGTTGCGTTCGAGTAACTCAAAGCCGTGAAATAGCGACACTGATCGGCCAACAACAGTCGATCTCCGCCTGCTTCAAGCGGCGCCTTAATCATTGGTACACGTATCTGACGCATGAGATCCACCAATGCTGGTGGTGCATCGCCTAGTTCTTCAGACTCTGCTGCAGTTGCATCGAATTGTGAATGCAATGCAGAGATCTCGCTAACCAATTGTTCGATGGGACGGGCAACGTTGCTACCCATTCGTGAACTTGTCATTGTCATTAGAAAACTCCTTCATAACTGCCACCATCAAGTTGCAGGTTTTGGCCACTGATATATCCGGCTTGTGCCGCACAGAGAAACGCGAACGCATCTCCGAACTCGTCGGGACGACCAAGTCGACCCGCTTTGATTGATGCGATTTGTTGTGCTCGCGCTTCTTCATATGTGATGCCAAGCATTTTCATTGCAACGTGAGCCATTTGTTCTTGGCGTGCAGTGTCAAAACGTTCTGGCAACAGTTGGTTTACTGTGATGTTGAATTTGGCAAGGTCTTTCGAAAGACCCTTCAGAACTCCTGTGAGCCCAAGGCGTGTTCCGTGCGACAAACTCATGAATGAGTTGGGCGATTTCACCATTGCCGAACTCACAGCAACGATGCGACCAAACTTGCGGTCTCTCATGCCAGGCACGACGCGTTGCACAAGTCCTAAAGGGCCAGTTAATGCTTGCAGTACTGCGGCATCCCAATCTTCGATTTCAATATCAAGAAATGACTTTGGTGATGGGCCTTGGCCATTCAGCAAAAGAATGTCTGGCGTCGGGCAAGCAGCCATCAGTTCATCTTGCACACTTGATGTTGCCGAATCACCAACTACTCCAATGGCTGCAACACCATGACGCGATATCAGTTCCTCAACTGCAAGATCGACATCTGCTTGGTTGCGACCGTTAATGACAACGTTGACTCCTTCACGCGCAATGCTTTCTGCACATGCTCGCCCAAGCCCACGGCTAGAGCCAGCAAGGATGGCCCAGCGGCCCTTTATTCCCAGATCCATTGAGTTACTTCAATCCGCTGGCTTCGCGAGCTGCCGCGATAGCAGGAAGGTCAGGCGGGCTAAAGAAAACTTCTGGTGGATCAGTTGGTCCCCACACTGAGAAACCAGACGGACCATCTTCACCTTCCCAATCGAGACGACGATGTACTCGGTCCCATAATTCTTCATCAATAATCTGATCCATGTCAGAGAAGAACTCAAACATGTTCCCTGATGGATCTAGTAAATACCAGAAAACGTTCGCTCCGAGATTGTGGCGACCAACGCCGATGACACTAGAAACTCTTTCGTCTTTCAACGCATTCGAACCGGCAAGACCGACGGCATCAATGTCATCTACTTCAACTGCATAATGATTCAGATATGACGTAGGGCCTGGTTGAATCATCAAGTTGTGATGGTCCGACTCAACGCGCATGAATGTTGCAAAGCCCTTCATGATTTGGTCTGAGATGCGGTAGCCCAGAACATTGGCGTAGAAGTCAACTGCTTCAGCAAGGTACGGCGTACCCAGTACAACGTGGCCAACACGGCGCACAATGGGCGACTCTGTATGCAACACCGCATCAGCACGCGTATTGACACGAGTGCGTTCGCCAGGTCCGTTGAATGCACGAGTTTGCGTTGGCGTTAGGGAATGTGGAGAACCAACATCAATCACAATGGAGTGCCCGAAGATTGGGTCAGTGCAACGCACTGTGGTGCTGTCACCCGTAGATGTAATTCCGGCATCAGCAAGGCGCTTTGAGATCGCAGCAATGTCAGCTTCTGTCTCACAACTGAGGTGCATGGAAGAGAGGTGACGGTACGGCCCTTCCGAAATTTGCATCTGCACAGGGCGGTCAGGGGTGCCAAGCACGCCATCAGATGTTGCGCTCATTCCATGCTCCAACCAGAAGTCGAAGAGCTCTTGCGGGTTCGAGACCGCAATCTGAATATCTAATAGTCCATTTAGTGCCATAGCGAAATAGTACGACATCAAACTATTCGATGTCAAAGTATCTGCCTATAATAAAACCATGGAAATCGGCAAATACATTGATGAGACCGTGTCAGGTTGGCAGGAACAAAGGCCAGACATTGACTTCGTACCCATGGGCTACATGCTTCGGTTCCACGCCATGGCTGAGGCAGCGATTGGCAAGATTCAGATCATCACAAAGTCCCATGGGCTCACCATTGGCGAATTTGACGTACTTGCCACTCTTCGGCGCCACGGCGCTACCAGCACATTGACTCCCTCGTTCATCGCTGAAGTAGCTCTGGTGTCCCCTTCTGGTCTCACACATCGACTCACACAACTCGAAAAGTCTGGTCACATCACCCGAAGTGCCGACAATTCAGATCGTCGTAGTTCACTTGTTTCAATTACTAAGAGCGGCGCTGCAGTAGCTGATCAAATCATCGAATTGATCGCTGAACACAGTGCGCAAATGTACGGCGCGATACCAGCGAAAGATCTACAACAGTTCAGTCATGTTATTTCTCTCGTGTCAGCCCAGTTGGAATCCAAAGTAGTCACTTCATGACAACGACAGTCACACTCACTGGTACAGGATTACCCAATGTTGCACCTGGCCGCGCCGGAGCCGGAGTATTCGTAAAACACAATGATGTGGTGGTGCAGTTCGATGCTGGTCGCGCAACATGTAACCGGCTAATTGAAGCTGGCCTCAGACTGGCTGATCTCGATGCTGTATTCATCACTCATATTCACAGCGATCACGTTTTCGGATTAGCTGAACTTGTCTTGTCACGATGGATTGAAACTCAATTCGACAAGGTGGCTACTCCCCTTCCAATTTTTGCGCCATCCGGTGGAGCCGCACGTTTTGTGAAGAGAATGCTTGAACCGTACGAAGAAGACACTCACATTCGTCGTGAACACACAGGCTCACGCGAAGTTGTTCTTGATGCTCGTGAGTTTCCTGCCTCATTCACAGTCGCAGAAATCTGGGCGTCCGAGGATCGCGCTGTTGTTGTGGAATCTGTTGCCGTGCACCATGAGCCAGTTCCCGACGCCGTTGCATACAGAGTCACCACACCAGATGGTTCAGTGGTGATCTCTGGTGACACACGAGTGTGCCAAGAGGTAGAGGATTTCAGTCGCAATGCAAACGTTCTTGTTCACGAAGCATTTCGGCGCGCCCCACTGGAACACATCATCGAGCATTTTCCACGCATCGAGTCGATCCTTGATTATCACTCCGACACAATTTCATTGGGTACCATGGCGCAACGCGCACAGGTACAGACACTGCTACTCACACATCTTGGGCCACCACCGCGTGATGAGGCTGAAGAACAAGGTTTTTCAGATGACGTGAAAGCCGGCGGCTACACCGGCAATTGTCTGGTTGGCCGCGACCTCATGTCGGTCACGTTCTAACTATTTGTTATTCGATGCGCAAGCCGGAGATTGCACGAGCAATGACCAGTTGCTGAGTATCTGAAGTGCCCTCTATTATCTGAATATGACAACCACACTGAACTCCGTTCACGGACGCATCCTTGACCTTGACAGTCATTTGCAAGTGCCGATTTCCCGCTGGGGTGAAGTATTTGGTGAAGCAACCGCGCGCTTTGGCAAACGCTTCGCTGGAATCCCCTTGTTCGATGCAACCGACGAACCGGATCTCACAACCGAATCAGTGTGGACTACCAAAGGTACCGCGGCTCCCGGTGCGTCTAGCCCCGAAGGCCGTTTGGCTGCAATGGATGTGATGGGCATCGAACGCCAACTTATTTTTCCGCAAGTGGTTTTGGCGATGCCCGCGTGGTCTGATCACCCGAACGCTGGTGTTGTGCTGCGCGAATACAACGACACGGTAATGCAATGGACAAAATCTGGTCGCGGACGTTTGCGTCCAACTGCGTTGCTCAACTTGACGACAATCGAAGGCGCAATCGCTGAGGCCGAGCGAGTTGCGGCTGGTGGTGCACGAGCAGTTTTCATCCAAGACGGCATCGCACCTGGTGGTCGCTCGCCGGCTGCGGACGAACTTGACCCGCTATGGGCGTTGCTCGCCGAAGCAGAACTTCCCGTAACTTTGCACATTGGTGGCCAAGACGGCTTCTTTGCCAGCAACGCATGGGGTGACACCGACTTGTTGCGACCTGGCACCTTCTCGACCGGTGAACCAATCGGCCCGCACACGTTGGCCACTATGCATCTCGCCGCGCAAAACTATTTGGCAACAATGATCTACGGTGGCGTTTTCGACCGCCATCCGAATCTGCGAGTTGGTGTCATTGAACTTGGCGCAATGTGGGTTGGTCCGTTTGTCGATCTACTTGAAGATCGTCTCGCGTTATCGCGTCGTCTGCGTGAAAGTTTGAAGCGAAGTCCGCGTGAAGTATTCGTCGACCAGATTCGCGTGACCCCATTTTTCTGGGAGCGCACCGCTCGACAAATTGAACGCTACGGAATGTCCGAGATCTACGCGTTTTCGACAGACTTCCCGCACCCTGAAGGTGGCACTGACCCAATTGGACGCATGGCCGCCGACATCACACCGCTCGGTGATGCGGCAATCGAAGCATTCTTCGTGAGTAACGCCGAACTTCTCTTGCCCAGTTGATACCAGGTTTTATTCGATGCGCAAGCCAGAGATTGCACGAGCAATCACCAACTGCTGAATTAACGCATGCAGCACGCGTTCATTTCGGCAACATCCCAGCATCTGCGCCAGAGCCCACAGCATGGCCATTGCAAAACAGCACGCTGTACACACTTATTTGGGCAATTGGCTTAATCGTGGTGTTTGTACCAATTGCATCGCGTTCGTATCAACGAGCCGGAGCCCGCTAGTTCAACACAAAGCGCGTTTACTTCTGCTTCACATTTGAAAGCATTCGTACAGCAAATGCAATGGCAACAAGTGCGATGCAACACAATAAAATGAGCAGTAGTTCATCTGTTATTTCAAGTGAAATTCCTGTATCTGCTACTTGCTCTGTCGGCAGTTGATCTGAGCTGTCCTCTTCAGCATTATTTTCAACAGTTGTTGTACCCGATGCGACTATCTCTAATTCACTAGTTGTTCCAGAAGTCGTTGAACCTGGTGTTTTTTCTGCCTGAACGGTGGTAGATGTTGAAGAGACAAGAAGGTTTGATGGTGCCTGCACAGAGGACAATGTTGTCGAAGAGGAAGTCGTAGACGTTGCTGACACCACATTCGTGGTCGTAGGAGACTGAGATGCATCAGATACTCTGCTCGTTCGTGCAGTTTCCGACTCGGATGGCAACCCATCACCGACTGCATTTGATGCGATCACATTGAAGGTGTAGTTCGTATCACTTTCAAGTCCATTAATGACACACGACAGAGCGCCAGTCGACCATATACACGACAAACCAGTTCCAACTGCTTGTGCAACATAACGTGTAATCGTTGATCCTCTTGGATCTGCAGCAGACCACGTAACGGTTGCAGAGGTAGTAGTTACTTGAACACTGGAAATTACTGAAGCACCAGGAAGACCAAACGGTTCGGCACTTACCGCAGCAGATGCTGATCCATAGATGTAATCACTCGCAGATACCGATGCGACGACTGTTACTGAATACGTCTGACCTGCTTCAACCAAACTTCCATCCGACCATTCAGTAACGGTGTAACCAACTTTCGGCGATGAACACGTTGCTGAAGTAGTTGCTTCAGATGCCTCTATCGCCAAGGCGTAATTTGTTGAACCGCGTGTTGCATTGATTTGATATGACGTCAGTGCACCTGATGGTTTTGTCCAGCACATCTCAAATGACTCGATGCCAACCGTTGCCACAAGATTGGTTGGTGCATCTGGTTGACCAGTTACAACAAGGGCATTACTTGATGGCGGCCCGCTTCCAGCAGCATTCAGAGCAGTTACTGCAATCGTGTACTGAATATCGTCAGGAACTGTCACCAAAGTTTCCGGACTGTCTGCAGTAAACACCTGCGTAATGGTGCACGATCTACCTGCAGTCGTGCACGACGAAGTTCCCGTCGGATTACTTGGGCTTGTTGCAAAAGTAGTGGAAACCCCGTCCGGATCGGTCACAGTAATTTCATACGCTGAAATCGTTTCACCTCCCGTATCGATTGGAGCATCCCACGCAACAATGATCGATCCTGGTCTTGCACTGACATTTGATGGTGCGCCAGGTGTGGTGGCAGGTACGACTGTCGCAGAATCTGCGTCGGAATCACCAGCGCCATTAACGGCTAACACTGAGACAAGATACGACGTTCCATTTGTGAGTGATTGGATTGTGTATGGAAACTCACTTGGTTCAAGTTCGATTGCGGCTGACCAAGACCCACCCGGGCTCGTTTGGTACATCAATTCATAGTGAGTTACTGCGGAACCATTCAGCGAGGTTGGCTCTATCACTTCAACTACTGTCCCAGAGTCCATCGATGTAACCGTGATACTTGGTGCCGAGGTTCTTCCAATTGGAGTTGCAATTACCTCACTACTGGCAAGACCCCATGCAGCATTTGAAATACCTGCTTCTACAACAAACGTGTATTCCGTTCCATTTGTCAACCCAGTAACTGTGGCACTGCATGAATTGGTAACGCATACAGAAGCTGATGTAGATGCAGTGCCATTCGTATATGCGCCTGTTGTTTTCCTATTGACGCGATAGTGAGTAACAGCTACGCCAGTTTGATCAGCGACTTTATTCCACGTCACTAAAACCTGAGTTCCCGTAGGAAGGTTTGCAGCTGTTGCTGTAACCGATGTGACAGCCGCTGGTCGACCTGCAATGATTTCTGATCGTTCAGATTCCAAACCGAAATACTGTGTCCCCACAACTTCTTGTGAAGCAGTAACCGAAAATTCATACCGAGTTCCGTTTGTTAGCCCCGTAATCGTTTCTGACATTGCGGACGCGAGAGAAGAATTCACCAGTGTTGTCGAAAGCGGCACCGTTCCACCATCGGCATATACCCTGATCAGGTAGGAACGAATAGTTTCCCCTCCATCCGATTCGGGCTCATCCCATGAAACCTCTGCAGCTGCATCAAGCCCAAGTGCAACGACACTTTGTGGAACGGTTGGACGGCCAGGAATTACCACACTTGATGTCGCAGCTGCGCTAAGTCCTTCGGCATTTCGCGCCTTCACCGTTACGACGTATCGAGTACCCACAGTTAGCGAGGTCACATCAATGCTGTACGGCGACGAACCAACTGGGACTGTCGTTGTAACAGCAGAACCAGAAGTCGGCGTAGAGACAATTTGATAATCAAGTATTGGCAATCCGGCAAGATCAGACGGAGTTGCAAAGGAAACGCGTAAGCCATTTACAAGTGGTACAACGTCAAGATTTCGTGGCGCACTTGAAACCCCCACAGGAGTTGCTGTTGCTGAATTGCTTGCCGCGCTTTCACCGGCTTCATTCACTGCATATACACGCACGGTGTGCTCGGCTCCATTGACGATGTCAAATGTTGGAGTGGTCATATCTAACGATGTTGCTCCTCGACCTGCACCTGCCCTAAATACCACGGAGCCTGCACGCAAAACCTCAACCACATACCCCTCAAGATCGCGAGGAGATGTCGGTGCAGTCCATGAAGCGGTAATTGAGCTTGCAGCATTTGATACAACTGCCACCGTTTGCGGTTCACTTGGTACCTGCGGAGATACGTATGTTCGATATGCCGCGCTCCAGAATCCCGTTGCAACGACCTTGTCCGCGTTCGTTAAATTCGCGACATTTGATGTTTGTACGACGACTGGAGTTGCACTGTATAGATTTACTCCCGACGACGCGGCAGCACGATCAGTTCTACCGAGTTGTCCAAATCGGTTTGAGCCCCAAGCAAAAACGGTGCCATCTGTAGCAATTCCTACGGCTGTCGCAAGATTTGAGGAAGTCGAATAACCATAAGTATCAACTTGACTAAAGGAATAACCCGAAGCGATATTCGTAGGCGAAAGAACATTTCCACTTGCAGCGCCGGAAAGCACTCCATTGAGATTGGATCCCCAGCCAACTAACGATCCGTCAGTTGCGCGAACAATCGTGTGATTACCTGCCGCATGAATGCTTGCTGCAATTTTTCCACCGGGAAGCACTGGCTCTGCGTAATACGTCGTGGAGGAATTCGTTCCATTACCTAACTGACCATAGGTATTTGAGCCCCAGCTCATCAGTGTGCCGTCTGCTCGTAATGCAATTGAGTGAGCCGTGCCAACAGAAATTGCAACAACATCATTAGGCGTGCCGGTTGGCGTGATGACGTCCTGAACTGCGGTTGCTGATGTCAATGGGTTGGTGGACACTTGCGGAACGCTTCGCCTGTTTGCGTTACTGCCATAGGCATACACAGTTCCACCCGTTCCGGATGCACCAACATCCACATAGAGCGAATACGAATGTCCTGCGGCAATTCGTGGATTCGTCAGTCCGGATGCGATCAGGGTTGGAGTGGTTTTATCTGCCGTGCTGTTGATCACTACGTTTCGCGATGAAGAGTCACCCCAGCCGTAAATTTTTCCTGCTGATGTCGCGATTAAACAGTGGTACGTGCCACACGACAGCTGAGTAATGGTCTCTGACGTTGCAGAAGTATCAGGTCCAAATGGGAGATCAATTCGTCCTATGTTGAAGCGCGCAGCTGAGGTGCCATCGCCCGTGTAGTAGTAACCAGAACTAGTCCCGATAGCGCCCATTGTCCACATTGATCCATCAGACAACACAGCGGTCATGCCGTAGTAGGTGGAGTCCATCAAGGCAATGCGCACTGAAGTTCCAATTCCTAATGGATAAAAATTTGCGCCTGTTGAAGTGACGGCCAAGCCAGTTACACCTCTACCGGTCATTCCGTTACCAACCCAGCCCCACGTCCACACCTGTCCATTGCTATCCAAAATGAAACCTGTTGCAAATTCATACGTAGCAGCGACAACTGTTGCGCCTGAAGGCGAAATCCGCGTCGCTAATTGAGCGGTTAGCGAATTAGGCACAGCAGTTGACGATGTTGTACCGGCGTAGGTTTTCGTGTTTCCAAGTAAGCGATACTGATTACCTCCCCAGGTGTATAAACGACCGGTAGAGGTGAGTGCCATTCCGTTGTAAAAACTCATATCAATGGAAGAAATTGACTCCCCAGCGTTTAGAGAAATTCCAGAGATTGACATCGGCGTTGAACGCGATGTCGTTGTGACTGCGGTATTTGTGCCAAGTTGGCCATATCGATTGTCGCCCCATGTTGCGATTGAGTTGTTTGTGCACAGCACAGCACCGCCATATGGGGCTGCAGTGATTGCCGACGGCGTGCATCCAACCGGCAATGCAACAGTGTCTGGAGTGGTTACTCCAGTGCTCACTCTCCCAATTCGGTTGTAGTTGTTTGTGCTCGTGTAACCCCACGACAACACCGAACTTGATGTTCGTGCCAGCGTAAATCCATTACCTGCTGCTACTTCTTGCACCCCGGATGGAACGGTCGGGCACGCTGAGGTGCAGTCGATAATTGTCGCTGTTCCAGAAACTGCAGTGGTTGCGACATCAATTTGTGCCTTGTAGCTCACGGTTGTTGCAGACACTGCAGTAACGGTTTTTGAACCATCAAAGTTTCCACCCAATCCAGAAACCTCAAGAACATTGCCAATAGCAACACCGTGACCAGAAGGAACTGTCAATGTCGCGACATTGCTTGAAATGGCTTTATGGGTTGTTGCAAATGTGGGGGTTCGAATGTCAATGGTTCCAGTGACTGTCGCAGAAGCAATGTCATCTTGTGATTTAAAGGTGATGGTCGTAGCAGTTGTCGATGTAATGGTTTGTTCACCATCAAATCCAGACCCGACGCCTGATATCGCAATTACATTCCCGTTGCCATAGCCATGTCCCGTGGGAACGGTGATGGTCGCAAGGTTGTTTGAAAGAACTTTATTTGAGACAGTTGTTGGTGCATTCGTTGAAGGACTAACAGCAGTTACCGATCCTGCTGGGCTAACTGCAGTTGAAGAAACGTTTGCCTGCATGACATATTTGACCGTTGTACTCGTCACACTGGAAATAGTTCGCGTTCCGTCAAGAACTGGATCACCAACATCGACCGTCACGATATTTCCAACCTGCAAGTTGTGTCCTGTATTCACGGTAAGAATTGCTTCGTTATTCAATAATCTCTTATTTGTGACTGTTGCCGAAGAGTTTGAGAAAACAATTGACCCGACAGATGCAGTCGAAGTTACATCTGGTTGAGCCGTGAAAGAAAAAGTTGATTTTGACACCGCGCTAACGGTCTTTGACCCATCCAATAACGTGTTTCCAATACTCACAGTTGCAATCTTTGAAGTTTCAAAATAGTGATAGCTACTCGACGTCAAAGTTGCAACATTGTTCTTGATTGCGTACTGAGTAACGGTTGCTTGACGCTGCCCCATTGAAGCTGTCGTCAACTTCTCCGGAAGAAAACGGCTCTTCTCTCCAGGGAGACCGATGTTTCCATAAGTTCCCAAGTCGTATCCCCACACCCACACTTCGCCACCGGAATCGGCTGCTACCGAGTGATACCGTCCAGCTGCAATTGATCTGATGCTGTGAGAAGTGAGAGAGGAAATGTGTAACGGTGCGGTTTGTTTGCTCGATGTTGTAACAGACAAGCCAGCTCCACCTACTTGCCCTTGTGCATTGCTCCCCCAGGCATAAACACGACGAGTAGAACCTTGAAGTGTGAGCATCAAACTGTGTCGCTCGCCAACCGCAAGCGCAATGATCTCTTCTCCAGACCCAGCAGTCCAGGTTGCTTTTACAGGCCGTGATGAATCGGTGGAAGTTCCGTTCCCCAATTGGCCGTAAGTGTTTTTACCCCAACCCCACACTTCAAAAGCGCCGGAGGTATTTTCAACAGCAACCAACATGTGGGTTCCGGTGCCAGCAGCTTGGCCACCTTTAGAAAACATTTGTGGAGTGCCACCTCCAAAGGTTTGCAACTGTGCAAACTTCGATACAGGTGCGCCGCTATTAACTCGAGCACCTAATGTTCCCCCGCCTGCTGGTGCAGAAGTGGACAACGTAGACGATCCAGTTACAGGTGCCGAATATTGTCCATACACGCTGCTGCCAGTTGCGACAGCTCCCCAGGAATACGGCTCTTGAAAACTCGTGCCGATAGCGCCAGATGCTGAACTATTTCCGAATCCAGGTACAGGGGCTACTAGCGACGCCACCACTATCCCCAGAAGCGCTATCCGTTTCACGCACGATGAATTATAGTCACCGTTTTGCTAAAGAATAGGTCCTATCGCAAGGGATTTACTCGATGCGCAAGCCGGAGATTGCGCGAGCAATCACTAGCTGCTGAATCTCTGAGGTGCCCTCAAAGATGGTGTGAATCTTTGCATCTCGGTGCCAGCGCTCGACTGGGTATTCACGCGTGTAGCCATAGCCACCAAGAATCTGAATTGCTTCTTCAGTAACGCGTACTGCAGTTTCAGAGGCCTTGTACTTACTCATTGAACCTTCGGCGTTCTTAAAGCCGCCATTCTTGCTCAACCAAGATGCGCGCCAAATAAGAAGGCGTGATGCATCAATCTCTGTTGCCATGTTTGCAAGTTTGAATGCAATTGCCTGGTTCATGATGATGGGCTTACCAAACGCAACGCGCTCTTTTGCATAATCGAGTGCGTATTCATATGCAGCACGCGCAACACCAAGTGCTTGTGCACCAACTGCTGGACGAGTTGCTTCGAATGTCTTCATTGCAGGCTGTGCACCAGCCGAGTGACCACCTTCGCGAGCACGTGCAATTTTTGCATCAAGCTTTTCTTTGCCACCTAGGAGGCAACGGCCAGGAACGCGAACATCATCAAGAACTACTTCTGAAGTATGAGATGCCTTAATTCCGTGCTTCTTGTACTTCTGCCCCATTGACAAGCCCTTGGTGTTTGGTGGAATCACGAATGATGCTTGACCGCGACCTTTGAGTTCAGGATCA
>Ga0208595_1000476_pt1 | contig 15043 bp, 10 predicted proteins | sample LakMenEpi28Jun11_FD_150742 | JGI IMG/M metagenome (GOLD analysis project Ga0208595, IMG submission 150742) | Freshwater microbial communities from Lake Mendota, WI - 28JUN2011 deep hole epilimnion (SPAdes) | ecosystem: Environmental > Aquatic > Freshwater > Lake > Epilimnion/Euphotic zone ...
TATTTTAAAAGACAAAAAATAGTGATACTTTTGTAATTTTATCAACAAAAGATCACTTTTCTTTTCTTTTTTACCCCCGAGAATGAAAATGCCCTGCTCACATAGGGACGCAGATTGGCTTCCTGGGCGGCCAAACGAGCATCAATTCCGTTGTTGGTTTGATTCGTGGCGGTTGTCCCAGGTGTAAGCCGGATATTGCGTAGAAAGGCTTGCATCTCCCGCCGTGCCTGGTTCAGAGAGGAAATGCCGCTATCCTGACCTCTGCCGATGTTGAGGGCAGCAAGATCAAGGGGAAGGCCAACAAGTGCATTTCTTAAGGTATTGGTAACATATTCATCAGTTAAATTGCCAACCTGGTTCGACGTACCTGCCACAATCTCAGCCGCTGATTTATCTGTATACAACTGAGGAGCTAGAAAGGCTTGCAGCAGCGGGATATCTTTCTTGCCTTCTGTCAAAGCAATTCCGGTCTCTGGGTTAATATTAGCCATGGCCAATGTTTCACTCAACTGGGAGTGGCCAAAGCGGAAGGTCGAACTAGCAAATTCAGCAAGTATCGAAGGATTAAAACCTGCACTTACCCCAGCGAAGGCTCCTAGATCGGGGGTGATGCGACGTGCGTATTCTTGAAAGACATGGTGCTGATAAAACTGTTCAGTAACCAGCTTGGCAGCCTCGAGTTTTTCTTCACCAGACATGGTGAAGCCACGATTTAGCTTCTGGTATTCGCTAATGTTGACCTCTAATTGTTCCAGAATAGCGTTGTGTGCATTTGCAAAGATTTGGTGAAGACTAGTAAGTCCAAGATTTTCATTGGCGCGGCCATCTCCACCTACTGTATGAAGATTTAGCACCGAAGCATCCTTAAGATCTCCATTTGCATTAAATTGGCTTTCACCTGCAGGCCTCGTGGCTCCTCGCCAGTTGTTGGCCAAATCAATCATGAAGGCTGATCCAGACTTGACCAGCACTGAATCCGCTGTTAGTAATGCGGTATCAAAAATGTATCCTTTTTCGCCAGAAATTTTGTTTAAGGTAACAAAGCCTAGTCTTCCTGCCCCCGGCTTGCCCACGGGAATCACCTCAACCAGTGGCACACTGCTAACGTCAATATCGTGGATGACCAATCCAATTTGAAGCGCATTGTTTTTCAGGTCTGTCCAGCGGGCAATACCATTGTTGCTGCCAGTTAGCATGGCACCAGTGAGATCGCCATTGGCTTTGTATTCCCTTAGAAATATACCATGGCTGAATGTAGATCCATAGGTTTGGTTGAGATCAACAAATGCTGAAGTAAAATTAAAGCTTTTGCCATTTCTTGGTGAAAGCTTAAGCACTGCGTTGCTGCCAATTGAAGCTATAACCCCAGTAAATGGAGACTGTTTGTTGAAGGCATCAACAACTTGGTTAAGGGTTGAACCTGTTGGGATTGTAATAATCTGATCATTAAGAACAACGTTACCACCGTTGGCAATCGTTGTGAACCCAACGCGGCCAACCGCTGCATTTTCATTGTCAACATCCCAAGTTTGAGTCAGGGCATATTGATCCAGTCCGAGTTCTGTCAATAAACTATCTTTGCTACCCTCCCCTAGCCTGACGCGAACTGTGTTGCCCCTTGATAAGGCCATAAAATTTGTTGTGCTTCCGGCCTTGTAAAGTTGATCCCCAGGCAATAAGGGTATTAAAACAGTGCCATCATTCCCCTTGTCAAGGAAATCAAGTCCATGATCGTGATATTGGCCGAAGATAGCAAAAAAGTCTGAATTTGGCAGCGGATTGCTGCCTGTCAGGATTGTTTCATGACGAGTATTGTTGTTTTGACTCACCCTGCCAAGGCCAGTTCTGGTGCCGGACTGTGTCCACTCACGCGCATAGGGATTATCCAAGGTCTCAAACGAGCTTTTGCCTGTTTGGTTTGAAATCAGATTGCTGATCAGTCTAGGCTGGGCATCGAAGATCAGGTTCCCACGAATGCTGTAGTCAGCAACGTAGGCTGCGGTGTAGTTTACAGAACCTGTGGCAAAGTTAATTGTGAATCCACCTGTATAACTGCTAAAATTGCTGGCTGTTAGATTGCGAAATAGGGTGTTTGTCGCTCCAGCATGGTAACGAATGTCAGTTGTCGAGGCTATCTGAAGGCTTGAGGTTGTTTGCGTGGGCGATTGGGGTATGTCGAAAAGTTGTTGGTCGGTGCCATTGAGGCTTCGGAAACCGCTGGTGGGTTTCGCCCCCACAGCGTTGAGAGGTCCGGGTAATATTGCTGTTGACGGCTTGTTGTCGTATATCTTGTAGACTTGCCATTGGTAGTCGATAAACTCAATATCGTTAAAGGTAAAGGAGTCGACGACAGAGTTGTAGACAGATTTGTAACAGTAACTTTTAACACCCATTGATTTTTCCTTTGTTTATCGCGTTTTGTTGTAACTATTATTCTAACTAGGGATTGCTTAGTTTTACAACTCCTACTAAAAAATTATTATACGGATGTTATCACACACTGGCACAGGGAATGAGTCTAAAAGATACTCCGTCATTAATATAAAAATTCCGTGTAATCTTCTGTTAAATCGTGATTTATATAACATAGTTCACTCTTGTGAGTGCAAGCCTTATTGTAGTCGCTTTTGAAGAACATCGCTGCACACAGAGCCGTTGTGATCACAAACTTTATAGATTCTTGGGCAGAGGTTGACCAAATTCGATAATGGGAATTTCTTTAGGGTAATTTGGAGAACTGTTTTTGTTTTCTTCAGGTGTGGGAAACATGGCAGCAGGTAGCGGTGAGTTGGTAATTGCCGGGGGATTTTCAGAATTTAGGGGTGGGACAGTGATTAAGGGTTGTTGGGAGTTAGTCGTGAGGTTTGTAGATGGTGGTAGGGTGGTAGAGGGTGTAGTTAAGAGACTGTTGGCGGGAGAAAAGGTAATATGAGGATTTAATACCCAGCGTGTGGGTTTTTGTCGAGAAAGAGGTTGAAGTTGTATTTGTTTGGGTTCTAGCTGAGTTCCTGTTGCTAGGTCGAGAACTATTCTGGTAATATTGGCGTTAAGTTGGGAAATGCGAATTCTCTGAACTGCACCGGAAAATTCTTTTTGAGTAAGGACTTTACCTAATTTGGTATTAGGTAAATCGAGAACTAAACGTGGTGGTTGCATTAAGTAAAAATATTCAGGTGTTGTGGTATTGGAAAGATTAATTTCTAATTGCTGGGTTTTGGGGTTAAATTTCCAACTATTCAATTGTGCTGATAGTTGAGCAATACTGATACTAGGGGTGAAAGCAATCAAGCTAAATAAACTCACCCCCATAAATGGAAGAATTTGATTAGTTCCAATTTTCATAATTTGATTCTTTGAAATTGCAATGTTTAGCACGGACTACGGACCATTATAAAAATTGACGTTGGATTATGTTGATATAAATTATACCTACAGCGGTTTGATATCAAACCCACCACAAAAGTAAATTGCAGAATACAGTCTGGTAACGGTTTTCATCTTTTCTGTTTGTGGCACGGTTGATTGCCATCTGCTGTAAGTTTGATATAAATAATTATTAGTTATCATGAAAACTAATTATAATCAAGTTTTTCTCAATTAGTAATAATTATTCATCTACCCAACAGATCCTCTAAGTAAAGATCTGTTGAGTTGAATAATAAAAGTAGTTTCAGTCTCAGTAATTGAATGGTTCAATTGAGCTAAAAGTTAATCGATAGCTGCTCTTAATTTTTTCAGAACTCTACCAATTTCTACAAAGTCTTGATTTTGTGAGAGTCCTAGCAGGACTTTCGGACTACTTTCGTTGACAATATTGTTATACCCAGTAATAGCAATGCTGAGTTTATTTATGTCTACAGATGCTGTGGCATTCACTTGAGCTATGGTCAAACTTGCCCTTAGGGCTTTAGTATTAGTTAATAACTCATTTTCGGGTAATTTTGCTGTGTGATAACTTCGTTTGATAGAACTATTAACAGGACTTAAAAGATTAGCGAGGGATTCTAAAAGTCCCCTCGATAATTGTGGAGAAACCCCTATGGTGGCAAAGGTGTTAGTAAGTTCAGTAACTATAGATTGTGCATTTGAACCACGGCTGATCAAGTTACTAATAGTTCCGTTACCACCAGGGCTTGCAAGCTCGGTAACTAAACCCCTAAAAGCTTGATTTAGAGAATTTTGAGCTACAGGTGTAATTCCCAGGGTTACACTTCCATCAGCTGCTGTTGTGGTAGTAATATTAGGTGATTTACTGATTGGAGTGAAGTTAATGTTAATTCGTGGGACTTGTTGATTAGGATTTCCACTAGTACCCCCAGCATTACCTTTACTGGGACCTGGACTGGCAGTAGGTTGAGGTGTTGGTAGGGTAGTAGGCCTAAATGTTGGTAGGGTAGTAGGTTGAGGAGATGGAGATGGATATGGATTAACTCCTCCACTCATACCTCCAGCATTACCCTTACTGGGGCTAGAAACTTGAGCTTGGTTTACTGGCTGGAAACTAAACAATATTAAAGGACTAAGGCTCAGAGCCAAAAAGAGACTGCTGGTTTTTAACATGATGATTTTCTACCAAATATGAAAGTTGAAGTGCTTACTTGAGGTTTGCTCAATAAAATTAGAAATGAAGACAAAGGAGGACTTCAAGATTTTTTGATACTTCAGGTTTTGGTATAGAATCCATTTGGTATCTATTTTATAACACTTACCTGATAAGAGTTATAGTGATCTTGACTGATTCTCCCTTGTCCATACTGGGGGATAACTCTAGTAAAGATGCCAAATTGACCCTATACAAACATCCCAAATCACTCATTTTTCCCTATCAGATATGGGAAACTGAGAATGTATAACGACACCACACAGTTAATCAGGATTAATCCATTAGATAACTAAAACAGTTTCCTGTGCGTTCAGATTCTCACCAACAACTTTTTCCGTTAGCCCTATTTCGGTTGGAAATTGAAACCATAACCCATGCTGAAAACGAATACCGTACCACCCTGACTATTATCTGTGATATCCGCTACTTGGGTTGTAATTGTTAGTGGCATGGTGGGGACAGGAACGTAGGATGCTCCAATATTTAAACCAACTCCACTCCAACCTAGACCGACACCAACTTGGGGATGAACCTGTACACCCACACCTGTAAATATTCCAGTACTGGCGTTACCTTGCCTAAAATCACCGCCTCCAGCACCCAGCGAGAAGGAGATAGGCATTTGATTAATGGGATCTTGAGGCTTTAATAAAGAATAAGCTGTTGCTACCCCATAGGCACTAGAAGGTCTAATAGCTTCATCTCCGTATTGAGCAAAGGTGTTCCAACCAGCAGCCACACCAACTTGATTAGTTCCTTGGTTGTAGACAATGCGGTGGACTTTGATATCAAAAGTTCCATTGGCGTTAAAGTTGTTGATACTACCAATAGTCCAGCCGATTTCAACCCCAGCTAGTTTCCTAGCATCTCCTAGACCAAAACCTGTAGTGATACTACCATCCAGACCCGTCTCTCTATTACCACCAAAAGCTCCTGATCCTACCACAAACCCATCGCCCATGTTAGCTCCGAAGGCACTAGGACCAGCAAAATTCAGTCCCGGACTATAGGATTGCTGTTTGGGAGTGAGTGTATAAACCGGATCTATTAATAAATCTCGACGGATTTTATCAGTATCAATTGATGTATCATCTGTTTCCACAGATTTTGCCTGTGCAGTTATTTGTGGTTGTTGTTGGTGAGTAATAGATTCAATTTGTTGTTCAGAAATAACCTTCTGGTTTAATTCCGGGACTGGGATTACCTGCTGACTGGTGGGTAAAAAGATCACCTTTGCAGTTTCATCTGTATTTAATGTAGTTTTGTCTAATACTTGATTGTCAGCCATGATCTCGTCTGCTGCGAATGCAGAATTAACTGACATGACCCCGGCCAGTAATAAACTTGGTAGGGTTAGCAATAATCTCCAGTAGATACCACGGGCCCAAATCCTTGGCGGCATGGTAAAATTATACCTGATATTCAAGATATATTCCTCCAAAATATTTACAGCAAAGCTAAAAACCTACAATTCCCTATCTTTGCAAACAGGGTCTAGAGAGCATAAATTGAAACCATGGCCTTAACTCACTCCTAAAAGTTAGTTCCGGCAGTATTGTGTTGTATTAATTGAGGTATACCATTTTAGTTAAGTTTAAACTTAAACTAAGTAAGGAAAAAAATTTTACAACCCCGGTCTCTATATTTATAACATGAATGCAAACAAAAAACATCTAAGTTCTACATAAAATCGACTGAGTATTTTTACTCGAGTGTATCAATGGTCTGTCAAGATCAATGTCAGGTAAACTAGATAGTAACAACTCTAATTTTGTGGAATAGCCGGGGTTGAGTATTGTACTTAGAGTTGATTTTTCACAAGGCTACAATGGATAACTTTTAGACTGTTAGAAAAGTTAATGATGAATTTCCTGAGTATTAGTTGCTGGGAGGAGAGCGGTAAGATGTGAGGTAACTTGACTATAACGACGGGTAATAAGTAGTGAAGAACGACATTGGATAGCAAGTTGATCTGTATATCTTCCCAGGGTTTGACGTTCTATTCCCCAGAGACGACTAGTACCAACAATAGTTAAATCAACGTTTTCCGAGGCTGTAACTACGGTTCGCATTGGTTCTGGGGATGTGACACTTTTGATTTCAATGCGATCGCGTACGGTCTTTGGTAATTGCTCAATCATGGCGTTTAGTTCATAACTTAATTCATCTTGGGTATGATTGGCTGTGAATACCTGTAAGACTTGTAACATACAAGTATCACGGTTAATGAGCATCCTCAAAGCGATAATTAATGCTAAATCGTCATGAATATTAGCGGAGTAAGGAACTAATAAACTTTCAATAGCATTGCCTCCCTTATCCACAAATACAGCCACATCTACGGGTGTAGTTCCGAGAATTTGCCCGACTCTTCCCCCTAAGCGATTGTTACTAAAAGCTGGACGATGCCAACCAAGGAGAACTAAATCTGGTTGTTCAATTTTGGCTATCTGTGCTGTTTCTCTGGCAACATTACTAGATATGCGAACTATAGGATGGATATAGGAGCGTATTTCTGGTGGTTCTAGGGTAGTGATTAATTCTTCTAGTTTTTGACAACGTTCAGCAATAAGTCTGTCAGCTTCATTGGGGCTGCTCTCAAAGCCGTAGTCTTCTTCTAGTTCAATGAAACTGAGGGGATAAACTACAGCGGGTTGTCGGTTGTTGACGGCGATCGCTGTAGCTAATTGTAACAAACCTTTTTGGGCAGCGGGATTAGCCACGGGAACTAAAATTCGATATTGGGCAATGTAAGCTTCTGGTAGAGCTTCTATTGGGATTTCTGCTTCTGACTCAACTATATCTAATCTTATCAAGCGTTTTGGATAGGTCCATTCCAGTAATGGTGAAGTCATGAATGTTGTCACCAAAGCCATAATTACTAACATGGTAAAAAGCAAGGGTGTAATTACGCCCAACTCTAAACCAATATTCAAGACAATTAACTCGGTTAAACCGCGAGTATTCATCAACCAACCTAGGGCTGATGCTTCGCGTTTGTCAATGCCGCTTAACCTGGCCGCCACATAAGCGCCAGTATACTTACCGCCAATTGCTACTAATAAAATCAAAGCAGACAATAACCATAAATTAGGACTATTGAGTAAACCAATTTGTGTTTTTAACCCACTGTAGGCGAAGAATATTGGTAATAGAAAAATGAGGACAAAATCTTCAGTTTTGATAGCTAATTCTCTAACTAATTCCTCATCTTTGGGCATAACCGCACCTAAGAGGAATGCCCCAAAAATCAGGTGAATGCCAATAAATTCAGTGATTAAGGCCGAAGCAACAACTCCCATATAAATTATGGCCAGCACCAATTGACTCAAACGCCCAGCCCGATGATGATGTTTACTCAAACGTTTGAGAAACCACCGCCCAACTGTGAACATGAAGCCAATATAAACAACGCTTTCAATAATAGTGAGAATAGCTTGTTGATCAATACTACCATGACGAGCAACAGCGATCGCTACTGCTAAAATACACCAAGCTGTCACATCATCTACTGCAGCACAAGTTAAGGCTAATGTCCCTAAACGAGTTCCCTGTAAATTATTTTCGGTGATAATTCTCGCCAATACGGGAAAGGCAGTAATTGACATGGCCGCCCCTAAAAACAAGGCAAAAGGGGCAAAATTTACATGGTTATTAGAAACCAAAGGATAAAGTACAAAAGATAATCCAAATGCAGAAGCAAAGGGAACAATAATACTGAGATTAGAAATCAGAATGGCAGTTTTTAAGTTACCACTCAGATATTTGGGATTTAATTCTAACCCAATCAGAAACATGAAAAATATTAGCCCAATTTGTGACAAAACATTCAAATAAGGCATTGTTTCTGCTGGAAACAGGCTATGTGCTAATCCGGGAGCAATTAAACCAAATAATGATGGACCAAGCATGATACCAGCGAAGATCTCACCAATAACCAATGGTTGTTTAATTGCTTTGAATCCCAGTCCCACAAGTCGGGATAGTCCAATAACAATCAACACCTCAATCAAAACGAGAACAACTGTGTGCATATTTTCCTCACTAACGATTAGCTGAATTAACTATGATAATTCTTGACAATAGTGTAAATTGTCAACCTAATTAGATATATTTTCAGAAAATTGGGATAATTTATTTTTAAAGTCCTAAGAAACTTGAGAATTAGCAAGTATCAAAACCAGATTCAGAGAATCTAGGAGTTAAAACCTTTAATTAATAAATTATTTCTTCCAGAATGGTTGAACCTAAGCAATAAATCAAATTGAGGAAGATTTCTAACCAGAGATAAATTAACTAAACAAAATAGAAGAAATTCTTCAAAGTTTTGTTTCTTAATTTTATCTAATCTTCGGCTTTTTCATTTATTTACTGACCCATTTAAGTTAGTAATAAAATTATGTAATGATTGTCCAGACTTTATACTCACCCCTTTTGCTACTTTTAGCAATGATTTTCTTTTGATTGGTGAAATTTTTCGTAAATGTAAATCTTTGAAATATTCATAGTTTTTTACTTCTTGAAACAGATTTGTATACTCTAGGTAATATTCGTCTATCACTCTCGCTGTTACTTAGTCCTCTCTTGCTATAAGTTTCTGAATTTATACTTTTACATCTATTACTTCATCTGCGTTGTAAAGTTTTTCTTTCTGATTCTTTTATTCATTGTACTCAAGAATTGGCAGAAGAGAAATAAAATTCTACTGAGTACAAATAAATTAGTATTAAGATGTAGCTAAAATTGTGCTAAGTGCAAATAAAACTGTATTGAGTACAAATAAAATTGTACTAAGTGCGGATAAGATTGTACTAAGTGCAAATTAGATTGCATTAAGATACAATTTAAATTACATTAACTGTAGATAAGATTGTACCCAGTGCTAATAAGACTCTATCAAGTGCAAGTAAAATTGTATTCAGCACAAATAAAACTTTACATCATAAATAATTATTTTACGGCATAAATATCTTCTGTGCGACCCAAAGCAAAACGTACAGATTCTAGAACATTACGACTAGATTGGGTTAGGAAGATAATCATAGCTAAGACAGTAAAACCTGTAGTCAAACCAAATATACTGCGATAACTAAGGATTTCAGCAAATGTACCAAAAATAGGACCAGCTAATGCTAAACCAATATCAAATCCCATTAGGGAAACACTAAATATTCTACCTCTTTCATAAGGTAAAGCTCTATCTGTCATTAATACAGAAATCATAGGAATGAGTGTACCAGTAGCAGCACCTTCCATTAATGCTCCTAATAAAAACATAAAAGAGTTATTTGCTTGCCAAATGCAAATAATAGAAAGAGTGTAAGCTATTAAACTCAGAGTAATAAATAAACCTCGTCCATGTTGATCTGAAGCTTTACCAGTAAATAATCTACAACTAAAACTAGAAACAGCAGCAACAGAGAAAAAGAAACCTGGATTTAAATCAATTCCTGTAGATTTGATGAATAAAGAGATAAAAGTATGTAAACTACCTAAAGTTAAACCACTCAAAAATAAAACAATAGCAGGAATCCGTACAGGAGGACTTATTAATATTTGCCAAAAGTTATAATTTTTGCTATTATTTTGTCTTGGAACTAATGGTGGATTGACAATAGGAATGATACATAATAAACCCAAAAAACTTAAAGCTGCAGACAAGAAAAATAATGGAGTATAACCAATACTTGCTTGTAAAAATCCACCAATAGCTGGACCTATTCCCACACCTAAAGGACTGACCAAACTCATATAACCGACAATTTCACCACGACGGTGTTCTGGTGCTAAATCACTAACTAAGGCGATGTAAGCTGTAGCAAAAGCAGCAATACTAATGCCATGAAAAGCCCGAATTAAGAGAAGAGGAATGATTGATTTAACAAATAAATATCCTAAAGGAGCGATCGCTGCTACAGACATTCCGATCAATAATACTATTTTACGACCCCGAATATCTGCTAAAATACCCATTGAAGGACGACATAATAACATTCCAACAGCAAAACTACCCATAACAATGCCAATTTCTTGCTTAGTAGCGCCAATATGTTCAATGTACAAAGGTAAAGTTGGCAATAATGAAGACAAACCAGACCAGAAAAATAAACCTGCTGCAAATAAGATGAGCAGGTTTTTCTGCAGTTTAGCATCAGAAGTATTAAAAGCTTTCACGGCAGATGTAATAATGGTAAGAGAGTTATTTTATCATTGTTACGTTACTTAACATTTTTCGCCACAACTTCCCGCACCCGATAGATTGGTCGTCCTTGAGATTCATGATAAGTTCGCATTAGTAACTCTGCCAAAAGGCCAAAGCAAAATAACTGAACCCCTGTGAGCAGCAACAAAACCGCTAAAATTAACAAAGGACGGTTACCAATATCTACATGAAAAGCCAACTTGAGGAAGGTTAAATATATGCCTATTGCGCCCCCAAAACCCATAGAAATTAAGCCTAATAAGCCGAATACGTGCATAGGACGGGTGAGGAACTTTTTCATAAACAGAATAGTTAATAAATCCATCAATACCCGAAACGTCCGCGATATACCATATTTACTTTGTCCAAACCGCCGCGCATGATGACGCACAGGTACTTCTGTAATTCTCGCCCCTTCGATATATGCCAAAGCAGGTAAAAAGCGGTGTAATTCTCCATAAAGATTCATATCTGCGACTAATTCAGCCCGATAAGCTTTCAGAGAACAACCATAATCATGAATATAGACGCTAGTAGCACCACGAATTAACCAATTAGCGATTTTAGAAGGAAGTAAGCGATTTATTGCCCCATCTTGACGATTTTGCCGCCAACCACTAACTAAATCATAACCTTCATCTAATTTTGCTAATAAAAGGGGAATATCCGCTGGGTCATTTTGCAAATCAGCGTCTAGAGTTACAATTACTTTTGCCGTAGCATAATCAAAGCCCGCAGACATAGCTGCTGTTTGTCCATAGTTACGTCGTAAAATCACCGCTTTTAAATCAGTCCGGATTTGCGCTTGTTCCTTGAGAAATTCCGCTGAACCATCATTAGAACCATCATCTACACAAATGATTTCATAATTCAATTGATTAGCTGTGAGCGTGGTAGAAATTGCTTCTAGTAATAAAGGTAGACTTTCTACTTCGTCTTTTATTGGTAAAACTACGGATACATCCAAAATTGGTAATTGATGATTCATCATTACTAGTAAGTGATAACTGAATGGTTAATTTTACATGATTGCTCAACAGTCTGGTAGTATACGTAAATAAGTACAAATTACCAATTACCAATTACTAATCGTTGTGTTAGATTGGGCATACTTGATATATATTTTTTCTCTTGACACAGATGCCATTATGGTAATTACAAAAAGTAAACTGGTTTTGAGTGCTACGCTAGTAACTCTTTCTACAATCGTTGCTACAGGTCTGGGCATTCACTCGATTGGTAAGGCTTCATTTGAAGACAGTCACAAGGATTTGATAGATGAAGTTTGGCAGGTTATTTACTACCGATACGTAGATGGCACTTTTAATCAAGTAGATTGGCAAGCTGTACGCAAAGAATATCTAAACAAGTCCTATACTGACGACAAGGCAGCTTATAAGTCCGTCCGGGAAATGCTGAAAAAGCTAGAAGACCCTTACACCCGGTTTATGGACCCAGAGGAATTTAAGAATATGCAAGTTGATACCTCTGGAGAGCTTACGGGTATTGGTATTACTATCAGTCAAGATGAAAAAACTAAACAACTGGTTGTAATTGCTCCCATTGAAGATACACCAGCATTTAAAGCAGGTATTTTAGCTAAAGATATCATTCTCGAAATTGACGGCAAAAGCACCAAAGGCATGGATACTAATGATGCAGTCAGTCTAATTCGTGGAGAATCAGGTACTAAGGTGAAGCTGACAATTCTGCGGAATGATCAGAAAAAACAATTTAATATTCAACGGGAGCGAATTGAAATTCATCCTGTCCGCTTTTCGGAAAAGAAAACCCCATCTGGTAATATTGGCTATATTCGCCTGAATCAATTCAGTGCCAATGCCAGTAAGGAAATGAAAAACGCTATTAAAAACTTAGAATCTAAACAGGTTTCTGGATATATTTTAGATTTGCGCGGTAATCCTGGAGGGCTGTTATATGCGAGTATAGAAATTGCTCAGATGTGGATAAATAAAGGCACAATTGTTTTTACTATTAACCGCCAAGGCACGCAAGATAAACAAGTGGCTAACGACTCGGCTTTAACTGATAAACCTTTGATAATATTGGTAGATAAAGGTTCGGCTAGTGCTAGTGAAATTCTTTCTGGAGCATTACAAGATAATAAACGGGCAACTTTGGTAGGAAATCAAACTTTTGGTAAGGGTTTGGTTCAATCAGTGCAACCTTTAAAATCTGGTTCAGGTTTGGCTGTAACTATTGCTAAATACCATACTCCCAGTGGAAAAGATATTAATAAACATGGTATTGACCCAGATGTGAAGGTAGAATTGACTGATGCCCAACGTCAAGATTTATGGTTAGGTGGACGGGATAAATTAGCGACTCCTGAAGATCCTCAATTTGCCAAAGCTGTGGAATTATTAGGTAAACAATCTGCTGAAAATACCAATACAATTAAAAAAAATAATTGATTTATTTACCCATTACCAAGAAATTTGGCTTTTAATTCTGCTAATTCTTGATCTATTTCACTTTGGACTTTTTTGCCACTATTCACTTGAGTTTTAAGTTTTTCTACTTCTTGTTCAATTGGATTTTGCGGTTGAGGTTTACTACTGGTAAATTGAGTTTTCAATTCTTGCAATTCTTTCTCAATTTGGGTGGAAGTTTTAAATATAACCGGAGGTTGAACTGTAGGTGGAGTTGTTTGTGTCCGGGGTACAAAAGATTGTTGAAAATTCAAATCTTTGAGAACTTCATTAACTGTTTGGTAGCGATAACTGGGGATAGTTTCTACCATTTTGTCAATGACCTGACTCAATTCTTTACTGACAGGAGTTTTCAGATATTGTCCCCAGATCCAAGTGGCATTATGGGTATCATAAACATCAAAGGGAGATCGCTTTGTTAACAAATTAATACAAGTTACTCCTAAACTGTAAATATCGCTGGCAAAAATTGCCTTTCCCCGCATTTGTTCCGGGGCGACATACTCAGGACTACCTATACTGGTTCCCGTGCTGTTTAAGGCTGTTCTCGTGGCGGATTTTGCAGCCCCAAAATCAACTATAACTAATTTGCGATCGCTATGGCGACGAATAATATTTTCTGGTTTAATATCTCTATGTATGACCTGCTTACTATGACAAAATTGTAATACTAGTAACAAATCATTCAGTAGTTGTCGAATCTGTACCTCGTTTAAAGGCCCATTTTGTTTTAATTCTTGGTATAAATTCAGTCCATCAATAAATTCCTGAACTAAATACTGTCTGTTATCTTGATAACAATAGGCTAAAAGTTCAGGTATTTGGGAATGTTGCCCCAATTCATCCAACTGTACAGCTTCTTGCTCGAATAACTCTATAGCTTTTTGTACCGTATTTATACTCTGTGATTGAGGGAAAAATTGTTTAATTACACAAAATGGCTTTGAGGGTTTATCCCCATCAATAGCGACAAAAGTTCTACCAAAACCACCTTGTCCAATGGGTTTAACAGCACAGTAGCGTTCTTTCAGGAATAACTTCGTACCACAGGTTTGACAAAACTTAACATCATCATTGTTTTCTGGTTGGCAACAATGGGGATTAAGACAATAAATCATAAATAAATAAATTATACTTATTTTTATTGTGCCTTGTGTTGGACAAAACAGAGCTTATTAACTTTTATCGTAATAGCAGTTCCCATGCTCGTGAGGTACAAATTTTTTTAATTTTAGCGAACAGGGGGAGCAGGAATGAACTAGTGTGCACTGTATGAAACTGGGGAACGATATAAAAAACTTTATCATTAGGTACAAGTTCTTTTTGCAGTTGCTTTCACAAACCAATAGCTTCCGCTTCAAAAGGTGCTTTATCCTCTAAACCACGAAAACCTGATGAATTAGGATCAGGACTTACGCAACTGGCATAAAAAGTGAAGGGTGAGTGCGCGGGCAAATAGATCATAGAAAACTGTAAACGCTTGTCCTGATCTGATTTTTAATCATACTCCCCATGAAGACAATATATTAGTTATATCTAATACCATTGGAGGCTAAACAAGCAGCACAATTGGTCTGGAAACTGTGAAGTCGCAAACTGGACATTAACCTGGCTTACAAATTAAAACTCCAATTCTCACGACAAACATAATTGTATGGTATGCAGCGCAAGAAACCTGGAAAAATTAACGACTAAAACCCTGATCTCATAAGGATTGTAGGCAAAGTAAAAAATAAATTCAAAAAAAGATGGAAAAAGTAGTTGACAAACCAAAGTAAGTTCGAT
>Ga0208595_1000477_pt1 | contig 15031 bp, 13 predicted proteins | sample LakMenEpi28Jun11_FD_150742 | JGI IMG/M metagenome (GOLD analysis project Ga0208595, IMG submission 150742) | Freshwater microbial communities from Lake Mendota, WI - 28JUN2011 deep hole epilimnion (SPAdes) | ecosystem: Environmental > Aquatic > Freshwater > Lake > Epilimnion/Euphotic zone ...
CGATGAAGTAAACGCTTCCGCCGCGATCTAAAGTCTAATAGCTAGGTGATATTGGTATAATTCCCTTCCTCGTCCGTGAGGTCGCCTTTGAGTGCGGAGACTAGGAATTCGGTGGTGTACTTGCCCCCCGGGTCCCCGTATATGGTGTCCCAGCCGCCAGGTAGCTTGGATTGGGGAATTGGTGGCTTCTGGTAATCACCCACAAAAAGCGTCATCCCCACCCCAAAATTCCGAAACTGGTCCATGGCTTTGACCTTGCGGCTATTTTCCAAGAGGCGCCCACCTCCCATGATGGCGAAAAACGCTAAAGCCATGATTATGGCAATTACGACCAACAACTCGACCAAGGTGAAAGCGCTTTGGTGTGCTGAATTGAATTTTATGGGTTTCATTGGGGTATTTTTTCCGTTAAAACGTTAAAATATCAGTGATCTAGCTGATGGTCATTTGATAGAGGAATTCGCTCTTTCTTGCAAGCTCGGACTGATGGAACTCGCCGAGCAGATCGGCGCACGGCAGTGATCCATTCGCGGGCTTGTGAAGTGGGTGGCGGGGGGGTATCCAGTGGGCGTGTTGATGCTGCGTCACCTTGAGGAACTGGCCGGGCTGGATGAGCCTTTGCATTTGGCGTTGGGGGTTTTTGATGGTGTCCATTTGGGGCATCGGGCGGTGATTGGTGCGGCGGTGGAGGCGGCTAAGCGCGAGGGAGGAATGGCGGGCTTGCTGACCTTTCATCCGCATCCGATCCGGGTGATCGCGCCGGGCAAGGCGCCGGCGATGATGCTGACAACGCTGGGGCAAAAGATGGATTTGGCCGGGGGGCTGGGGATTGAGTTTTTTGTGGCGCTGAACTTCGACGCCGAGATGGCGGCGATGGCGGCGGCGGATTTTCTTGGGCGATTGTGTAGGGCGGAGGTGCGGACGATCGCGGTGGGGGAGGACTGGCGTTTTGGTCGGGGGCGCTCGGGAGATGTGGCATTTTTGCAGGCCGAGTCGCATCGGCATGGGTTTCGGCTGGTGGCGGTGCCGCCTGTGATGGCGGAGGGCGATCGGATCAGCAGCACGCGGATTCGCCAGGCGATTCGCGATGGAAATCTTGCGGCGGCCGAGCGGATGTTGGGTCGCGCGCACGCGGTGAGGGGCGAGGTGCTCAAGGGAGCGCAGCTTGGTCACCAACTTGGGTTTCCGACGGCAAATCTCTCGGTTGCCGAATTGCAGGTGCCGCCCGATGGCGTGTGGGTCGTGCGGGCAAGGGTGAATCATGGCGACTGGATGCCGGCGGTGGCGAATCTTGGTCTGCGGCCGACGATCGGGGCTGAGCAACAACGCTTGCTGGAGGTGCATGTGCTGGATTTTTCCGGGGACCTTTATGGCAGCGATATTGAGGTCGAATTTGTGCGTCACCTGCGTGGCGAGCGGAAATTTTCCGGGCTGGATGAGCTCAAGGCGGCCATCGCGTTGGATGCTGAGGCGGCGAGGGAGCATTTTGCGGGGCGGACGGAATCGTGATTTTTTGGATTGACGGAGAATTGGTTCTTTTGAACACTCTTCGCATGAACACCATTCATTCGTTGATTGATCGTGTCTTGCCCTTGCTGGTCGACAAACTCGGGATGCCATTGCCGCGCAAGCCCGTGAGGGCGCGTCGGATCGAAGTGCAGCTGGAATTTGCCTGGGCGCGCAAAAGATGAAATTTCCGGATTTTGCGCTTACCCTTGTGGAGTCGATGCACTAGGGTTTTGCCAGCGTTCGAATGTTGATTTTCAAACCCAGCAAATGGATCCGGCCTCTGGTGGTGTGGTGCTTGGCGGCTTGCCTGTCGGGCGCGCTGTACGCAGGTGGGGTGGGTGGTGGTTCGAGTGATGTGGGGGCGCGCGAGCAGGCGCGGCGTGCGGCTGCGGTGCAGGAGGCGCAGGAATTGCTGTTGAAGGGCGATGAGGCCTATGCGGCGGGGAAATTTGCCGAGGCGGTTGCGGCTTTTGCGGGTGCGCGGGAATTGTTTTCGGATGCGCCGCAGACGGCGGAATTGCGGGCGGCGGCGGCCGATCGATATGCCCAGGCGGCGGTAGAGCAGGGAAAAATTTTATCCAAAAAGGGCGACATGGATGGCGCCAAGGCGCTGTTAGACAAGGTGCTCGCGGAGGGGGGCGCGCCGCATCATGCGGGGGCCTTGGCGTTTCGCGCGCAGCTCGATGATCCGATCCGCAGCAATCCGGCGCTGAATTCCGATCACGCGAAGGATATCGATGAGGTGAGGCGTTTGCTTTACACCGCGCAAGGGGCCTTTGATCTTGGGAAATTTGATGAAGCGACCCAGCGTTATGAAGAGGTGTTGAGGATTGACCCCAACAACAGCGCCGCACGTCGTGGCATGGAGGAAACCGCGGCTGCCAAGAGCGGATATGCGAAGGCCGCCTATGATGACACGCGTGCGGAAATGCTCGGGCAGGTTGATGCTTCGTGGGAGACGCAGGTGCCTGCGCCGGAGCAGGGGCTGGGACCGCTTGATGGCGGCGCGTCCTCTGTCGCGATGGATGAGACGAGTCTCAAGGCGAAGCTCGAGCAGATCATCATTCCGAACATCGCGCTGGAGCAATCGTCGCTCGATGAGGCGCTGGATTTTTTACGGATCAAGGCAGCGGAAAACGATACGGTCGAATTGGATGCCGCTCGCAAGGGTGTCAATTTCACCGTCAATCTTGGCTCGCCGGATTCCGAAGCGGCCAAGCGGATCCGCGCCTTGCGATTTGATCTGCGCCTTTCGCAAGTGCCGTTGTCCAAGGCCCTGCGTTACCTCACCGACGTCACGCAGACAGAATACAAGACTGATGAGTTTTCGGTGTTGATCACGCCCTTGGGATTTTCCTCGGATGAGCTTGTTGTTCGCAGCTATCGCGTGCCGCCGGATTTTCTCACAAGCATTAACAGCGCGGCGGGTGCTGGTGGAGAAAAGGCCGCGGCCGATCCATTTGCGGAAGCGCCGGAAAAGGGTGGATTGCTCACCGCACGCCTGAGCGCCCAAGAGTCGCTCGCCAAGCAGGGAGTACCATTTCCACAAGGAGCCAGCGCACATTACAGCCCGGCGACGAACACCTTGAGAATCGTCAACACCGAGGGGCATCAGGAAACCATCGCGCAGATCATCGATGCCATGTCACAGAGCGAGCCGGTGGCGGTGGCGGTGAAGGTCACGATGATCCGCACGCAGCAGAGCAATCTCGAAGAGCTGGGATTTGATTGGTTGCTGAATGGTGCGGGCAGCATCGAGAACAGCGGCGTCGCCGCAGGTGGTGGCACGATCGGCAACGGCACGCCACGCAATGCCGCTGATTTCACCGGTGAAAACATCGGCGATCCCGAGGGCATCATGACCGGCGGCCTCCGTAGCGGCGATGGCGCGATCGGCAGCAACAGCATCGATGCTTTGATCGCCAATCCCGATCGCACCACACAGGCGATCAATGTCGCGCCCGGCGTGCTATCGGTCACCGGGGTTTTTGGTGATGCCCAATTTAAGAGCATCTTGCGCGGGCTCGATCGGAAGAAAGGCATCGACATCATGGCACGTCCGTCGGTGGTTACGCGGAGTGGTCAGGCCTCGAGCATCGCGGTGATCCGCGAGTTTATTTACCCCACCGAATACGAGCCACCGGAAGTGCCGCAGTCGGTTGATGGGGCCGGTTCCACTCCGGTGACACCGGCGACGCCGACATCGTTTGAGAAACGCGACGTGGGCATCACGCTTGAGGTGTTGCCGGTGGCGGATGCCAACAAGCGCTTTGTCGATGTGACGCTCAATCCTTCATTCATTGAGTTCGACGGGTTTGTGAATTACGGCAGTCCGATCACCTCGACGACACAAGGCTTGCTGGGCAGCGAATCGGTGGAGATCACCAAAAATGCGATATTGATGCCGGTGTTCAGCGCACAGAAGCTCGCCACCCAACTGACGGTTGCCGATGGGGCGACGATTGCGATTGGCGGCTTGATGACCGAAAGCGTGAAGAATGTGGAGGACAAGGTGCCGGTATTGGGCGCGCTGCCTGTGGTGGGCAGAATGTTTTCATCAAAGAGCCGTGAATCGGTTTCCACTGCTGTTATATTCCTGGTCAACATCGAGTTGATTGATCCGACGGGTCGTCCGTACCGCGACCGCTGATATTCATCATTATCCCCCTTATCGAATGTCTACGCATGATAACTCGGATCCGGATCAATACTCCATTGATCAGATCATGGAGCGTTTGAGAAATCGTGGCACGGACCCCGCACCGGAAGATGGCGAGCTCGTGACCAGGGCCGATGGTTCGCAGGCGATACGGGTGAGCAAGCGCAAGCGCAGGACTCGCCAACCGCACAAGGAGAGACGCCTCAGAAGGCGCAGGATGCATGTGTTCCAACTCGCTGGATCGCTGATCCTCGTCGCGCTGTTTGTCTTGGGGTCGGGTCTTGCTTTGGTGTACGCCAACAGCGGTTTTTTCCGCAAGGGCTTGATGGAAAAGATCACGGCTGCGACAGGATCGAAGGTGAAGCTCGAGCAATTTCGCATGAACCCGCGCAGCGCGAATGCCGCGCTCATCGAACTCGAGTGGCCGCAGTCGGAGCTGATGAAAAAAATTCTCGCTAGGGGGTTGGTTGCGACGGTTTCGCCGCAAAGTTTTCTAGGTGGTCGCATGACGGGCGACGAGGTGGTCGCGCAGCAGGCGATTGTTTGGTTGGGCGCGCCGGACCGGGAGGGGCGGTCGAAAATCGGGACGAAGGACATCCCTACATCGCAAATCCAATTTGCGCGACTGGCAGCGAACAAGTGCGATGTGATTTTCGGGGATCCGCTGTCACCGATGGTTAGTCTCAAGGACTCGGAGGTTTCGTATTTCCCGAGTGTGGAGGAACCTGTGGTTTTGGAAGATTTGTTGGACAATGATTCGGTGGGTTTTCTGGACGAGGGGAAATCCATCTCCAGCATGGCTGACAACCGCGGTGACCTCAGCGACCGAGCTCATCATTTCCCGGGGTCGGGGGCATCCATTCCGAGACTGCTTGCCAATCGCGGTGAACTCGCGATCAAGGATTGGCCGAAGCTTCAGGTGGATCGCGGGCAGCTCGAGTTTGTCGATGGCATGGTGAAGGTGCTTGGTTTGCGTTTGCGTTCGGAAAAGGAATCGCGCGGCAAGCTGGAATTTTCCGGAAAGGTTTCTCCCTACGCGGTGGATCATGCGTCGCGATTGTCGGTGGCCGCCAACAACTTCCCTCTTGAGGAAATCGCTGGTGCCGAGCTTGGGAAAATTTTTTCCGGCGGGATTGAATCTGATCCCATCGCTCCCAGCGAGTTGTTGCTTGGTGGCGGGAGGGAGGCCATAGCATCGATGTCGCTGTCGTTCCGCTGCGCGCCGAATTCGTCGCTTGCGCTGCACGGCTTGCCCTTTCTCAAGATCTTGTCGAATGTGCTCAACGACGATTGGTTCGAGCAACCGGTGTTCACCGGAGATGTGATCGGCACCTTGAGGCGTGAGGGCGCAGGTGTGTCGATCACCGATTTGGATCTACAGAGCCGGGAGCGCATGGCGGTGCGGGGTAGTATCCGTTATGGCCGCGAGCGCGCATATGCGGGGGTGCTTGAAATCGGTATCGCGCCCACGGTGATCAAGGCATCGGGCAGTCGTCGCATGGATCTGATGTTTGGTCCGCCCGAGGGAAATTTTCGTTGGGTTTCCCTCAAGGTGAGCGGGACTGCGGCATCGCCCGCAGATGATTTCGAGGCGAAGTACGATGCGGCGGCGCGTGGTGCCACGGGTGAAAAACCCGCGGGAAAAGTGCCCTCGTTTGAGGAGCTCACGCTTCCGGAGTAAGCTTGGCGGGTGGTGACCTAAAAAAGCACGTCAAGGGCGAAAAATCGCGATTTGCGGTTGGAATTTTTTTCAATCCGCGTTTAGTGTGTAGCGTGGAATACGGGCCAGTTTTTGATCCTGTATTTCCTAACATTGAAAGGAAAAATGACATGCAAACCGCAAATGTGAATCTGCCCATTACCGTGACTGTCCGCCATGACCAAGTGACCGATGCCCTGCGTGATCACGCGCGCAAGAAAATCGAGGGACTGCATCTCGATTACCCGCGCATCATCGAAGCAAAGGCAATTCTCGACGCGCACAAGAACCGGCGCCAAGAGCACACGGCGGAGATCATCCTTTTTTGTGCCAACCACATCACCATCGAGGCTCACACCGAGAGCAAGGACATGTATGCGGCCATCGATGAAACCATCGAGAAAATCGCGCGCCGCATGCGCAAGCACAAGACGCGCTTGCTCAAGAAGAACCGGCCGCATCGCAACGAATCGATCCGCCATCTCGAAGAACGCTTCTTCAATGAAGATGCGCTTGATCATCCCGAGGACTCGAAGTTTGATCCCGTGCCCTACATCGTGCATCCCGACAATTACGGCATCCGCACGATGTTCAAAGAGGATGCGATCATGCAACTCGAGCTCTCGGACCGGCCCTTCGTGCTGTATAAAAGCGCCCGCCGCGGATGCCTGACGATTGTTTATCGCCGCAAGGACGGCGATTACGCGTCGCTTGATATCAAGGAGGGCGATCTCTGAATTTTCATCAGCGGCGTGCGAGATCGCCCGCCACCTCAATGGCAGGGACCTTTGTGCCTATGCTACGATCCGGCCATGCCAAGTCCGCTTCGCGGTTTTGAAAAATTGCAGCCAAGGCGGCAAGGGCATTCCACAAAGGTCCGCTCCGGTAGGGCGATGCGGCTCGCAGCGCCGATTCTTTCGCGTAGCTGGAGCATTTTGCTCCAGCAAGGAGGAAGAAGCAGCGATCAATCGCGCGGACCTTTGGGACAAAGGTCCCTGCCATTAAAAAAGCGGCTTCTTCGATCGATCATCCGCGATCCGCAATCCGCAATCCCTCTTTCTCTTCGCGTCCATTCGCGGTTTAAAATCTTTCTTCAAAGAGAAGTCGGCGCCGCGAGGCCGCTTCGCCCTACCTTGGGTGAAGAGGTGGGCAAGATGCCCACGCTCCTTGAAGACACGGGCGGGCCGCCCATGCCCCTCTGTGAAGAAGCCGCTTCTCCGATCACTCACCAGCTGTAATGCACCCGATAGCTAACGATCTTTTCCTCATCCGGCTTGAGGGTGACGGGGAACTCGATGGTGTGGCTGTCGAGTTTGTTGAAGTCGGCTGACTTCTCCTTGATTTCCCAGTTATCGAAGCGAGTGAGATGTTCGACCACGCGAATCTCGACTGGCTCTTGCTTGCGGTTGCGGACCTTGATTTCGAAGGTCTCGTCTAGCCAGTCGTTGGCACTGTCCGCCTTATAAGCGGTGCGGCGGCGTTCGCCGACGAGGTCGAATGAATTGCCGACATAGACGCGGATGGTTTCATCCTTGGGAGTGTGGTCGATTTGGTTCTCGCCTGTGAACTGGAGTGAGCCGTCGTCATCCTGCGAGTAAAAACGCAAGCGTCCCTTGGGCAGTGGCATGCCGAGGTTGTTTTCCTTGCTGTTTTTGAATTCGCGCAGCACCCAGACTTTTTTGTTCGTCGGCACCCCATATTCGCCTTCGCCGCGATAAAAATTCCGCGCGCCGTAATTCATCGTCGCGCCATCATAAACGAAGATTTTCGGTGCCTTCACACCGCTGCCGCGAATGAACTCGACTTGCTTGGTTTCCTGATCGCGCAGCGTCAGCGGACGCGCGATGGTGTAGAGGTGGAATTCATCGAATGATTTCTCGGTGACAGCTTCCGTCATCGCATCGGCCGCCATGGCCATTGCTTTCATGCGGGGCATCGCCGGCTGCGCTTGCAGCTTGTTCACATCGCCTGCCATCAACTTGACCTTCGCTTGCTTGAAACCAGTGCCGCTTTGGTTTTTGAAAGTCACCCAGCCGACGATGTCGATCATATCACCTTTGTCGGTGGCGACGATGTTGTAATCCGACTGCCAGCTGAGGCCACCGGTGACATAGGCGATCTCGGCGCCGAAACTGGCAGCCTCTGCGGAGTTGATCGTCCATGTGAGGGTCGGGTTGAGGATCGTATCATCACCGAGCGCGGGAAATACCGGTTCGCCGGGCAGGGAGAAACGGAGATTTCCATCCACCTCGATGATCGGTTGGCTGGTTTGCCCGCCGGCATTGTATCCGCTGCGGATGATCTTGCCCTGCACGGTACGGTCCGGCTTGTTGGGTTCGCGGATTTCGAAGCCGATCGTTTTGCCTTCATTGAGTTGGAGCATGAGGCTGGATGAAACCGGGTCGTTGCGATAGGCTTGCTCGAGGATTTGAAATTTCACCTTTCCCGCAGGGTCGCGCAGGATCACCGAGTCGGTTTCCGCTTGGGCGGTCATGCCGGAGAAATGGGCCTCAGTGATTCCCGCCTTCAGATCCAGCGGCACCGTGTCGCGAACAACCGCGAACCCCTGATTGTAGATGGTGAGCGAGGGCTCGGCGGCGGCTGGGATCAGCGCGATCCCGGCCAATGGTGTGAGAAAACGGAGCGGGTTCATGGCTGGTGGTTTGATTCTCATGAGTTTCGACACAATCAACGGCAAATCCTCGAAAAATACCATCCATTTTGGCGTAGGGTGAGCGCGTCGGAGGGTTTAGAAACGGGTTGCTCGCCTGTTAGTCCTCGGGATTCAAGCCGCAGGCAAGCGGTCATTTGACTGAAAATCGGGTCAACTCGCCGCTTTACAAGCCCTGAGGTGCCCCCCATATTCCCGCCCCATGACTCTTGCCGCGATCGACTGGCTCTCCATCAGCATCAACCTCTTGCTGGTGATTTTCGTAATTGTTTGCCTTCTGATGACCCTGCTCATTTTGATGCAGCGTCCGAAACAGGAAGGTCTTGGCGCGGCCTTTGGTGGCGGCGTGACGGATCAAGTTTTCGGTGCGCGCACCACCAATGTGCTTCAGCGTGGCACGGTCTATCTTGGTTCGCTGTTTTTCTTGCTGAGCCTCACGCTCGCGGTGCTGATCGGACACAAGAATCAGAAGACCACGCTCGTGGCTCCGAAGGTGGAGGTGAAGAAAGCGGTCGAGGAGAAATCAACCCAAGGCCAAGCCCAACCCGCGACGACTCCTGCCGCACCTGCTCAAGCCGTGGAGGAAGTCGCAAACGCGCTCAACGAAGCGGTAAAGGAAGTTCCTGCAGAACAAGCACCGGCTGCTCCTGCTCCCCCCGCTTCTGCTTCTGAGGCGTCGAAATCGGAATCTTCAGATAAATCCGGTCAACCTTAACGCTTCATTGGCGTGAAGGCACTTGATGACGAGCGACCCGACCAGCCGGTGTGGGCGCGACAAGATGCCTTTCCGGTTGCGCCGCCCGCGTGGGGGTGGATGGATTACAAAGGTGGTCAGCATCCCTGCGAATCCGAGGATGCATTGATCGCGGCGATTGACGGCGATCGAAATGCGGCGATGGCCTTGGTGTGGAGTCCGGCATCGCCTAACATGGTTTTGCCGGAGGAACTTCGTGGTGCGGCGGCGGCAGTGCTTCATTCGAGGCGTGAGCTTGCGGCGCTTGATCATGCCGATGCGCGCGACAAAATCCGCTGGTTCAGTCTTCTCGCGGGCGGGCTTGTGGTTTACCTTTTTTATCGTGCGTGGTCGATGGCGCCCGTCGACGCGATGTCTGCGCGCATCGAATTTTCGATCCGTGCCTTGGTTACCTCAGTGTCGATGGGCTTGGCCTTGCTGTTGTGGTTGGTGTTCGGATTCATCCCTTGGTACCAAGCGCGCAAGCGGGTGAAAGAGTTGGATCGGTGGACCGCTGGCGATGTGGAAGCGGCGGTGCCGGTGTTGCGGTTTGAGACGTGGCTGGAAATGCAAAAGGCACCGGCGACGCGATTTTTGTTGGTACTCATTGCGTTGGTCGGTGTGACTCAGTTGATGCCGGGAAATTCGATTCCGGCTGCGGGCCTGTTGAAGGATCCCGCGCATCGGGACTGGTGGCGGTTGCTCACATCGCCATTGATGCACGGCAACCTGATCCATTTCATGATGAATGCCGCGGCCTTGGTCTATCTTGGCAGGCGCATTGAGGTCATCGCCGGATGGCCGCATGTGCTCATGGTGTTTCTTTTTTCCGCATGGATCGGCGGTGAGTGTTCCTTGCGATTTGTCGGTCTGCCATCGGTGGGTGCTTCGGGTGGTCTGATGGGATGGCTGGGCTTTCTGATGATTTTCGAATCGCTGCATGGCCGCTTGGTGCCGGTCAAGGCGCGCCGCCGCTTGCTGGCGGGCATTATTCTCACCGGATTGATCGGGCTTGTCGGCTTCCGCTTCATTGACAACGCGGCGCACTTGGGTGGCTTGGTCGCGGGTTTGCTTTATGCTCTGATCGTGTTTCCTAAATCTGCCTCCGCCGCGCGTCCGCTGCCGACCTGGAGCGATTGGATTGCGGGATCGCTGGCTGCGGTGGTGCTGATATTTGCAACGATGATCGCGATGTGGAAAATCCTCGGCGCGTTCGGATGATCCACTGATTTTTCCAAATCATGAAACATGCTTCCATCGTCGCGTTGTTTTGCATGGCTGTCCTTTCGGGTTCGTTGGCGCGTGCCAACGCGGCGGATCCGGCGGTGATGGAGAAGGGCAAGGTTCAGTTCATGATGTGCGTCGCATGTCATGGCAAGGAGGGCGAGGGGACTGCCGCGGCACCGCCGCTGGCGGGCTCCGAGTGGGTGATGGGTCCGGCGGAGAATCTCATTCGCATTCAGCTTCGCGGCTTGCGTGGGCCGATCACGGTCAAGGGTCGTGAGTACGACATTGCCGGCGGCATGGCGCCGATGGCATATCAAAGGGATGAGCAGATCGCGGCAGTGCTGACCTATGTGCGGCAGTCTTTTGGCAACAACGCGCCAGCGGTCGAGCCTGCACAGGTTGCGGCCTTGCGCGATGAGGTGGGCAAACCGCAACTGACGGTGGCGGATCTCGTGCCGCATGGTGGAGCCGTCCCTGCTTCCGCGGCACCGCCTTCGAACAAGTATGCCAACCTCGATCAAGACAAATCATTCCCGCGATGGGCGGTGATCGGCATCATTGTCGCTCTGCTGGCGGGCGTGGGGCTTTGGCTGGCGAAGTCGAAGTGAAATTTTTCCCCTTCGACTCAGCGAATTGTTTGGATGCGACCATTGCGTTCGATGACCACCGATTGCAGTTCGTTTCTCGATTCGATGAACGATGCAAGTTCATCCGGCTCGACGAGCATGAGCGCGGTCGACCAAACCTCGGCGCTTGTCGCATCGGCCGCTCCGACCCAGATGCGGGTGCAGCGTTGCTTGGGCATGGCTTGGGTGCCATGTGGATGGACGATGTGGTCGCCTTGGATCGTGATGCCTGAGGCGCTGAGTGCTTGATCGCGGATTTCGATGCGCATGGTTTCTGTGGTGCCGTGGATGTCGATCGGCCATGGATTCGGGCTGATGGCGAGGATCGAGCTGGCGCCGGCGCTGAGCAGGGCATCGTGTGTGCCCCAGTCTTCAAGCAGCGTGCGGAGTTGGTCGAGCGCGAAGCCTTTGCCGATGCCGCCGAGGTCGATTTCGCGTCCGGCTTCGATGCAAGTGATCGCTGGTGCGTCGGGGTGGATGGAAAGCGTGCCGGTGAGCGCTGGAGGGATTTCGCCGGGGCTTGATTTGCGGTGTTCGATCGCGGTGCCAAGCGTGATGTCGAAAAGCCCGCCGGTTTGTGCGTGTGCGTCGAGTGCGCGCAGCAGGCATTGGTGGGTGGCCTCGTTGAGGAAAAGTGTTTCGCCGCTTTGCATGTGGTTGATGCGCCAGACATCGCTGCCTTCCATGAAGCGGCTGAGGCGTGCCTCGAGCGCATCGATTTGATCGAAGCACTCGCGGGCCATGCCGCGCGCGGTGGCTTCATCCATGCCGCGAAGGCACAGGCAGAAGCTTGTGTTCATCGCATCGTGCGAGAAATGCCGTGCGTCGTTGATGGGAAACGGTGAGTTCATCGCGGGGCGTGCTGCATCCAGAGTTGCCAGAGGTCGCGTTTGACGAAAAGCATCACCGGCACGCCGGAGCGCAGGCCACGGGGCAATGGCTGATGCGTTGCTTCGAGTTCTTTTGCCACCGATGCCGCATGTTCCGGCATCGCGAGAACGATCGGCATCGCGGCGAGGTTCGGCGGTGGATTTTGCCAATAGCCGGTGTTTTCAAATGAGCGCAGGACCCATGGCAGCGGCCAGTATCCGTTGCCGATGACCGCGATCGGTTCGATCGATTGGCCGGGCGCGATTGCTTGAAGTTTTTTGAGCCATGGTTCCAGGTCTTCGATGTCCTGGCGCGTTGGGACATAGGCGAAGGGGTTGCGTTCGTCTGAGGCGAGGCGGCCGGTGGCGTGGCGCGATTGCACGGTTTGGGTGACAATCGCGATGGCGGCGATCGCGACGATCCATGCCTTCGTTGCTTTCGATCGATTTGAAAATCCGGCGAGTGAAAATCCCGCCAACACGCAGAGTTGCGCCCATGGCAGGCAGGCGAGCCAAGGGTTTTTGTAGCGGATGACGCTGTAGGCCAGCGCATGGAGGATCACGCTGATGGCGATGAAACGAATCACCCGCGCTTGCGGTGGTGGATTTTTGCCGAAGGCGTGAATGCATGCGGTCGCGGCGAGCAGGATCACCGGCGTGCCGAACCACCATGTGCCGCCGGACTTCACGGGCAGGGCAAAAAGTTTGGCGTAGTAGCCGATCGGTTTGTCATGACCGCCTGCGGTTTCATACACGAAAAAGGTGCGGATCGCATCGAACATGCCGCGTGCTTCGCGAAACGCATCGGTGTAAAAAAATGCGGCGGTGAGCAGAGCGCTTGATGCGGCAAGCGCGATGGAAATGCGATGTTGGTTCCACAGTGCGCGGATGGATGCCCATTGCGGCCTGCCCTTTTCAAATAACAGAAGGCCACCCGCCGCCGACCATGCGATGAGGCTGATGATGAATGTTTCCTTGGTGGCGAACATCAGGCCGATGCATGTGCCGGTGATGAGTGCCGGTGCGCGGTAGGCCAGCGCGAGCATGGCCGCGAGGCCGAAAAGCGTGAGCAGCATTTCGTGGATGAACATGCGGCTGTAATAAACGAGCAATGGCGAGCCCGCCAAAAGCGCGGCAGCGAGAAGTGCGCTGGCATCGCCGATGCGTCTGCGCCAAAAAAATGGCAGCAGCACGAGCAGAGATCCGGCGATGGCCGGCAGGATGCGTAGCGTGCCCTTGCTCATTTCGCACCACGAATTTTCGCCGCGCCAGTGGCAGATCGTCATCGCAAAGCGGCTTTGCGTCGGGCCGTGGTAATGCGTCGGATCAAAGCCCGTGCCGCCCGATTCCATGCGTTGGGCGGTGATGCGCGCGCCAGTTGCCTCATCCGCGTGGATCGGTCGGCTGGCGAGATCTTCGAAGCGCAGAAAGACCGCCGCCGCAAGGATCGAAACCCAGCAGAGAGCCACGCCAAAATGGAAACGCGAGAGCATGGGCGATCAGGCGGATGCGATAAAAGATTCCACATTCATGCAATGTTATTCTAGATAGTCCCATGCCGGATGCCAGCGATGAAATCGTGTTGGTGACACCCGTGTGGAATGATGCCGCGCGACTTGAGGCATTCGGCCCGGCGTTAGCGGCGGCGCTTGCATCGGCTGGCTTGCCGCTTCGCTGGGTGATCGCCGATGACGGATCTTGCGCTGACGAACGCGAGCGGCTGATGACTTTGCTTGCGGATTTTTCGCGCGTTTATCCCAAAGTCATTTTGCATCATGCGGATGCGCATCGCGGCAAGGGATCGATCGTGCGCGAGGCGTGGGCCTTGGTGCCCGATGCGGCGTGGTATGCGTTTGTCGATGCCGATGGCAGCGTGTCGGCGCGCGATTTGATCGGCTTGCTTCGCGCGGCAGCCGATGCGGGAAAGTCGGTGTTGGGAATTCGTCGGCCGACGGCATCGACGCCTGTGGCGATGAGCCTGTGGCGTGGCATCGCGCATCGCGGCTATCGCTGGCTGGTGCACGCGTGGCTAGGCCTGCCTTGCGAGGACCCGCAGTGCGGGGCAAAGGTAATTTGGGGAAATGACTACCGGCGTGTGGCCTCCGAATTGCGGGAAAGTGGCTTTGCGTTTGATTCCGAATTGCTCGTCAGTTTGGCGAAAGTGGGCTGCGTGTGGCGCGAAATCCCGGTGGGCTGGACTCAGAAAAAAGGCGGGAAAATAAGTCCTTTGCTAGATGCCTGGGGCATGAGCGCCGCGCTTTGGCGGCTGCGCTGAGGGTTATGCATTTTGCGAAATCGATAAAATAACATCGACGCTGCGTAAACTTTTCGATATGTGTTCAGATACAGATCGCAGAAGAGCATTCTTACACATGGTACAAACCTCGGGTTTCAGCCTCGAGGCGTTCGAGTCGGAGGTCGCGATGATCGCGCCGCAAACCTAAAGCTTGAGTCATCATGAATACGAAAAAATCGCAAAAGCCAGCAGTCTCGAAGTCATCGCCCGGTGACGCACAACGAGTGGAGCTTGAAATGGAAATCGCCCGCTTGAAGCATGATCTTCAACACTTCCATCAGCTCTACGATTATGCGCCGATCGGATGTTTGTCAGTTGGCGTTGATGGCTGCATTGCTGCCTCGAATTTGACCGGTGCTAACATTCTTGGGATCGATCGCGAGCGGGCGATCGGCAGGAACTTTGCTGATTTCGTGAAGGCGGATGACTTGCTCGTGTTTCATGATTTTCTCGACATGGTTTCCAGGCTCGGTGGTGCGCCACCGTGTGAGATCTGCTTCAGTGCCGGTGAAGGTGATCCGGTTTTTGCGACCCTGACCGGAGTGAAGTTTCCGAATGAAGATGTCTGCCATGTCACCGCGACAGACATCACCAAGCTTCATCATTCGCGGAATGAGTTGAAAGGCATGCGGGACGATTTGGAATCGAAAGTCCAGAAACGCACCGGCAAGCTTCGCAGTCTGGCGCGGGAGTTGACGCTAGCCGAGGAACGCGAGCGGCGACGGATCGCCGGCTTGCTGCA
>Ga0208595_1000480_pt1 | contig 15012 bp, 11 predicted proteins | sample LakMenEpi28Jun11_FD_150742 | JGI IMG/M metagenome (GOLD analysis project Ga0208595, IMG submission 150742) | Freshwater microbial communities from Lake Mendota, WI - 28JUN2011 deep hole epilimnion (SPAdes) | ecosystem: Environmental > Aquatic > Freshwater > Lake > Epilimnion/Euphotic zone ...
TAGGCGTGGCCGGCGTGACGGGGACGCTTGACACACCACTACCCCCATCACCCGTGCTACCCACCGACTGCGGGATTTCCGGGGGCTCATATTCGGTGGGATAGATGAATTCGCGGATGACCTCGATGGTGGCTTTCTGGCCGGAGCGGGCAGTGACCGAGGGGGCGGTCATCATGTCGGCGCCCTTTTTCTGGGAGAGGCCGCGCATCATCATCTTGAATTCCGCGTCACCGAAAATGCCGGTAAGCGAAAGGATGCCGGGGGCGACATTCGCAGTCTGGGCGGTGCGGTTCGGGTTGTTGAGGATCGAATCAATGCTGTTGCGGTTGATCGCGGCATCACCACTGCGGGTGCCTGCGGTCATGATGTTGTCGACATTATTGCCAGGCAGGACAGGAATGCCATTGATGGATTCGCCGGTGAAATCGCTGCCGCTGCGCGCGGTTCCATTGCCGATGGTACCACCTGCGCCAGTCAGGCTGCCGAGCGGATCGCCTACTGCGCCGAGCACCCAGTCAAAGCCGAGTTCCTCGCTGTTTTCCTGGGAAATTTCGACGAACTTCGAGGTGATCTTGACCTGCTTCGGTTGCTTGTTGCCGATCGCTTGGACCAGTTGCTCGACCTTGTCGAGCTCGGTGGGGGTGTTGGTGACGAGCAGGACGCCGGAGTTGCTGAGGGTGGCGGAGGTACCTTCGCCGAAGGTGATGCCCGAGCTCTTGAGCAGCTCGATGATCGGCTTGCGTGCGGAGAGTTTGGCAGCACCTCCGCCGGCGGGTTCGGCGAAGGGATCCGCCTCGGCTTTCGCGCCGCCATCGTCGCTGCCGAGAGCGGCGTTGAAATCGGGCGGGACGGTGAAGGTGCGGGTGAAAATGTCTTCGCCAGATTCGGTTTGCGGAACGAGCGTGACTGCAAAGTCATCGACTTTGAAGCGAAGTTTCGTTTGGTCGCAGATGTACTTGAGGGCGACGGCAAGCGGGACACTGCGGACGCGGAGTTCACGGACGCGAAGCGAGCCCGGATCGGAGGTGGTCGGAATGGCGGCGCCATCGCCCGGCTCGAGGCCAGCATCGGGCGCAGCAACTGGGGCCGTGCGCGGACGGCGGACAACGAAGTTCACGCCCTTGCGGGTGGGATCGAGCTCGAGCGTGTCGAGCTCAGCCGAGCGCATGCGGAGGAAGTCGATGGCCTCCTCGACGGTCGTGTCTTCGAAGTCGATGCGCGGGATGACGATGCGGCGGAGTTTTTCGTTGATGTAAGCAACGCCGGATCCGCCGTCTTGAGTGATTTGGGTGCCAGTTGGCAGCTCGGGGAGTTCGGCCGGCACGGAGAGTTCCCATGCTGCGTCGACTTGCGAGAGAAGCTCGGCGCGGGTGTGATCGTAGGCGGCGCGGTAGTAATCGGATTTTGCTGAGGCGATGCGCTCCATGCCACGGCGGGCGGCGGAGTTGTAGGGATCGATGCGCAGGACATTTTCGTACTCGCGCTTCGCATCGTCGTATTTGCCGAGGTTGTAGTTGCCTTCGGCCGTGTAGAGCGTGCGGCGCACCTTGTCGACATTCTGCGTGTGCTCGTAGGTGAGAGCCGGATTGGTGCGGATCGGGTCGTCGAGGTAGCCGAGTTCGCGTTTGGCTTCGAAATTGTTCGGGTCTTGAGCGATCACCGCTTCGAGCAGGGTGCGCGCTTCCGCGTATTTGCCGACCTTGCGGTGCTGCATCGAAAGTGCGACACTGGCATCACCGAGGTGCTCGATGTAGCTCTGGCGGCGATCGGCGAAGGCCGGGGCGTTGGGCACGCGCTGAACGGCTTGCGTGTACTTGTCGACTGCCTGCTGATAGTCACCTTTCGCATACGCTTCACGGCCTTCGGCAAGAAGTCGATCGCCTTCGGCGGCGGCGTCTTGACGGCGCAGCATTTCGCGTTGCGCAAGGCTGCTGTAGCCGTAGCCACCTTCACCAGCATGGGCGCTGGTGACAATGCTTGGCAGCGTGCTTGCTACGGCCATCAAGGCGATGACGGTGCGACAGGAAAGAACGGAAGGAGTTTTCTGCATAACGGTGAGTGGTGATTCTGAGGATGGATGAGGAATTTGGGAAGCGATTTTTGCGGGATCAATCATTGAAATTTGGGAGCTGACCTTTCTTGATTTCGATTGACTTTCTGGATCCATCGGCATCGGGGTACTCGATGACGATGACGTCGGGACTTACCTTTTTGAGCAGGTAGTTTTTGTTCGGATTTTCCGGCGGCAGTGCGAAAGCGGTGTTTTCCTCGACTTTGAACTCACGGCCTTCCATGCCGAGCGCTTCGAGCGAGAAGATCGCCGTGCGATCGTACTGGATGTGATCGGTCTTGCGCTCCTCGGGGAGCGGTGATGGCAGTTCGTAAACGGTGCCTTTTTTGTTCGGGCGCTGATCCTCGATGCGGACGATGGTGACCTCCATCTCCATATTGATTTTTTTGTTGAGCTCTTTGCGGGTTTCGGAGCCCAGCAGCTTGAAGCGGTTTTCCATCGGGGGCTTGGCAAAGAACAGGCCGCCGGGAGCGATCATGTCCCCTGCGGAAACTTTGTTGGCGCCAGCCTTCGAATCCTCGTAGTTGAAAGGAAACTTCCCTTCCGAGCCGTAGCCGGGACGGATCACCCAGGCGAGGCTTTCGTCTTTCACAAACCTGAGTTTGGCGATCAGGGGCGGGATTGAGCTCTTGTTGTTTGGGTCGGTTTTCGCGGTGAACTCTTCGAGATTGGAGAAACCGTCGGCGTCCGGATCCTGGCGCGGAGAATCGGAAAAGCCGGGATCGAGCCGGTTTTCAAACCACCAGGAATTCGGGATCGGCGGGTGGAGCGGGGCGTCCTTGCGGAGGTCGATCGCCTTTTTGGGGTCGTTGCTGGAAATGAAAAGTGCGATGCCGGTGAACAAATCAACCGGACGCTCGCCATCGGCAGCCTGCGACCATGTGCGGTCGAGTGTCATCGACTGGCGCGCCTTGGGGACAAGGTCGGCGCCATCGACGGCGGTCTTGTTGTTGCCGGCACCCCTAAGCGAGGTGGCAAAATCTTCTTCGACCGAATTGAGTTTCGACCAGCCGAGGTAGGCAAGGCCAAGCGCGACGGCGACGGCGCTGCCTAGCGCGACTTTTTCGTAATGGTTGGAAAGCCAGGACATGTACGGGAGAGGGCTAGAATCGGAATTATGGAATTTTGAGCGGCGGAAGGAATTGCATCAGGTCGACTCGTACAAAGACATCGAGCTCCTCCATGCCGAGAATCTGCGAAAGAATGCGAGCGCCAGCCTTGGGGGCGGCGTCCTCAAAACCAGGCTGCCCGTCTGTCAGCTCAGCCAATTCGGCCAAAGCCGCATCGGCGGGGTCTGGCTCTGACGCGGAAGCGGCTGGGAGTCCATCAAACTTCGCGTCGCTGGTGCGTGGCGGTCCTTTTTTCGCGTTGGTGATGCGAATCGAGCGGATGACCACGTAGTGTTTCTCGAGCTTCGACAACGCGGTGACAAAGGCGCGCAGGGATTTTTCGCTCGCGCGGAAGGTGAGCTCGAGCGGGAGGGGGCGAACAATCTGGTTTCCCGCGCGCTGGAACTCGTTGCCTTCCTCTTCGCCTAGCAGCGGGCGGTGGAGGTTTTTGAGCTCCGCAGGGCCTGCGGCGGCGAGGGCCACGAGCACCGACCTTACGGCATCCAGTTGATAATTGAGCATGCCGGTGGCAGTGCCGCGGGCAAGAGCATCCTTGTAACCCTCAAAGCCGCAGAAAAACAACTCGGGCAGCTTGGTGCCGGCTTTTTCGAAGGCCGCTTGAAGCTCGTCGTTGACCGCGATCAGGTGGCTGGTGAAATCCTGCGGGGAAATGTTTTGGACTTCTGCCGGGGCGAATTTTCCAAAGGCCTCCTGCAGCCCTTCGACTGATTTGCGGTAGTCGTCGAGCGCCTTTTGTTTGCCGTCCCGGTTTTCGGGCTGCGGGTAGAGGGCAAGTTTTTCGAATGAGCGGGCTTCATCGACAGCCGAGTCGAACTCGGTCTTGGCCTGCTCGTATTTTGAGCTCTCCTTGGAGGCGACAAACAACAGCGCGCCCACGGCGGCGATGGTGATGCCGCCGAGCGCAACGGGAAATGTGTGATCCTTGATCCAACTCATGGTCTAGACGGGAAAAATGCTTGGTTGATTTACTTGATGGCGACCTCGCGGGCCAAGGGCAGGGTTATTTGGAAGGGCAAGCCCACTTCTTCGGGTTCGCCCTCGACCGTGATGGCGAGAATCTGCTCATCGCTGAGGACGATATCGGCACCCTTGGCATCCTTGACGGTGAAGCGGAAGCCTGTGGATTTTTCACGGAGGTTTTTCAACAACTCGGAGACCAAATTCTGGCTCTTCGGGTTGTCGCGCCAATAGCCCTTGATCCGGACCGCGTTGGCTGTCGCGACCGCGGGTGCGGGCGCTTGGCCTGGACGTTTGGCTGGAGCGGCCGATTCGGCGTCGGGCCGTATCTCGTTGAGAGAGGAGGCACCATAGGGAGTGTTGAAAAATTCTTGCTTCACCACCTCTTTGCCATTGCCAGCGCTGTTGCGAGTGCCGGGCGTCGCTTTGGCGCCGACATTTTTCGAGGGGTCGTAGCCGCTGATCGGTTCGAAGTCCGTGAGCCAGACCGCATCGCTGGCAAAAGCCCCGCGCGCCTCACTGATCAAATCCATCCAAAAGGCGTGGTCCGACTCGAGTCCGGTGTAGGCATCGGCGATGACGCGCAGCGAGGCCTCCTTTTTGAGCAGTTCATCGATCTGGGATTTCATCGGCGCGAGCGAATCGCGCTGTTCCAGCATCGAGCGGGCCTCTTCGACAGCCTTGGTGGCTGCGAGGTTTTTCATGAAAGTCCATGCGCCCATTCCGGCAATCAAAATGGCGGCGGCCGCGATCAAATAGGGCTTTCGGCGGTCCGTGGCCCGCGCTTGCTCGACGGAAGGTGGCACGAGATCGATGTGGAGCTGCGACTTGCCAACGCCACGCAAGGCCAGGCCAACCAGTTCGCCCATCATGTGAGCTTCGCGCTGAACGCGCTCGGCATCAACGCCTTTGGCCAGCGTGACGGCTTGCAGCGGATTGAAATACTCGACTGGCAGGTTGAGCTTTTCTTGGAAAAATTCCAACGTGTAGGGCAAGTTGGCACCACCGCCGGCGAGGACAACCCGGCGCGGGGCGCTGCCGCCTTGTTGAGTGCGGTAATAGCTCGTGGTGCGGGTGACTTCCGAGATCAGGCGGCCAAGGGCATTGCGAATGACCATCGCGAGTGCCGCTACAGCCTCGTCCAGTTGCTGGGCATGACCCGCGCCCAGTCCCACGAGGCCATTGGAAATCTTCTGATGCTCCGCATCGAGGAAGGAGATTTGATATTCCTTGGCGATTGCAGCCGTGATGGCTGCGCCGCCGACCGCCACGCTGCGGGTGAAAAAGCGCGTTCCCTCCATGTAGAGCAGGTTGCTGGTTTTGGCCCCGATATCGACCAACAGCACCGGTTCCTCGGGTTGTCCGTAGGCCGCGCGGAAGGCATTGTAGACGGCCATTGGAGCAACATCGACTTCGGCCGTGGCGAGGCCGCTTTCGTTAACCGCGCTGTTGATTTCATCGAGCGCGTCGCCCTTGATCGCGACGATCACTGCTTCCTTCTCGGCCGCACCATCGATGAGCTCATAGTCCCACACCACTTCCTCGAGAGGAAATGGCACATGCTGCTGAGCCTCGAAGGTAACGAGTTGCTCGATATTGTCGGCTTGGATTGGCGGCAGTTTGACGAAACGGGTAAAGACGGTCTGGCCGGAAATCGCATAGCGAACCTTGGACTTGCCCAGCTTGTGGCGCTGGACGAGATCGCCGATTGCGACACGGATTTGTGATATCCTCGAGGCCTCGAGGGCGGGGTCGGCGACGATTGACTCCGAGTCATAGGACTTGAGCACAAGGTCGCCGCCTTTCGAGGCCTCAAATACGGCAATACTGATGCGCTGGGATCCGATGTTGAGAGCGATGCTGTTCGGGGTGTCGGCCATGATGCAGAGAAAATAGGAGATAGGTTGGTGAAACCGGTCTGAATTGGAGGGCGTGAAGAAGGGCGATCAGGCCCTCATCGACCTTGCGAGGCACTGACCTCGATGAAACGATCCCACCACATCGCGGCGAAAGGCGTCTCTGATTTGTTCAGAAGCGGCACTGTATCGCTGCGGGAAATTTTGTCGGAAGGCATGCTCCACCAGCCCGGCTTGAACTTGCTGGTTTCCTGGAAGGCGCGCTCGCCATTGATGAGTACTTCGTAGCCGACAGCCTCCACCGATGACTTACCGGCACGGTCAAATCCGGTAAGGCGCTTGATCGAAGCGGGCGAAAGGTATACGGAGCAATACACATCCTCCTCGAGCGGCGCGTTGACATGCTCGATCTCCTTGGTGAGGAGCAACATCGACCCTGCTTTTTCAGGGTTTTTTACCGCCACATACCATTTCACGGTGACGCGTTCGCAGGTCTTGGAAAGCGGCGCCGGACTCATCGAAATGCGCAGCTTGGCCTCAAGCTCAAGCCAGTCCTTGGGCTTGAAGGTTTTTTGTTTGCCGCCGGAAAATTCGGGCGATGGAAGATCATCGAAGGCGGGCTTGTCGCCCACCACTTTGGCCTGCTGCGCGGCGGCGTTGCCTGCCGGAATTGCGATGGCAAGGGCCGAAATCGAAAAGAGAGAGATGGAACAGAGCAAATGTTTCATGTGCTTGGATTGTTTATAAGAACCTATACACCCCATCCATTATGGCCAGCCAAAAGCGCGGTTCGCGTGATAAATTTTCAGATTTAATCAACTCTGGAGCGGATTAGGGTCACATGAGATTGACGCAAGGGCGCCTCGTGCGCATCACTTTGGCGTGGAAATTGTGGATTTTTCAATTCGCCGACCCCTGATCGTAGGCAGTTTTGGCACCGCGGCCGACGCGCGCGAGGCCACGTCGGCGTTGGTAGCCGAGTCCTGCGACATCGCCGAGGTGCGGCTCGACCTGATGCGCGACGAGCTCGGCGGGGCGGCTAAACCATGGGCCCATTTGGCGGGCGCTCCCCTGCTGTTTACCGCGCGAATGACGGCGGAGGGCGGCGCGGGCGACTTGAATGCCGACGCGCGGGAGGCCTTGCTGCGCGAGGTGTTGGACGAGGCCGCCTGCATCGATATCGAGGTCGCAAGCATCGGCTCGATGGCGGAATTGATCGATGAACTGCGCCGGAGAAAACTGCCGTGGATCGCGTCCTTTCATGATTTCGAAAAACTGCCGGAAAATGCCGTGCTTGAGGAGCGTCTGGCGCGGGCAAAGTCTGCTGGCGCGGCTGTTTTCAAGGTCGCTGCAAAGCTTCATAGCCCCGGCGATGTGGCGCGCTTGGCGGAGTTCCAGCTCGCCGATCACGGCATCGCCGTCGCCACCATGGGCATGGGCGTCTTGGCGCCAGTATCGCGATTGCTCTGCGCCCAATCCGGTAGCGTGCTGAACTACGGCTTCCTCGGCCAAACCTCAACCGCCCCAGGTCAGTGGGGCAGCCTGCGGCTCAAGCAGACAATCGCGAGCCTCGAATCGTTCGGGAGCATGGCATAGAGTTGGGAACGGGAGATTGCCTTGTACCGCTCGCCCCTCCGAAGCGGACCTGCAGATTTGCCTCCGGCCATCGCCGCTTCGTGAAACCACCAACCACAAAGGACAATCTTCAGTCCCAAAACCCACGGATCCGCCCCATGTCGCGGCGGTCTTTTTTGGTCGGCCGGCCACGCGGTGCATCGCGGCGCGCCTCGTGCCAAAGCCGTTGATCTTCGAAGATCGATGGATCGGTCGTTTCCTCGTAACATTGCCGCGCTTCAGAAGCAGCGACGCGGCGCTCGATCAGGCCGCTGACCCGCACCACACGCGTGCCTGGCCCTTCCGGAAATGGCAACTCCAGCACATCACCCACCCGCAATGCCGTTGCCGGTTTCAACTCATGCCCGGCACGCCGCACCTTTCCCGCCTCGCACATTTCCGCCGCCACACCGCGCGTTTTGAAAAACCGCACGGCCCACAGCCACTTGTCGGCCCTGACGCTTTCGGACATGGCGCACTTCTATCAGCGAAACGAAAAAATGACAGCCCGCTTGCGAAGATCCGTCGCAAGCCCCATCAATCCCCGCTCTTGAGCACCTTGATGAAGGCGTCCTGTGGGATGTTGACCTTGCCAAACATCTTCATCTTCTTTTTGCCCTCTTTCTGCTTCTCGAGCAGCTTGCGTTTGCGGGTGATGTCGCCGCCGTAGCATTTCGCCGTGACATTCTTGCGCATCGCCGAAATCGATTCGCGTGCGACAATTTTTCCGCCGACCGCAGCTTGGATCGCGACGACAAACAGGTGCGATGGGATCACATCCTTGAGCTTGGTCGCCAGCGCACGGCCGTAGGACTCAGCCTTGTCGCGGTGGACGATGGTCGAGAAGGCCTCGACCGGATCACCGGCGATGAGCATGTCCATCTTCACCATTTTCGCGGCGCGATAGCCGGCATGCTCGTAGTCCATCGAGCCGTAACCACGGGTCATCGACTTGAGCTTGTCGTTGAAGTCGACGAGAATTTCCGCCAGCGGCAGCACGCAGGAAAGCATCACGCGCGATTCGTCGATGGTCTCGGTGTTGGTGACATCGCCGCGTTTTTCGAGCACGAGCTGCATCATGTCGCCGATGTACTCGCCGGGCACCATGATGTAGACATTGACGACCGGCTCACGGATTTCCTGGATCATCTGGGTCTCAGGGAAAAGTGTCGGGTTGTCGACGATCAGCTCAGTGCCATCGGTGAGTGTGACCTGATAGATGACCGACGGGTAGGTCGAGATCACATCCATGTCGAACTCGCGGCGCAGGCGCTCTTGGATGATCTCCATGTGCAGCAGCCCGAGGAAACCGCAGCGGAAACCGAAGCCGAGCGCGGTCGAGCTTTCCTGCTGATAGGTGAACGCCGGATCGTTGATCTGCAGCTTGCCCATCGCGGTCTTGAGCGCCTCGTAGTCCGAGGAATCGACCGGATAAATTCCCGAGAACACCATCGGCTGGATCTCCTTGTAGCCAGGCAGGGCCTCTTTGCAGGGGTGCGTCGAATCGGTCATCGTGTCGCCGATCTTCACCTCACTGGCGGACTTCATGTTGGCGATGACATAGCCGACATCGCCGGGCACCAGCTTGTCGCGCGCGCTCATCTTGGGCGTAAAGACTCCAACTTCCTTGACCTCGTAAACCTTGTCGGTCGCAAAGAGCCTCACGCGCTGACCTTTTTTCACCGTGCCGGAAAACACGCGCACATAAGAAACCACGCCGCGGTAGGTGTCGTAGAGCGAATCGAAAACCGAACAACGCAGCAGTCCGTCGGGGTTCTCCTTTGGTGCGGGAATGCGCGCGACGATTGCCTCAAGGATATCCTCGATGCCGATGCCGCCTTTGGCCGATGCCGGGATGCAATCTTCCGATGGAATGCACAGGATGTCCTCGAGTTGCTTTTTGCACTTCGGCACATCGGCCGCGGGGAGGTCGATCTTGTTGAGGACTGGGATGATGGTGAGGTTTTGTTCCGTCGCGAGGTGCAGGTTGGCGACCGTCTGCGCCTCGACACCTTGGGCCGCATCGACCATCAGGATCGCGCCCTCGCAAGCAGCGAGCGAACGCGAAACTTCGTAGGAGAAATCGACATGGCCCGGCGTGTCGAGCAGGTTGAGTTTGTAAGTTTTTCCATCCTTCGCCTTGTACTCCATCGCGACCGGATGGGACTTGATGGTGATCCCTTTTTCGCGTTCGAGATCCATCGCGTCGAGCAACTGATCCTGCTTTTCTCGCTGGGTGATCGTGCTCGTCGCCTCCAAGAGGCGGTCGGAAAGCGTGGTCTTGCCGTGATCGATGTGGGCGATGATCGAAAAATTACGGGTCAACTCGGTGGACATGGCAGGAAAATGGATGCGGCGGCGCGCCGCGAGAGAATGCAGGAATCCGCCGACATGGCACGAAAAATCCGGGCGGTAGTGGCATCATCGGTAATCCAGCAAGCCTCCGCGATATGCGGCCCCGGATGCAAAATTCTCGCAATGAGGCGGATTTTCGCTAGTTTTCCCGCATGGACGAACGGATCGCCAGCGACGCACGCTTTGCCAATTTGGCGAAAGTGAGGCAGGCGCGTCGGATGACGCCCGAAATGCGCTTCAGGGCGGGCAGCGATTTGTTCGAAGAAGCCTGTCATTGGACACTTGCTGGGATCTCAGCCCGTTTCCCATCCGCCTCTCCGTCCGAAAAAATCGAAAAACTCCGCAAGCTACTCGGATTAACCCATCGCAATCGCGAATGAATGGAACATTGGCATTGTTGAAGCTCATCGAAGCCTTCGAAGCTGCCGATGTGCGTTACATGATCGTTGGATCTTACTCGTCCAATTTCTACGGCATCCCCCGCTCCACCAAGGATGCCGATCTGGTCATTCACCTCACATCCGGCGAATGGGCCAAACTTCCCTCATTTCTTCCGGAGGGCATCGAGCTTGAGGATCAAATGAGTTTTGAAATGGTCACCTCGACCAAACGAGAACTGCTTCGCGTTAAGGACAGCCTCTTTCAAATCGAGTTGTTTGGCCTGAGCGAGGATGCGCACGACCAATCCAGGTTCAATCGACGTAAGAGAGTTGAAATTTTTGAAGGAGTGGAAGTTTGCCTGCCAAGCGCCGAAGATGTGATCGTACAAAAACTTCGTTGGTGCAAGGGAGCCGCTCGCGCGAAAGATTTTCAAGATACCGTTGCCGTGCTTCAGGTACAGGGAAAGTCACTCGACATGCCCTACATCGAGCGCTGGTGCAGCGAACATGGCACCCTTGATGTGCTGGCCGAAGCGATCGCGGAAGCCGCGCCTGCATGGGAAGACGACGATTCCATTTGAATGGCCCCCTCATGCCCAATCGCCAATGCCCATTGCTCGCCATCTCTCCCATGTGTTGGGATGAGGCGTGTTTTTAACTGCCGGGCGAAAATTCACCAATAAATCCGCGGGGCAATATCAGGAGGAAGCGGGTTTTGCGGCGGGGCTTGCTGGCGAAGCAAGGACTGGCGAACGCGTGTCGGGGATTTGCCGTAAATCCTGGTGAAACAACGGGTGAAATAGAGGGGATTTTCAAACCCGCAGCGGTCGGCAATTTCCTTGATCGCAAGGCTGGAGCGATCCAGCAGCGCCATGGCGAGTTGCAGCTTCAATAGGCGAAATGTTTCCATGGGCGCATGTCCAAGCGAATTGCGAAACAGCCTGCAAAGGTGTTTTTCGGAGACGCCTGCGCGTTTTGAAACCTCGCCGAGTTGCAAATCATGATGTGGGTTCGCATCAAGAATCGCGCGCATATAATTCAACGAAGCATGCACCTGCTCGGGCAACCGGTCGCCCACGGCCATCCGTTTTTTGCTCATGGGCTTGAGCAGAATCGTCAGCAAACATTCCATCAGCAGGCTCTCTTCCGGCCAAGCCCGCAGGGTCGGCCAATTTTTTTTGCCATGGGCGGCAATGCGACCGATCAGGTGGCGCAACATCGGTGCCACAACGGGATCCGGATCCATAATCAAGACCGGCCACTTTTCCATGGGCAGCCAATCGGCAGGCATCGAGACAATGTCAAAATGCACATAAGCGTGACGCGTCACGATATCGGTGTCCCAAATGTAACTTTCGCAAAACCCCGGCCGTGCGAGTATCATGCTGCCCGGCGACACCTTGTGCTCAACTCCGTTCAGCCGGTATTTGGCCGAGCCCTCGATCATCAGGACCAACTCGAAGTCGCTCAGCACCCTGGTGGCCAATTTGTCACCAGGCCGATAATGGACGACCGAGCCATAGACGTACTTCAGGGCCAAGGGGGCAGCCTGCGCGATGAGATGGGGCATGGAGAGGAGTGGGCTTATGTCAAAAAAACTTCGCCAAATGACGCAAGACCGGCAATTCAAAAATGCGAATTTTGTGCATAATTTATATCCTAGACCATTGGGCGGGCTGGCCGCATCCCAATTGCCAATGCGACCCGTGAATTTTGTTTCCTCGCCATGAAAAAATGCGGTCGGTCGTCTCATCCCACTACCAAGAAAAAAACCATCCTCATTTGCGGCCAATAAATCCCGACGAAAGACTTTGCCAAGGCCGAGTTTAGTGACTAACCACTTGCATGCCCAATGCATCTGATCACCCGCCCAGTTCCTCATCGAATGTCTCACCGAAAGATGAGGGAAGGATTTTTCGAGTTGGCACCCTGACCTACACGAAGGCCGCTCTGTTCTCGCTGTGCACCTGGCTGTTGTGGGGTGATTTTTGCTTCATGCTCATGGAGACTGCAGCGCCTGCAGTGTTGCAGGTGAATCTCAATGCGCTAGGCGCACCCAACTGGGTCCTGGGTCTTGCTTTGTCTTCGATACCTGGCGTTCTCAACATGACCGTTTGCCCGGCATCGAGTTTCTACAGCGACCGTTTTCGCAGCCGTTGGGGTCGACGCATTCCATTTCTCTTCATCGCCACGATTCCGCTCACGATCTTTCTCGTGATGCTCGGATTCTCCAACCAGATTGGCGAGTGGTTACACGGAGCCATCAATGGCGGATTTTCCAAGACTGCGGTCATCATCGCCGTGATGTGCGTGCTGGTGTTCTTTTTCCAGCTCTTCAACATGGTGGTGGCTTCGGTCTACTATTACCTTTTCAACGACGTGGTGCCCGCCGAGGTGCTGGCGCGCTTCATGTCACTGTTCCGTATTGTGGGTGTCCTTGCAGGCGCCGTGTTCAACTGGTTTTTCCTCAAGTATGCAGTCAGCCACATGACCGAGGTTTTCCTCATCGCGGCCGGTCTCTATGGCACGTTTTTCCTGATGATGTGTTGGAAGGTCAAGGAGGGAAAGTATCCCCCGCCGCCTGCCGTTGAGGAAGGACGCAACAGCCTCTTGATCGGCATCAAGACCTTCATGAAAGAGTCCTTCACCAGTCGCTTCTACTGGTTGTTTTTTCTTACAAACACCTGTTACGCACTCTTCTGCGTTGCGGGCACCTTTAGCATCCTGCAGGCCCGATCAATCGGTGTGAGTCTTGATTTTTTAGGGAAAACGGTCGCCGTGGCAGCGATTGCAGGTGCGGCACTGATGTATCCCGCAGCCATCATTGCCGACCGTCAGCATCCCTTGAGGGTCCTCATCTGGGCCACCATCGCCGTGATTTGCGTACAGCCAGTATGGTTGGTTTTCCTGTTCTATGATTTCTCACCGGCGGTCACCCACGCGATCTTCATCGGCATCACTGTGATTTCCACGGCAGTGGTCAGCCTTTACTCGGCAGCGGAGCTTCCAATGTACATGCGGATTCTGCCCAAATCCCGCTATGGTCAGTTTTCCTCGGCCAATGCGATGGTGCGTTCGCTAGCTGTTATTTTTGGAGGCCTGATCCTTGGCTTCTTGCTCGACCGCCTAGCGGTTGTTTATGACACCAAAGACTATTGCTACCGCTTCATTCCGATCTGGGCCATTCTGTGCATGTTGGGTTCCCTCTATTTCTTAAGACGGCTATACGCCACATGGGAAAAAATGGGCGGCGCGAAATCGTTTCGCCCACCGGGATTCGAACAGGACGAAGATGCCATCGCCTCCTTTCATCAGAAATCAGCGGAGTGATCGGCCTCGCCCCATCTCTCATCAATGCAATGAGAAACCCTCAAATGACACGGGCCTTCAGACGATGCTTTACAGATCAAGCAAAGCGTGAGGACTTCTCGCCTTAATGCCGAAAGTTGAACCTGAACCGCCGTGATCTCCGCCGCACCAGACAACCAAGGACCGATGCTCGTCATCTCTCCCGCGCGTTGGGATGAGGCATGTTTTTCGGTGCCATCGGTGAGGGCCTTGACCGCTGCCGGGCTTGATCCACTTGTTCTCTGCGCAGAAGAGATGTGCGAATTTTGGCGAAGTATTCCGGGGCTCGAGGTCATGACGCACGCGCTCAATGCGAAGGCAAAATCCATCGCCGCGGATCTTGTGGCAAAAAATTTTCACAGCGCGTTGATATGGGAGGCCTCTCCTGCGGCCGAAGCCGCTCGCCTCGCCAAGATCGGCAACCGCATTGGGCCGGCGATCCAGCCGCTGAAAAAAATTCTCACGCAAGCGATCGCGATCGACGAAGCGGCGACGGATCACCGCGTGCGATTTTATCTTCAGGCCACCATGCAAATGGGCGTGGAAACTTATCTGCCGGAATTTTTCACACCATTGGGTCCGCCCGCCGCATCACGCCGCGAGCAAATTTTGCTGTGCCCGGACTCCGACTTTGGCAGCAATCATGAGTGGCCGCTTGATCGCTGGTTGGAGATCGCACGAGACCTCATCGATGCCGGCAAAAAACTTCTGCTGATCCGCACCAGCACCGGTCGGCAACAGGCTGCGCGCATGGCGGAGGCCTTGGGCGATGCGATCGAATGCGAAGACATCGCTGCTGCGCACGAGGCATTTCCTTTGTTCGCCGATCACCAGCTCTTCATTGGTGCCGATGGATCCTTGCCGCACCTTGCGTCGCACTTTGGTGCAACCTGCCTTGTTCTTTTCGGCCCGAATGATCCCAACTGGAAGCGCCCGCTCGGCAAACGCCACACGGTGTTGCGTCACCATGTCGAATGCGCGCCCTGTCTGTTGGCAAAGTGCCCGCTCGATCTTCGTTGCCAGAACGAATTGGAAACCGCACGGGTCGCGACCGCCATCCATGAGGCGATCGCCGCAGAATGATTCGCCTCAATTCAATAATCAAAGCCGCGCATCGGCGAATTCGGCGATGCTGGCAAAAATAGACTGCAGGCGACTTTCGATATTTGATCACGAGACCCCTAAACACGCAGTCGCAAATCCCGAGCACTCCATAGCAAGTCGGCCGCCGGACGCGCACTGCCTCTCAATTTTCGCGCGCCGTCTTTGCGCCTTGGGCTGAAGCGTTCTCTCGCGCCAGC
>Ga0208595_1000482_pt1 | contig 14984 bp, 13 predicted proteins | sample LakMenEpi28Jun11_FD_150742 | JGI IMG/M metagenome (GOLD analysis project Ga0208595, IMG submission 150742) | Freshwater microbial communities from Lake Mendota, WI - 28JUN2011 deep hole epilimnion (SPAdes) | ecosystem: Environmental > Aquatic > Freshwater > Lake > Epilimnion/Euphotic zone ...
TATTATCAGATTTTACCATATGAAAATATTGAGAAATCATTGGAACTAGAAATCGATCGTTTTCAAAATTTAACATTATCTGAAGCCAAATTTCAAACTCAAAGAAATGTAATTATTGAAGAATATAAAGAAACCAGTCTTCAGCCGCCTTTATCTGATTTTTGGCATAAACTTTTATTGAAAGCGTTTCCAAATTCATCCTATAAATGGCCTGTTATTGGTTATTCTCTAGAGCGTTTTAAAAATATAAAAAGAAAAGATCTAATTTCTTTTTATAAATCGAATTATACGCCAGAAAATTTAATATTTACATTGGTTTCGGGGCAAGATTCCTCAGAAATGATCCAAATTTTAGAATCTTATGTATCTAAGTTGACGCCAAAAAACAATAACATTAATCATGAAGTCATAATAAATCGCTCTAAAAAACATGTAAAATCGGTTTACAAAAGAAAAAATATTCAAAATATTTCTTTTTTTACAGCGTTTCATATTGCTGATTTTGGAAAAGAAGGTTACTTTGAAGCCGATGCTATCAGTGATCTTTTAACCAATGGAGAGAGTAGTATTTTATATCAAGAATTTGTAAAAAATAATCCAATTTGTCTTGAAATTTCAAGTTTTATTACAGATAATAAGCATATGAATTTATTGGTTTTCGAAGGAAAATTACATCAAGGCGTTTCTTATGATCGTTTTAAAAACCAATTTGATGATTTACTTAATACATTTAAGAAAGATCTCCCCAATCTACAAAAAATGGAAATGCTTAAAAATAAAGCAGAGACTTATTTTTTATTCAATAATTACAGTATTTTGAATATTGCACAAAATTTTAGTTTTTGGAATTATTGTGATGTTCGCAAAGAAGATATCTTAGATCGATTGCAAAATTTGGACGCCGAAAAAATTAAAAATATTTCTCAATCCATTTTCCAAAAACATAACGAAATTGAGATTGTTTATATTCCTGAAATCGTTTAATTATCTATTATTGAATATATCGATATAAAAAAATAAAGTGAATAAATAAATTAACATTATATTTGCGCTCCGAAATTTAAAAAATGCCCATTTATTAACAATATGCACAATCAAACTGAAATTAAATTAATCGCAGGAAGAGCATCTCAAGACTTAGCTAAAGCTATTTCTCTAGAAATGGGTATTGAATTATGTGATGTTCAGGTGAATGTTTTTAGTGATGGTGAATTTCAGCCCGTAATTAATGATAGTATTCGCGGTAATCATGTTTTTATCATTCAAAGTACGTTTCAACCGAGCGATAATTTAATGGAATTATTGATGCTAATAGATGCAACCAAAAGAGCATCTGCAAAATATATCAGTGTTGTAATGCCTTATTATGGATATGCTCGTCAAGATCGTAAAGATAGACCTCGAGTGAGTATCGCATCAAAATTAGTTGCTTCAATGCTAACTACTGCTGGCGCAAGCAGAGTAATGACTATGGATCTCCATGCAGATCAAATTCAAGGTTTTTTTGAAATTCCGATGGACCACTTATTTGGTTCTTCTGTTTTTGTTAAATATATTCAAAACCTAGGTTTAGATAACTTATGTATGGCTTCTCCAGATGTTGGAAGCACAAAGCGAACTCGTTTCTATGCGCAGCAATTCAATTGTGACATGGTTATTTGTGATAAATATAGAAAAAGAGCCAACGAGATTGCAGAAATGACCTTGATTGGAGATGTAAAAGGTAAAAATGTTATCTTAATTGATGATATCATTGATACTGGAAATACGCTTTGCAAAGCGGCCGATTTGATTATGGAAAAAGGAGCAATGAGTGTTCGTGCTATTTGTACGCATCCGGTTTTATCTGGCAAAGCTTTTGAAAATATTCAAAATTCTTCTTTAAAAGAATTGGTCGTAACGGATTCAATTCCGCTCAAAAAAACTTCGGATAAAATAAATGTTATTTCTGTTGCTTCTTTATTTGCAAATGCAATTGAAAATACATTTCATTATAAATCAATACATTCACTATTTACAAATAATATCATAAAATCGTAATAAAAATGGAAACCTTAAAAATTGAAGCAAAAAAAAGAGAACAAGTAGGCAAAAAGTCTTGTAAAGCAACTCGTAGGGAAGATATGGTTCCTTGCGTAATGTATGGAAGTGGCGAAAATGTTTCTTTTGCAGTAGATTATGTCAGTGTAAGTAAAGGTATTTATACTGATACATTTGTAGTTTTTGAACTAAATATTGACGGCTCTAAGTCTAAAGCTATTGTTAAAGAGTTACAATTCAGTCCGACAACAGACCGAATAATGCATATCGATTTTCAACAATTAGTTCCTGGTAAAAAAGTTAAAACTGAGGTTCCTTTAATCACTAAAGGTTTCTCTAAAGGTCAACAAGCTGGAGGAAAATTAGAAGTAAAACAGCGTAAAATTAAAATTAAAGCGGATGCGGATAAAATTCCAACTTCAATAACAATTGATGTGACACCTCTTGAATTAGGAAAATCTTTAAGAATTAGAGATATCATCACTGAAGGTTATGAAATTTTAAATCCAGCTTCTTTACCAATTGTATCTATTACAATTCCAAGAGCATTAAGAAGTCAGCAAGCTGCTGCAGCTGCGGGTAAAAAATAATTACTAATTTTCTTTTTAATACATAAAAATCTCTTTAGAAATAAAGAGATTTTTTTTTGTAAAAAAGTTTTATCTTTACCATCATGAAATTATCAGCTAGTGTTTTTTCTTCTAAAAATAAAGAATTACTCGAAGTAATTCATGATTTAGATTTATATCAAATTGATTTTTGTCATATAGATAGTATTGAAGATTCATCGGTATTCGAAAAAATTGATTTAATAAGTCAAAATTCATCAATTCCGATTGATTTGCATTTAATTACAAATAATCCCTTATTTTATATTGAAGAAATAAAAAGTAGAGATATAAAACAAGTTTCCTTTCAATATGAAAACTTGCCAAAAGATTTTATTTTTCCAAAAATGAATGATACCAAAATTGGTTTAGCAATTCATATTCAAAATCAAAATATAAATGAAATAATTAGTTTATATAAAAATCAATTGGATTATTTTTTACTAATGATGACCACTCCAGGAATTAGTGGAGGATTATTTGAAATTAAAAATTTAAAATTGATTCATAATCTAGTTCAGGAATATCCGAATGTCATTTTTCAAGTAGATGGAGGCGTGAATAATGATATTGCATATATTTTAAGAATTTTTGGAATTGATACAGTGGTTATAGGAAGCTACATGATGAATCATGAAGATTTAGGAGCGGCAGTATTAAATCTAAAAAGTAAATCCTCTTCATCAGATATTTTAGTCTCTGATTTTATGATTCATAGAGCATTTTTACCAATACTAGATATTGAAAAATCTTGTATTAGAGAAGTACTTATTGAAATGCAAAAAACAAAATTGGGAATTGTTTTTTGTGAAAATAATAATAAATTTGAAGGAATAATTACGAATGCAGACATAAGAAAATATTTATTATCAAATAATTATAATCCAAATGACTCTATTCTTAAGTGTTTAAATCAAAATCCAAAAAAAATATTAGAAACTTTTACAATTAAAAAAATGTTAGAGTACATAAATGATTGCGAATTTCCAATATTGGTATTGCCTATTTTAAATAGTGATAATCATCTTTTGGGTGCCATTTCATTTCATAAATTATTAAAAAGTGATTAAGTTATATGATTTTACATATTAAAAAAAATGCTCCTTTACAATTACTTTTGGATTTTTACAAAGCTGCTTATTTTGAAGCAGAGGAAACTTATGTTTTAATTACATCTTCTTCAGTTAAAGAAATAGAAACTTCTCATAAAGAATATGTAGATTATAATAAAACTTTTGAATCGGATATACAACTTGCAAGCAAAGATTATATTACGAAACGATCTATTCAAATTGGTGATATCCTAATTGGTGGTCAATCAAATAATACTTTAATGATTACCGGGCCTTGTAGTGTAGAAAGTATGGAGCAGATTGAAACATCCGCACAATTTTTGATTAAAAATAATATCAAAATTCTTAGAGCGGGTTGTTTTAAACCAAGAACTTCTCCTTATACTTTTCAAGGACTTGGAAGTAAAGGTTTGGATATGTTAGTTGAAATGCGCGAAAAATATGGACTAAAAATCATTACAGAAGCTAAAGATGCCACACATATTGATGAAGTCATTGAAAAGTCGGATATTATTCAAATAGGTGCTAAAGCGATGTATGATCATGGAATTTTAAAAGCTTGTTCTAAAACACAAAAACCGGTTTTAATCAAAAGAGGTTTTGGTTCAACGTTGCAAGAATTTGTTCAGAGTGCTGAGTTTGTATTAAGTGGAGGTAATCCAAATGTTATGCTGTGTGAGCGTGGTATTCGTACATTTGAAAATAAAACGCGCTTTACATTAGATTTATGTGGCGTGAGTTATCTTAAAGAATATACCAATTTACCAATAATTCTTGACCCAAGTCATGCGATGGGCTACCGTTATGGAGTGGCTGATTTAGCTCGAGCTTGTGTAGCCATGGGAATTGACGGTTTATTGATCGAATCACATCCAAATCCTAAAGTTGCTCAAAGTGATGCGAGTCAACAGCTTGATTTTGAGCAATTTGTGGCACTTCAAAAATCTTTAATTCCTGTTGCAGAAGCCGTTGGAATGCAGATGATATAAAATATAATTATGCAAAAAGTGCTCTTTATTTCAGATTTTCATTTAGGAGCTCCAAATGACGATTTATCAAAAGAAAGGGAGAAAAAAATATGTCATTTTTTAGATCAGAATATACACCAAACCGATATTTTATTTTTAGTAGGTGATATTTTTGATTTTTGGTTTGAGTATAAAACGGTAGTCCCTAAAGGCTATTATAGATTTTTTGGAAAATTAATTGAATGGTCGGATTTGGGTAAAGAAATTCATTTTTTTACAGGTAATCATGATATGTGGATGAAAGATTTTTTTGAAAAAGAATTTAATTTAAACATTCATTATGAACCAAAAGAATTTATAATCAATAATACGAAAATTTTAGTAGGACACGGTGATGGCTTAGGCCCTAAAGATTATAAATACAAAACATTAAAATTCTTTTTTAAAGCACCGTTTTTTCAATATTTATTTCAATGGATCCATCCAGACATTGGGGTCAAGTTAGCTTCATATCTCTCAAAACGAAGTAGAAAAACCACGGGCAATAAAGACGAACAGTATTTTGGAAATGAAAACGAGTGGCTTTATGTTTTTTGCAAAGAGTATCTAGAAAAAAATCCTAATATTCAATATTTCATTTTTGGTCATCGTCATCTACCAATTTATCAAAAAATAGAACAATCAGAAAGTTTTTATATCAATCTTGGAGATTGGATTTCGTTTAATACATTTGCTCAATTATCTGAAAACCAATTAAGTTTACTTCAATATCAAACGACTAAAGAGAATCAAGATTTTAGCTATAATTAAAATTAGATATGCAAAATATAACCATTCGCAGAGGTAATGAAAACGATATTGATTCCATTTTTGATTTGATTATTGAATTGGCTGAATATGAACATGGACGACATTTTGTAACGAATACAAAAGAAAAAATGTTAGAGGATGGATTTGGTGAAAATCCTTTATATTACTTTTACGTAGCGGAATATGAAAATAAAATTGTTGGATTTGCTTTGTATTATATTCGTTATTCAACATGGAAAGGAAAACGATTATATCTTGAAGATTTACTTGTAACCGAAAAACAACGAAAAAAAGGAATAGGCCAATTATTGTTTGATGCTTTGATTGAAGAAGCAAAAAAAATAAATTGTTCGGGATTAAATTGGCAGGTTTTAGATTGGAATTTACCAGCCATTTCATTTTATGAAAAAAATAAAGCAACTATAGATTCTCAATGGTTAAACGGTGCAATTGAATTGATGTCATAAAGCATAATTCAAACGAATTATTTATTTTTTTTTTTATACATTTGCGCTTCGTATTTAATAAAATTTAATTCTTAAAAATAAAATAATGAAATTCACGGTATCTTCAAAAGTATTCCAAGATAGTCTCAATAAAATTGCAGGTTTAATTGGGTCTAATAGCATTATCGCAATATTAGATAATTGTTTAATTGATGTTAAAAATGGAAAATTAACTGCAGTTTCAAGTGATATTGAAAATTCAATGAAAATTGAAATTGAAGTTGATAGTAGCGAAAATGGAACGTTAGCCATTCCTGCTAAAAAGATTCTTGAAACCTTAAAAGTGGTTCCGGAGCAGCCTTTATTAATTGAAATGGATGAAAATCGCAAAGTGTTGGAAATCAAAACAAGTAATGGCGCCTATACGTATGGATGTTTTGAAGCAACGGAATTTCCAAAGATTCCTGAGCTTAAAGAAACCAGTTCTGTAAATATAAAAGCCGAAGCGTTACTTAAAGCGATTAATATTACTTCTTTTGCATTAGGTACTGACGAGCAAAGAAAAGCAATGACCGGTTTGTATTGTCATTTTGATGAATTTGGGGCTACTTTTGTTTCTACAGATGCTCAAAAATTAGTAAAATATCAGAGAAAAGATGTAACTATTGGTCAAACATTTCATTTTATTTTACCTAAAAAAGTTTTAAGTCAATTAAAATCTTCATTAAATGGAATGGGCGAAGAATCGGTAGAAGTGCAATTTAATAAAACAAATTGTTCTTTTAGATTTGGAAATTTAAATGTAATTTGTCGATTGATCGATGCTGTTTATCCAGAATATAATAATGTGATTCCTGTAGATAATCCAAATAAAATGACGATTACAAGAGAAGGTATTTTAAATACGTTGCGTCGTTTGTCGCCATTATCAAATCAAAGCACGCATCAAATTTCATTAAAAATTGAAGGAAGTAGTTTATTGGCTTCTGCTTTGGATTTAGATTTTTCAAATGGTGGTACCGAAGAGCAGCCAATTACATTTGTAGGTGAAGATATGACTATTGGTTTTAGTTCAAAATATCTAATAGAGATTTTACAAGTTATCGATACTGAAGATGTCACTTTTGAAATGAGTACTCCAAATAGAGCGGGTTTAATTTTCCCCGTAAATGAAGATGAAATGGAAAGTACCATGATGTTATTAATGCCAATTTTGGTAAATATTGAATAGTAAATAAACATAAAAATGATTGAAAAACTCAAAGCATATAAAGATAAAAAACCAGAAATCGTTTTTGAATGGAAAGATGAAGAAACGGGTGCAGAAGGTTGGATAGTTATAAATTCTTTAAGAGGCGGAGCTGCTGGTGGCGGAACACGAATGCGTTTAGGTTGTACTAAAGATGAAGTACTTTCATTGGCTAAAACTATGGAAATAAAATTTTCTGTAGCAGGTCCTCAGATTGGCGGCGCCAAATCGGGTATTAATTTTGATCCTAAAGATCCACGCAAAGATTTGGTTTTAAAAAAATGGTACCAAAGAGTCGTTCCAATGTTAAAAACATATTATGGAACAGGTGGCGACATGAACGTAGATGAAGTTAAGGATGTAATTCCTATTACTGAAAAATTCGGACTTTTACATCCACAAGAAGGAATTGTAATGGGTCATTTTAATCCTGATGACGCTACTAAAAAAATTCAAATTACGCAATTGCAAAAAGGCGTAGCTTTAACCGTTCATAATCAAGATTATAATCCTATTCCCTCAATGGAATGGCTTGTAGCTGATTTAATTACAGGTTATGGCGTTTCGGAATCGGTCAAACATTTTTACAAAATATATAAAGATTCAAATATCCAAGGAAAACGAGTAATTGTTCAAGGTTATGGAAATGTAGCGGGTGCAGCCGCTTTTTATTTAGCGCAACAAGGGGCTTTAATAGTTGGAATTATTGACAAAGATGGAGGAATTATTGATGAAATTGGTTTAAATAAAGAAGCTATCGTTAAGTTACTTGAAAGTAGAAATGGTAATGCATTATCTACTGAAAATATGATTTCATTTGATGAAATCAATAAAAGCATTTGGAATGTTAAAGCCGATATTTTTATTCCTGCAGCGGCATCTAAAATTGTAACTAAAGAACAAATAGATGCAATGAACGCCAATGGCTTAGAAGTAATAAGTTGTGGCGCTAATGTTCCATTTAAAGACGAAGAAGTTTTTTATGGAGAAATTGCTCAGTATACGGACAAAAAATGCAGTGTCATTCCAGATTTTATAGCGAATTGTGGTATGGCAAGAGTTTTTGCATATTTAATGCAGCCCAACGTATCAGTTACCGAAGAAGCTATTTTTGAAGATGTGTCAAATACAATTTATAATGGAATTGTAGAAATTAAACAAAAAAGTACGGATTTATTGCATTTGCAAAAAACGGCTTTAGAGATCGCAATGGATAAACTATCTTAATATTTTTAATTATCAAAAGAAAATAAAAAATAAAAAAATGTCAATCAAAGAATTAATTGTTAGTAAACCTTTAGACACAAAAATTGAAGTAAAAGGATGGGTGCGTTCTTTTAGAAATAATCAATTTATTGCATTAAATGATGGTTCTACAATTAATAATTTGCAATTGGTATTGGCTTTAGATGCTTTTGATGAAGAAGTATTAAAAAAAATAAACGTTGGTGCATCAATTGTTGCACAAGGGATTTTAAAAGAATCGCTTGGAAAAGGTCAGCAAATTGAACTTATTGTTGAAGAAATTCAAATAGTAGGAGAGAGCGATCCTGAGAAGTATCCAATACAACCTAAAAAACATAGTTTAGAATTTTTAAGAGAGAATGCGCATTTACGAATTCGTACGAATACGTTTAGCGCCATTTTTAGAGTGCGTCATCATTTAACTTTTGCGATTCATAAGTATTTTAATGATTTAGGTTTCTTTAATATTCATAGCCCAATAATTACAGGAAGTGACGCAGAAGGTGCTGGTGAAATGTTTCAAGTAACTTCATTAAATTATGATAATCCACCAAAAGATGAAGCTGGAAATATTGATTTTTCTAAAGATTTCTTTGGTAAAAAAGCGCATTTAAGTGTTAGTGGCCAGTTGCACGCGGAACTAGCTGCAATGGGTTTAGGTAAAGTCTATACATTTGGCCCTACATTTCGTGCAGAAAATAGTAATACCTCAAGACATCTTTCAGAATTTTGGATGATTGAGCCTGAAGCGGCTTTTATGGATCTTAATGGTGATATGGATTTGGCTGAAGGTATGTTGAAATATTGCATTCAATACATTTTAGATCATTGCATGGATGATATTTTATTTTTGCAAGATAGATTATTGGAAGAAGAGAAACAAAAGCCTCAAAATGAACGATCTCCAATGTCTTTAATAGATAAACTTCGGTTTTGTGTCGATAATGAATATCAAAGATTAACATATACAGAGGCTATTGAAATATTAAAAAATAGTCAGCCTAACAAAAAAGGAAAATTTGTATATCCTATAACTGGATTTGGAGCTGATTTACAGAGCGAACATGAACGATACTTGGTTGAAAAACACTTTCAAAAACCTGTAATTTTGATTAATTATCCAAAAGAAATAAAAGCGTTTTATATGCGATTGAATGAGGATCAAAAAACAGTAGCAGCAATGGATATCTTATTTCCTGGGATAGGAGAGATGGTTGGTGGATCGCAGCGTGAAGAGCGACTGGATGTTTTGTTGCAAAAAATGAAAGATTTTGGAATCCATGAAGAAGAAATGAGCTGGTATTTGGATACTAGAAGATTTGGAACAAATCCTCATGCTGGTTTTGGACTTGGTTTTGAGCGTTTAATGATGTTTATTACAGGTATGTCAAATATAAGAGATGTAATTCCTTTTGCAAGAACGCCTAAAAATTGTGAATTTTAATATTCCAATACATGCCAAAAAAAAACATACTTTGTATAGTAGGTTCTTTAAATCAAACGAGCCAGTTATCTCAAATCGCTAGTTTTTTAAGTCAAGATTACAATATATACTATACTCAAGTATACGGAAATGGTTTTTTTTACAAATTTATGGCCGAATCTGGAATTTTTGACAATACGGTTTTAGGTGTCGGAAGTTCATTTATAAAAGCATCAAAGGAGTTTTTAAAATCCAACAATCTAAATTATGATTATCGAGGAGAAACGCAGGGTATTTCTTATGATTTGGTTATAATGAGTACCGATATGATTGTACCAAGCAAATTTAAAAATACGAAAAAAGTATGGGTACAAGAAGGGATGATTGATTTAATAACTCCATTATCTTATTGGATACGAAAATTAAATTTACCTTTATATTTATCTGGAAATACTTCTTTAAATGGCACTTCAAATAAGGCTGATATATTTTTTGCAGCTTCAAAAGGTTATAAGAAATATTTTTCTGAATTAGGTACGGATGAAAACAAAATTTTATGTACTGGAGTACCAAATTTTGATGATATTGCTAATATAAACTCAAACGGTTTTGAATATAAAGATTATGTTTTAATCGCAACTTCTGATATTCGTGAACTTGGAGGAAATGAAAATAGAGTTGATTTTATACAAAAGTGTGTAAAAATTGCCAACGGAAAAAGGATGATTTTTAAGCCACATCCGAACGAAGACATCGAAATTGTATCAAAAGAAATTATTGAAAATACACCTAAGGATACCTTAATCATTCCCAAAGGAGATATCAGTCCCATGATTAAAAATTGTGATATTCTTATCACGCAGTTTTCTTCTACCGTCTATTTAGGCTTAGTTTTAGGTAAAAAAATCTATAGTTATTTTGAAATTGATGACTTAAAGTCAAAATGTCCTATTCAAAATAATGGACAAAGTGCAAAAATTATTGCGAGCATCGTTGATGACTATATTAATTTTGAAGGTTCAGGTATAAATTTTATTAAACAAAATGAAAAGGCCGCTTTTTTATTATAAGATTATAGATTCTATTGATTTTTTTATAATATAAATAGTTAAAAAAACATCAAATGAAATTATTAGTAAAGAAATAAATTAATGTTCAAAGATTGATTTAAAAACATTAAAAAAACAGAACGATTTTATCAAAAAAAGTATAAATTTGCATTCAAAAGTAATTATAAAAAACTTAAATTAAAAACATAATGACACCAAAAAATTCAATATTTTCTTCGGTAACTAAAAAAATTATTATGGGATTATCTGGAATATTTTTAGTCCTTTTTCTCCTTGTACATTGTGGACTTAACGCTCTAGTTTTTTTAAATGATGGCGGAGAAACATTTCTTCATGCCGCTCATTTTATGGGAACAAATCCACTTATGAGAACTCTAGAGATCGGTTTAGTTATTGGTTTTCTTGTTCATATTGTTGATGGTTTATATTTATGGTATCAAAATAAAAAAGCGAGACCAGTTGATTATAATTATTTAAATGCATCTAAAAACTCAACTTGGTATTCAAGAAGTATGGGGTTATTAGGAACCATATTATTATTTTTCTTAATTATTCATGCTTCGGATTTTTGGATCCCAAATCGCATGAATCAATTTATGACTGGAGAAGAAATTAATCTTTTTCAAAAAATGAGTGAAGAGTTCAAAAACCCAATTATTGTTTTAGTTTATGTTTTTGCTTGTTTTTCTTTATTTTGGCATTTATTACATGGGTTTAAATCGGCTTTTCAAAGTTTAGGTCTTAATCATAATAAATATAATGGATTAATCCACAATGTTGGTGTTTTGTTTTCAATAATTGTTCCTTTATTGTTTGCAATTATGCCGGTAGCATTTTACTTAAATTTAATCAAGTAATTTTTATTAACTATTTTAACTCAAAATATATGTCATTAAATAATAAAATACCTCAAGGAAATTTAGCTGAAATTTGGACTAAATACAAAGCAACATGTAAATTGGTAAATCCTTCAAATAAAAGGTCTCTTGATATTATTGTTGTTGGAACGGGGCTTGCAGGAGCTTCTGCTGCCGCATCTTTAGCAGAGATGGGTTATAATGTTAAAGCATTTTGTTTTCAAGATAGTCCTCGTAGAGCGCATTCTATTGCGGCTCAAGGAGGTATTAATGCAGCAAAAAATTATCAAAATGATGGAGATAGCGTCTATCGTTTATTTTATGATACCATAAAAGGAGGCGATTATAGAGCACGCGAAGCCAATGTATATCGATTAGCCGAAGTTTCAACAAGTATTATTGATCAATGTGTGGCTCAAGGTGTTCCTTTTGCTCGTGAATATGGAGGAATGCTTGATAATCGTTCTTTTGGTGGAACTCAAGTTCAACGTACGTTTTATGCAGCAGGTCAAACAGGTCAGCAGTTACTATTAGGTGCTTATTCGGCGCTTTCAAGACAAATTGCTAAAGGTACTGTAGAATTGAAAAATCGTCATGAAATGATGGATTTAGTTGTTGTTAATGGAAAAGCAAGAGGTATTATTGCTCGAAATCTAATTACAGGAGAAATTGAAAAACATTCTGCACACGCTGTCCTATTATGTTCTGGTGGTTATGGTAATGTGTTTTTCTTGTCTACGAATGCGATGGGAAGTAATGTAACTGCCGCATGGAAAGCACACAAAAAAGGAGCTTATTTTGCGAATCCATGTTTTACACAAATTCACCCTACTTGTATTCCTGTTTCTGGTGATCATCAATCAAAGTTGACGCTAATGAGTGAATCACTTAGAAATGACGGACGAATTTGGGTGCCAAAAAATATCGAGGATGCACAAGCGATTCGTGAAGGGCGTTTAAAACCAACGCAACTTGCAGAAGAAAATCGTGATTATTTCTTAGAAAGAAGGTATCCAGCGTTTGGTAACTTAGTGCCTCGTGATGTGGCTTCAAGAGCAGCCAAAGAGCGTTGTGATGCCGGTTATGGTGTTAATAAAACCGGTCAAGCGGTATTTTTAGATTACAGTTCTTCTATTGAAAGATATGGAAAAACGCAGGCTAAATTAAAAAATATTGAAAATCCAACTAAAGAACAAATCATTGAATTAGGTAAAGCTGTAGTAGAGGAGAAGTATGGTAACTTATTCCAAATGTACGAAAAAATCGTTGATGAGAATCCATATGAAACTCCAATGATGATTTATCCAGCGGTTCATTATACCATGGGCGGACTTTGGGTTGATTACAACTTAATGACTTCGGTTCCTGGTTGTTATGCATTAGGTGAGGCTAATTTTAGTGATCATGGAGCCAATCGTCTTGGCGCATCAGCATTGATGCAAGGATTGGCAGATGGTTATTTTGTAATCCCTTATACTATTGGAGATTATTTAGCAGACGAAATCAAAACGGGCAAGATTTCAACAGATTTACCTGAGTTTGAACAAGCTGAAAAAGACGTTAAAGATAAAATTAATCTTATTCTAAATAATAACGGATCACTTTCTCCAGATTATTTCCATAAAAAACTTGGAAAAATTGTGTGGGATGAGTGTGGAATGGCACGAAATGAAGTGGGTTTGAAAAAAGCTATTGATGAAATTAGGGCTTTAAGGAAAGATTTTTGGGCAAATATTAAAGTTTTGGGTACTGCAGATGCTTTAAATCCTGAACTGGAAAAAGCATTAAGAGTAGCTGATTTTATAGAATTAGGTGAATTAATGTGTATAGATGCGTTAAATAGAAATGAAAGTTGCGGCGGTCACTTTAGAGAAGAGTATCAAGAAATGGAAGGTGATCAAAAAGGTGAAGCGCTTCGAGATGATGAGAATTACAAATTTGTTGCAGCATGGGAATTTAAAGGCGTAGATAACGACCCTATACTTCATAAAGAAGAATTAGATTATCAAGTAATCAAAATTGCTCAAAGAAATTACAAATAGTAAAATGAAAAAAGGTCTTCAATTTGAAGACCTTTTTTATTATTGAAAAAAAAATAGCTACTTTTTAAAGTAGCTATTTTTAATTTTTTAAAATGGTAAATCGTCGCTAAATGGATCCGAATTATTTGTATTAATAAATTCTTCTTTGTTAACAGATGATTCCGATTGGCTTACTTGACTCTGACCAATATTAGATTCATTATTATTTCCCTTAGGCATAAATTTAAAACTGTCTGCATGAATTTCAGTAACATATCTTTTTTGGCCTTCTTTTTCGTATTCACGAGTTCGAATTTGACCTTCAAGATAAATACTATCACCTTTTTTAAGGTATTGTTGTGCTAATTTAACCAAACCTGGATTTCCGATTTGAATGTTGTGCCAATCCGTACGTTTTTGTCTTTCACCGTTTCGGTCTTTGTACGATTCATTTGTAGCTAATGTAAAGTTTACAATGCTGTTTCCGTTATCAAACGTCTTTGTTTCTGGGTCTTTTCCTAAATTCCCAATTAAAATTACTTTGTTTAACATAAGTCTCCCTTTTAAGTAGTAAAAAATTTATTTCATCACAAAAGTAAACTCATTTTTTGTATTGTCAAGTCATAAAATGCAATTTTAACATTTTTTATAATTTTATAATTGTGATTTCTTATTCTTTAATTTTTTTAAAAAATTAATACCAATGTTTATATTTAATCTATATAAGGTTGCCCTTTTTTAAATCACAAATCACTAAAACCTTACGCCTAATCCCTTTTTTTCAAATCACAAATCACAAATCACTAATTACTAAAATCTATTATCTAAACATAATTTGAAACAAAAAATAAAATATAAACATTTATAAATGAGGGTTTTAAATAAAAATGTACTCTTATAATATTTTTAAATAGCTTTTAAATTGAAAAATTAATTAGATTTGCAAACATTTTGCCCTGGTGGAGAAATTGGTAGACTCGCCATCTTGAGGGGGTGGTTCTCGCAAGGGAGTGCTGGTTCGAATCCAGTCCAGGGCACTTTAATTTATTTTATGGCATTTCGCTATTTCCAAAAATCTGATTTTATTGCGCTTACAAAAACTCGTGATGGGGAATACAAAATCGGTGACTCGATTGCTTGTTTTCACGAATATCAGTTGAGTGCTTCTAAACCT
>Ga0208595_1000485_pt1 | contig 14935 bp, 21 predicted proteins | sample LakMenEpi28Jun11_FD_150742 | JGI IMG/M metagenome (GOLD analysis project Ga0208595, IMG submission 150742) | Freshwater microbial communities from Lake Mendota, WI - 28JUN2011 deep hole epilimnion (SPAdes) | ecosystem: Environmental > Aquatic > Freshwater > Lake > Epilimnion/Euphotic zone ...
GATCCTGTTCCATGGTTCCTTCCTTTCGATCCGCGCGCCGTTACCGGCTGCGCAGTTCCTTAAATAAGATCACGTTGTGGCTGTACGGAGCGTGGCGGCAAGCTGCGCAATTCCTCGATTTCCTTGGCAAGGCTGTAGCCTTGGTCGGTGATGATGCGTTCAAGAACGGCTACGCGTTCTTCCAGACGCCCCTTGTCCGCAGCATATTGCGCAGCCTTTTCGGCGATGTTCGCCGCCCCAAGCTCCATCTGGCGCTCTTTGAGTTTTAACCAAGGCCGAACAATCGTGCCAGCGAAGATGGCGAGCAAGCCGCAGCTAATGCCGAGTATCGGTATCATTGCAAAAACAGTATCTGGTGACATAGTCAGTCCCTCAATTCGACGGCCCGCGAAGGGCCTCTATTTCTGATCTCAGCCTGTGACTGTCGTCTACGACGATTTTCTCGACGTTCGCCAGCCGATCCTTGACCGACCCAAGCTCCGCGCGCAGTTGCGCATTTTCCTGACTCAGCAGCTTCACGCGTTCAACAGCCTCCTGATCATTTTTGGGATACACGGCTTGGCCCCAAGCATCATCAAGTGGATAGCCGTTTTTGATGCGCATCCATGTTGTCAGCACCCATCCTACGGAAATTGAAACGACGCCCATGCCGATCATCGGACCAATGGCCGTTATCATCGCGAGTTTATCGGGGTCCATATCATGCCTCCTATTTTAACGAAGCCGTTCGATTTCTTCGGACAAACGCCCGGCCTTATCCGTCACAATCCGTTCCAGAACCGCGACGCGTTCTTCCAAATGCCCGATCTTGCCATTCAGCGTTTCATTCTCGTTGCTCAAAAGCATGATCTTGCGTTCGGCTTCGGGATAGTCGCCATCGGTCAAGGCGGTCTTACCGCCCCATTCATCTTCCAAGGGATAGCCATGTTTGGCGCGGATCCAGTTGTTGACCAGCCAGCCAACCGTCAACATCGCAACTATTGCGATGACGAAATTTGGTCCACCAAAGCTCATTATAAATCCCTCCACGGTAGTCGGCGGGGCAGTGGGCGAATTGGGGTGTCGCGATAATCAACACGCCAATTGCGGCGGTCGGCCTGACGCTTTTTCTGCGCGAAATGGCGGTAAGTGAACCAACCGATATGGCCAAGAATGATGAGCGTGAACATATCTTATTTCCTTCTTAAGCCCTTGGTTAACGGAGGCTTTCGATTTCGTCGGCTAGCTGCTTATTGTTGCTGACATAATAAGTTTCCATTTCGGCCAAGCGATGGTCGATTTCCCGAAAGCGTGACCGAATGTCCCGGGTGGTGCGGGCGGGCGATTGACGTACGCCTTGCCAAAATTTCTGCTCCTCACGGTCGTCGGTATACAGATGCACAGGCTTTTTATCGGCCATCCAAGCTGCAGCGATGTAAAGCAAGATTGGCCAGCCCTGTCCTATTGTAAGCGCAATTATGCCGAGCCTGAACCAAATTGCATCAATCCCCGTGTAATCGGCTAAGCCGGCGCAGACGCCCTTCCATTTGGCATTTTGTTTATCGAGATAGAATTTGGTGTGTTTCCCTGACATTTCAGCGGTTCCTTTCCAGCCTACGTATATTTTCTGGGTCAAAATCTGGCGTATCGAGTTCGATGCGGCGTGGTTGCCAACCGGGGTTCTCCTGCGCGACCAAGCGCTCAACAGTGTCGAGGCGATCTTCCAAACGGCGGGCCAGTTCGTGCATATCGCCAAGCATCCGTTCATCATCATTGGTTAGCGTCGCAGCGGTTTTCCAGCGCGTCACATAATGGAGTACCAGCCATGGGAGGGCGACAAACAGCATCCCCATGATCATAATCGGAACGAGTACGTCTTCCATAGTTTAGCCTTCTTTCTTGTGGTCGGCCTTCATGGCCTTTTTCATTTCTTCCAGCTCGGCGTCGACGACATCGAAGCTCTCAAGCGCTGAGATTTCGTCACCCAAAGTGCGCGGCGCGTCTGACCCGATGGAGAGTGAGTCCGCATATCCCTGCGCTTCATCGACGCGGCGTTCGAGGACATCGAAGCGGGAAAATGCCTCGCGGACCTTGTCGCCATTGTACATCGTGCGCAGCTTGACTTGATTCTCGGCGCTTTCCAAGCGTGTCATGAGCGCATTCTGGCGGCTGCGGGCGTCGGCAAGCTTCTTCTGCAGCTTGTGAATATCCTGCTCAGAAGCCTTCAGCGCATCGTTCAGAACATCGATCTCCGCGGTTAACTGCTCCTTCATATCCGTCGCCTTGCGCTTTTCTAATAAGGCGGCTTTCGCAAGATCCTCACGGCCCTTTGACAGCGCCAGATGGGCCTTGTCGGTCCAGTCGGTTTCAAGCGTGTTCAACTTGTCGATATGGCGCCGCAGTTCTTTCTGGTCAGCAATGGTGCGCGCAGCAGATGCCCGAACCTCGACCAATGTTTCTTCCATTTCCAGAATGATCATGCGGATCATTTTGGCAGGGTCCTGTGACTTGTCGAGAAGATCGGTCACATTGGCGGCGATGATATCGCGGGTTCGTGAAAATATGCCCATTGGGTAACTCCGATAATGTGTATTGGTGACTTCATTCAAAAAGGTGGCGACCGGGTGCCTTTGGCAGGGGGAGGGAGAGCTGGGGGCACTCCGGTCGCAGGTTATCGACGTCAGGCAAGATAGCTGACAACGATTGGCCTATTCGGTTGGGTGTGTGCGCTGATCTCGCCGACGCCGCGGTGGTTCAGAACCGATACGGCATAGCTCGTAAAGATCATCGTGAAGGACAAAGCGACCGCCAACCAGAGACGGCTATCTTGTCCGTTTGGATAATTGCTGGTTTCGATATCTTTGCGCATTCTATGTATTCCCTATCTTGTTTGCCGATATTACCGGCTTGCAAAATACTTTGCAGGGACTGTGCCAATTCGCGTTTTTGTTGCATTTCTGCCATTTCTCAAAATTTGTGCGGGGGAGTTGCTAGTAATTATTGCCACTCTATGGTGAAATATGCCAATGTTTAAAAATGGATCGGGATAGCGTTCAATTCATTGGTCAATCAACGGCATTTTTGGATGCTGTGGAACGTGCAAGCCGCGCTGCACCGCTCAATCGACCTGTATTGGTCGTAGGAGAGCGCGGGACGGGCAAGGAGTTGATTGCCGAGCGTCTCCATCGCCTCAGTGCGCGCTGGGATGGGCCTTTGGTCACCATAAACTGCGCGGCTTTACCAGAGACGCTGATTGAGGCTGAATTATTTGGCCATGAGTCAGGGGCATTTACCGGTGCGACGCGGGCACGCGAAGGCCGTTTCGAAGAGGCCGACGGCGGGACATTGTTCCTTGATGAACTTGGTACCTTAAGCATGGGGGCGCAAGAGCGGCTATTGCGTGCGGTGGAATATGGTGAGGTCACCCGCATCGGTTCATCCCGGCCCATGCGCGTTGACGTGCGGATTGTCGCTGCGACCAATGAACATCTGCCCCATATGGTCGACAAGGGGCGGTTCAGGGCCGACTTGCTTGACCGGTTATGTTTTGAGGTCATCACCTTGCCGCCGCTACGTGTGCGCGAAGGCGATATTGAGGTTCTGTCCGAATATTATGGACGCAAAATGGCGGCGGAATTGGGTTGGGATGGCTGGCCCGGATTTGGCGAAGTCGCAACGCGCGCGATGGAAAACCACCTCTGGCCCGGCAATGTCCGCGAACTGCGCAATGTTGTGGAGCGCGCGGTATATCGCTGGGCCGACCCGGCACAGCCAGTTGACTATATTCAATTCGACCCGTTCGACAGCCCATGGCGGGGCGGGGTGGCCGCTTCTGCGCCTGCTCAGGTGCAGGCCGATAATCAGAACAATGTCGCCGAACCCCGTTACTCAACGGACCTAAGCCAAGCCGTGGATGTAAACGATTTCCGCGAGGCGACGGAGAAGTTTGAAAAATCTGTGTTGGAGCAAGCGCTGGCAAAGTGTCGTTATAACCAGCGCCAGACGGCAAAAGCGCTCAATCTCAGTTATGACCAGTTGCGCCACACGTTGAAAAAACACGATCTTTTAGGATAAAAAAAGGGGCGGCATGTGCCGCCCCTTCTTTGACATCCAGATATGCGGATTTAGCCGCCGTTAAAGCTGACCATCGTGTACAGCATCGGGATAGATAGCAATGTGTTCAAACGCGATGTCATCATCGCGGTGGTAGCTGCCTTCGCCTTTGTCGCGTCATCGGCTTCAACAATGCCGAGCGCCTTTTTCTGGTTTGGCCAGATGATGAACCACACGTTGAACGCCATGATAACAGCAACCCACATGCCAACGCCGATCAGCTTATAAGGATCTTGCAAGGTAAACGCCTGATGCGCGTAGCCAGCTTGAACAGCTATAATAAGGCCGAATAAAACGGTCAGCGCCGCGCCCCAGCGGAAGAAGAACAACGCCGATGGGGCGATATGCTTCGAAATGCCTGGCTTTAGTTCAGCCGGGACCTTTGGCATCGTTGGGATTTGCACGAAGTTGAAATAGTACAATAATCCGATCCAGACGATCCCGAAAAATGTATGCAGCCAACGCGTGATGGATTGCGCCGTGACTCCGTCTCCGTCCAAGCCAAACATTACTGTAAATGACAGCACTAGCCCGGCGACCAGCACCAGATGTAGATTTCCAAAAAACTTCGCCATGATTTCTCCCCTAGGCATTCAGGCGGTATTGCCGCTGATGCGATAATGCCTATCTGTATGGACGAGGCTTGTCACATATTTTCTGCGTTAGCAGTGCGTGACCGACGGAACGGGGACTGCCCCGATGCGTTTGCTTCCGGACCATCCGATACAGAAAGATAAGCAATGTCATTCATTCTCCCAGACCTGCCTTACGACACATCCGCCTTTGGTGATCTCATTTCCGCCGAGACATTCGACTATCACCATGGCAAGCACCACAATGCCTATGTCGATAAAACCAACATGTTGATTGCCGATGTTGCCGCCTTGTCAGGCGCGTCTTTGGTTGAAGTTATAACTGCTACCAAAGCGCAAGAAAACAAGGGGTTGTTCAACAACGCCGCGCAAATTTGGAACCACAGTTTCTACTGGAAATGCCTGACGCCAGAGCAGCAGGCACCGACGGGCAAGCTAAAGACGATGATTGATGAAAGCTTTGGCAGCCATGAAGACATGGTTGCAAAGCTGAAAGAAGAAGCCGTTGGCCATTTCGCCAGTGGTTGGGCATGGTTAGTGCTTGAGGGAGACAGGCTGAAAATCACCTCGCTGCATGACGCCGATACGCCCGTTGCGCACGATATGAAGCCGTTGCTGACGATCGACGTGTGGGAACATGCGTATTATATCGATTATCGCAACGCCCGTCCGAATTATGTCGATGCGTTGTTGAACAAAGCAATCAACTGGGAATTTGTCGCTGAAAATCTTGACGGCAATGGCGCGTTGCGCGCCGACCAAAACTAGGGTCAGGACCACTTAAATCCACCTTTGCGGTTTGAGGCCATTTTGCTCAGGGCTATGCGGCAAGCGCAGGGCTTAGTGGTTCTAAGTCCAAGCTTGCCAAAGACGCCCTGGGCAAAATGGGTCAAATCCTTCGCGGCGTTAAAATGGCTTCGATCTCAAAGCGAAATGACCTTGCAGGCAGAACGACTGCCTGACAGCGGCCATTTCACTTCGATATCTTTGCCATTTTAACGCCGCGAAGGTGGATTTAAGTGGTCCTGACCTTAGCGATTATCCCTGCGGTGGAAGCTCGGCATCATCGCCGAGCTTCAGGCCGTGGCGCATCAGCATAGGGATATTGGCCAAGGCGAAAAGAAAGGTGAGGGCGGTTACACCCCACACTTTGATCGAAAGCCACGTGTCGAACGAAAACCATTCGGGTCGACGGAAAATCTCGTTCAATCCCGCCAGCGCGAGGAAAAACAGCCCCCAGCTTAACGATAGCTTCAACCAGCCAGCTTCGTTAAGACCCTGATAGGCTGCCTCCAGAATGTATTTCAGCATCGCCTTACCACGCATCCACCCGCCAATGAGTAAGGCCGCGAAAAACATATAGATTATTGTCGGCTTAATCTGGATAAAGCGTTCGTCGTGAAACCAGATCGTTAGCGCGCCGAAGAATACTCCCAAGGCCGCCGTTAGCTTCAACATCGGTGAAATCTTGCCGAGTTTTACCTTTGACACGATCACAGCAACGATGATCGCAGCCATAAACACCATCGTACCGATAATCGCGCCCTGTTTTGGGTCGGTGTCGGAACTGCCAAACTTCGACGCCACAAAAAACAACAATAACGGTCCGAAATCGAGGACGAAGTTAAGCTTGCCCGATGGCTTTTGTGTTTGATTGACTTCGCTCACAATGAACCACCGCTGATGGCGCGGGCAACATCTTGCGGGTTGAATGGCCGCAAATCATCGATAGCTTCGCCCACGCCAATGGCGTGGATGGGCAGTCCGAATTGTTTTGCCGCCGCGACCAAAATGCCGCCGCGCGCGCTACCATCCAATTTTGTCATAACCAGCCCAGTCACGTCTGCGACCTCTTTAAAGGTTTCAATCTGTGACAACGCGTTTTGACCCGTTGTGGCGTCAAGGACGAGGACGACATTGTGCGGTGCGGCTGGATTCAGCCGACCCAAGACGCGGCGGATCTTGGCAAGTTCATCCATAAGCTCGCGTTTGTTTTGTAATCGGCCAGCCGTATCAACGATCAGGACATCGATCCCTTCGGCTGTTGCCTTTTTGACGGCGTCAAACACCACACCCGCCGCGTCGCCGCCTTCGGGGCCTGTAACAATCGGCACGCCAACGCGCTCTGCCCAAATCTTCAACTGGCCAATAGCGGCTGCGCGGAATGTATCGCCTGCCGCCAGCATGACGCCATAATCCTGTTCCAAAAACAGATTGGCAAGTTTTGCGATGGTCGTTGTTTTGCCTGAACCGTTAACGCCAATGACCAAAATGACTTGAGGGCGCGGGAAAGCGTCAATTTCCAGCGGGGAGGCAACTGGCGCAAGGACCGAAGCGATTTCATCCTCCACGATCTGCCTTATGCCATCGGCATCAATACCCTTGTCAAACCGGCCAGCGGCAATCTTGTCCCGGATTTGTGAGGCCATTGCTGGGCCAAGATCAGAGGCAATCAGAGCATCCTCAATCTCGTCAAGGTCGCTTGCGTCAAGCTTTGCCTTGGTAACAAGCCCGGCGATATTCTCGGTCAGCTTACCTGACGTTTTTTTAAGGCCGCCGAACAAACGGTCCGTCCACCCAGCATTCTCACTCATTCGATAACCTCTGCCTGTAAAATTCCGTCTTGGATATGCGTGACACGGACCGATACGATACGGCCTTCCGGCATCATTTTGTCGAGCTTCAGATAGGCGAAATTTTCGGCATGACCAGCCAATCCGCCGCTTTCGACGGCAATATTTTGAACGGTGCCGATCAATGCATTCATCCACATGGCTTTTTCAGCGGCGACTGCATCGCGCAGGGTTTTGGCGCGGGCCTTGATAATCTGTGGCGGCAATTGCGGCATGCGCGCCGCTGGCGTGCCTTTTTTGGACGAATAGGGAAATATATGTCCATGAACGATGCCGCATTGGCGCACGAGGTCCACGCTGTTCGCAAACATGGCGTCATCCTCGGTCGGGAAACCGGCGATGATGTCAGCGCCAATGGCAATGTCGGGCCTTTTTGCTTTCAATCGCGCAACAAGGTCAATCGCTAGTTCACGGCTGTGGCGCCGTTTCATGCGCTTCAGGATCATATTGTCGCCTGCTTGCAATGACAGATGGACATGCGGCATGACTCGCGCTTCGCTGGTCAGCAGGCCAAACAGCCGCGCGTCAATTTCTACGCCATCAATGGACGAAAGACGAAGGCGCGGAAGGTCAGGCACAAGCTTTAAGATGCGCTCAACAAGCGAGCCTAAATTGGGCTGCCCCGGCAGATCATGGCCATAGCTGGTGACATCGACGCCCGTCAGCACAACCTCTTGAAAACCCGTGTCCACCAGCTTTTGAATATGTTCGATAACGCTCCCGGCTGGAACAGACCGGCTGTTGCCCCGGCCATAGGGTATGATGCAAAAGGTGCAGCGATGGTCGCAGCCATTTTGCACCTCAACAAAGGCGCGCGTCTTGCCCGCGTAAGCGGTGACAAGATGCGGTGCGGTTTGCGCAATTGTCATAATGTTCGACACGACAACCGGGCGGTCCGGGCTATTGATTATCTCGCGCAGCAATGCGGCATTTTGTTTCTCATGATTGCCGAACACACCAGCCACTTCTGGCATGTTTTGAAAGGTTTCGGGCTCTACTTGTGCCGCGCAGCCAGTTACCCACACATGGGCATCGGGGCGACGCTTATGGGCTTGCCGAATGGCTTGCCGCGTTTGGCGCACGGATTCATTGGTGACGGCGCAACTGTTAATGATGACAATGTCTTCATGGCCGGCAAGTTGCTCGGCCAAGGCATTGCTCTCGGCGAGGTTAAGGCGGCACCCCATGCTGATAACTTCAGGCTTCTGCAGCGGGGTATTCATCCAAAATCATCCCAGTCGGCTTGTCCGTTAAAGACATAAGTCGCGCTGCCGGTCATGATAACTGGCTGCCCCGGTGCCCATGCGATGGTCAAGCTGCCGCCCGATTGGTGGACGATAACAGGTGACGAAGCCTTGCCTTGCCTGATCGCGGCAACAGCCGTCGCGCAGGCCCCTGTGCCGCATGCGCCCGTTAGGCCCGCGCCGCGCTCCCATACGTTCAGGCGGATTTCATTGCCATCGACGGACGCGACATTGACATTTACGCGTTCTGGAAAGGCGGCGTCATGCTCAATGATTGGGCCAAGCCCGGCGAGATCAACCGCATCGGTGTCGTGCACGAAGAACACGGCGTGCGGGTTGCCCATGTTGACCGCCATGGGGTTTTCCAGTTCTTCCCACGCAAGGGGCAGGGCGCCACTGTCCATGGCAAACGCGAGCGGAATGTCCTGCCAGTCGAATTTGGCTTCACCCATGGAAACGGTTACATCGTTGCCGGACAATTGCCCGGAAATAATCCCGCCCTTTGTTTCGATTTTTAGGTCTCGTTTCAACAAAGCAACGACGCAGCGCGAGGCATTGCCACATGCTTCGACTTCGCTGCCATCCGCGTTAAAAATGCGCATGGCGACATTGGCAACTTTGGAGGTAAGCAAAAGGATGAGCTGATCGCAGCCAATGCCGATCTTCCGGTCCGCAATCGCCCGCGCGCGGGCAGGGGGCATTTCCATCGGACATGCGCGCGCATCAATAATGACAAAGTCATTACCCAGTCCATGCATCTTGTGAAATTCGCCTTTTGCCATCCACGGCGATTTAGGGGCTGCAGGCCGGAGTGTCCACCGCTCATGCTGGGTATGCGGAACAGGCCTTCAATACGCCCCGTGGTTCGCCACTTTGGCTTTATGCTTGGCATGGGCTGGGTTCAGTCGATAAAGCTTCGGAAAAAGGTCATTATCGATCAGCAGGTTGCGAGCCTGGTCGATGTTCAAGGGGTGGCCAAACAGGGCACCTTGACCCTTGCTACAACCAAATTCCTTCAGTTTTGCAAGAACATGGTCGTCTTCGACACCTTGGGCGATAATCGGTACCTGAAGGGTTCTGCCAAGCCCAACAACCGCCTGCACAATAGCTGCGCTTTCAGCATTATCCAGCATCGATGAGACACAGCTTCGGCCGATCTTTATCCGATCAAACGGCAGCGCGCGAAGATGGGCAAGTGAACTGTCGCCTGAGCCGAAATCGTCCAGTGCAATCTGGATGCCTTGGCTTTTAAGGCTCCCCATGGTGGACTGCGCGATGCTGAGATTGCTGAACAGCGCGCTCTCTGGAATTTCCACTTCGAGCCGATTGGCTGGAAAACCGGTTTCGACAAGCAGCTTGAAGATCTTTTGCGCCAGCCAAAGATCCTGTAACTGGGCTGGCGAGATGTTGACCGAAATAGTGAGGCTTGGATCCCAGTTCTTCGCTTCCAGCAACGCTTGTTGGAAAATGGTGATGGACAAATCATCATTCATCCCGGTTTTGTCGGCGACTGGTATAAGGTCGTCAGGTGAATCAAGGCCACCGATGGGGGATATCCAGCGCGCTAGCACTTCAAAGCCAACCAGTTCGCCAGTGTGAAGATCAACCTGCGGTTCAAAGAAAGGCACGAATGCCTTAGTCGATATGGTGTCGCGATTATCGCTCTGTCGCGGGCTGCGTGATCTTGGTTTAATTTCCATATTGTTGTCGAACCAGCGATATCCGTTACGCCCATTCGTCTTGGCCGCATATAACGCGATGTCCGCACGGCGCATCAGGATATCAATGGCAGCACAATCCCGCTCTGGTCGGCTGATGCCAATGGACGCCGTCACCATTTGTGACGCATCGGCGATGGCAACTGGCCGCGCAAAGGCTTCGATAAGATGTTTGGCGATCTTGTCGATCGTGTCAGGAAATTCAGGTTCGAACATCAGGCAAATCACGAATTCATCCCCGCCCAACCGCGCGATGACGCTGCTCTGGGGGACAACCTCGCGCATTCGGTCGGCCGCTTCGCGTAGAACAATATCTCCGCTGTCATGGCCGTAAGTGTCATTCACTTTTTTGAAGCCGTCGAGATCGATCATCAGGAACGCGATTGACTTGCCCAGGCGCGACGCGCGGGCGATCATTTCGGATGTCTTTTCCTTAAAGGCACGCCTGTTGTACAAATTCGTTAAAGGATCGGTCATCGCCAGATGTTGTGCCCTCACTTCTGCTTGACGGTAAACTTGGATTTCATCGCTTAAGGCATTGGTGCGACGCCAAGTTAAGAGGATGAGCGCGACATTGAGCAATAAGGCAGTCACCATGATCTGGTTTGTCCCTTCGCTATAGCCCATGAATGTGCGCACAATTTGGGAGCCCAATTGGCCGCCAATAGCCACAAATAGCGCAAGCGCCGCAAACAGGACAAAGCTGCGAATTGGACCATTTCCATCCCGCGGTTTGCGCGGAGGCGGATATCTGTCAGGTAGGATTTGTTGCGATTCCATTATCTTTCCGATCGCGTCCTTTATCGCCGTAAATGGTCAATATATCGTTAATCCAAAGAGAGGCGTCGTTTTAAGAAACACATGTTGCTTGATGACCACGGGCGGAATGATTTGCATTCGGATGACTAGGTTGGTAATCAACAGTCCACGGCAGGAAAACTGTCATTCAATTTTTGTTGGAAATCCGTAGTTTCCAGGCTGGTTGGCGAAGATTCGCTCACCGGCTTTTTGCTCGTTTATGCGCCATATGGGGCGATTTGGTGAGGAATGTCGATGTTTGACAAGCTGAGTGACCGGTTAGGAGGGGTGTTTGATCGCCTGCGCGGTCGCGGTGCGTTGAACGAAGCCGATGTGCGTGAGGCGATGCGCGAAGTGCGCGTTGCCTTGCTTGAGGCTGACGTTGCGTTGCCTGTCGTCCGTGAATTCATCGACAAGGTGACCGAGCAAGCCGTCGGCGCGCAAGTGTTGAAGTCAGTCACACCTGGCCAGCAAGTCGTCAAAATCGTCAACGACGCGCTTGTTGAAATGTTGGGCGCTGAACAAAGCGACCTGAATCTGACCGTTGCGCCACCCGCGATCATCATGATGGTCGGCCTTCAGGGTTCGGGTAAAACCACTACGACCGCAAAAATCGCGAAGATGTTGAAGACGAAGCAGGGTAAGAAGGTCCTGATGGCGTCGCTCGACGTTAATCGTCCGGCTGCGCAGGAGCAACTGGGCACGCTCGGAACGCAGACTGATGTCGCGACCTTACCCATCGTTCAGGGGCAAATGCCTGTCGATATTGCCAAGCGCGCTATGCAGGCGGCAAAGCTACAGGGCTTTGACGTCCTCATCCTCGACACCGCTGGTCGTTTACATGTTGATCAGCAACTGATGGACGAAATGCAGGCGGTGGCGAAGGTTGCGGTGCCGCAGGAAATTCTGCTGGTCGTGGACTCGCTCACGGGTCAGGACGCGGTGAATGTTGCGAAAAGCTTTGGCGAACGCGTTAATCTGACCGGTGTCGTGCTGACTCGTATGGATGGTGATGCGCGCGGCGGTGCGGCACTGTCGATGCGCGCCATTACGGGTAAGCCAATCAAATTTGCGGGTGTCGGCGAGAAGTTGGACGCTATTGAGGCATTCAACCCAAGCCGTGTCGCTGGCCGTATTTTGGGCATGGGTGACGTCGTCGGCTTGGTCGAACGTGCGTCTGAAATGGTCGAAAAGGAGGATGCCGACAAGCTTGCCACCAAAATGGCCAAGGGTCAGTTCGACATGGACGACCTGCGTATGCAATTTCGTCAAATGACGAAAATGGGCGGCCTTGGAGCATTGGCTGGCATGATGCCCGGCATGAAAAAGGCCAAGCAGGCGATGGACGCCAGCGGGATGAACGATAAGTTGCTGGTGCATATGGACGCCATCATCGGTTCGATGACACCGAAAGAACGCGCCAAGCCAGAATTGTTGAACGCCAAGCGCAAGATCCGCATTGCCAAAGGATCTGGCATGACGGTGCAAGACGTGAATAAGCTCATCAAAATGCACCAGGAAATGGCAAGCGCCATGAAGCGAATCCGAAAAATGGGAGGGCTTAAGGGCCTTGCAGCGATGTTTGGCGGAAAAGGCGGCGCAGATCTGGGTGGCGCGATGGAGGGAATGCACGGCCTTCCCCCCGGCGCAATGCCACCGGGCATGGGTGGATTTCCCGGACTAAGCGGCGGTGGCGGGATGCCACCTGACCTCGCAAGGCTTTTGAATAAAAAGAAATAATATACTGTTTAGTTTTGATATTTTAAGAAAGGTGAGTTAGTTTTATGGCATTATCAATGCGTTTGTCGCGGGGCGGTTCGAAAAAGCGCCCTTATTATAAAATCGTCGTGGCCGATGCCCGCGCACCGCGCGATGGGAAGTTCATTGAGCGTATCGGCAGCTACAACCCACAGCTTCCCAAGGACAGCGCCGAGCGCATGATCCTCGATGCCGAGCGCGCGAAGCATTGGCTCGCCGCTGGTGCACAGCCATCGGACCGCGTTGCCCGTTTCCTTGATCTTGCTGGTGTTAAGGAGCGTAAGGTCAAGAGCAACCCGAATAAGGGTGAGCCAGGCCAAAAAGCCAAGGATCGCGCAGAAGACAAGGCAACCAAGCTTGCCGAAGCTGAAGAAGCTGCCGCCGCAGCCGCCGCTGCTCCAGCGCCTGAAGTAGTCGCCGAAGAAGCACCTGTAGTAGAAGAAGCCGCACCCGCTGAGGCTGCCGCCGAAGAAGCGCCTGTAGCAGAAGAAGCTGCACCAACTGAAGCTGCCGCCGAAGAAGCGCCTGCTGCTGAAGAAACTGCTCCAGCCGCTGAAGAAGCAACTGAAGAAAAGGCTGAGGCCTAAATGCCTTCTCCCCTCCCGCAGGCGGGAGGGGTCGGGGGTGGGCTACCATCCTCGAAAGCAGATCGCTCGCCTATAGCGAGCCCCACTCCTAACCCCTCCCGCTTGCGGGAGGGGAACGACCAAGTCGTCACGCTTGCCGCCGTTTCCGGCGCGCACGGCGTGACGGGCGAAGTCCGTCTCAAGCTATTTGCGGACAGTCTGGACAGCTTGAAACATTATAAGAGCTTCAATGATGGGGCGCTAACGGTCAAGTCGCTCCGCCCGACCAAAGACGGTGCAATCGCGCGCTTCGCCGAAATCAACGACCGCAACGCAGCAGAAAAACTACGCAGCACAGTGTTGACTGTCCCGCGCGAAGCCTTGCCGGAATTGGGCGAGGGTGAATATTATTATAGCGACCTTTTGGGCCTGCCATGCGTATCCACCGACGGCGCTGACCTCGGCACTTGCGTGGCTGTCGAGAATTTCGGCGCGAGCGATGTCCTTGAAATCCAAATGCCCCCTTCTGCCGACGGCAAGCCAGGCAGAAAGTTCATGGTTCCGATGACTGCTGATGCTGTGCCCGAATGGGGTGCCCAAGCCGACGGGCGTATCGTCATTGACGCGGCTTTCGTGATTTAGTATATACTGACTAGATATACGGAGGTTGCAATGGCGCGGCAATGGACGACTAAAACATTCAAATCCGGTAACTCTGTCGCTCTGCGTTTGCCGAAAGGTGCGGGGTTTGTCGAAGGTGACGATGTAGTCATTCTTCCCCATAAGAGCGGACGCATTTCGATATGGAAAGAATCTGAGGCGTTGGCGGTTCTGATGAGCCTATATGGCAGCATGTCGCCCGGCTTTATGAAACATGGCCGAGGAGATATTGAACAGGATGATCGCGTTTGGGACAAGTCATCTTACAAGTCGGTGGCTTGATTGTATCTTCTCGACACCAATATCTGCATCGATTTTGTCGATGGCCGCAGCGATATTGCGCGCCAACGGGTCAAAGACAACTTCAAATCAGGTTTATGCGTTTCTGCCATAACCGCTGCCGAGCTTCTGGTCGGGCCGAGAGAATCGAACGACCCAGAGGGTGATAGGGAAAAAGCCGAACGATTTTTGACGATCGTCACCAATATGGATTTCGACCATCTCGCTGCGGAGCATTATGCGACGCTGGTCCAGCGTGTTGGCGTTAACAGGCGGAGCTTCGACCGATTGATTGCGGCTCATGCGCTGGCGCTGGGCGCCGTGTTGGTAACCAATAACGAAAAACATTTCGCCGACGTGCCAGGGTTGAAGGTTGAGAATTGGACGGTTTGATGACTTTCCACGCCCAAATCCTCACCCTCTACCCGGAGATGTTTCCCGGACCGCTGGGGATATCCTTGGCTGGCCGTGCGCTGGAGGAGGGGACATGGTCTTGCGCGCCTATTCAGATCCGTGACTTTGCCTCAGATAAGCACCGTACCGTTGATGATACACCAGCAGGCGGCGGGGCGGGGATGGTATTGCGCGCGGATA
>Ga0208595_1000488_pt1 | contig 14895 bp, 7 predicted proteins | sample LakMenEpi28Jun11_FD_150742 | JGI IMG/M metagenome (GOLD analysis project Ga0208595, IMG submission 150742) | Freshwater microbial communities from Lake Mendota, WI - 28JUN2011 deep hole epilimnion (SPAdes) | ecosystem: Environmental > Aquatic > Freshwater > Lake > Epilimnion/Euphotic zone ...
CCACCACCTGCACCGACGGTCAAGGCACCGCCCAAAAAGGCTCTTGTCAAAAAAGCCACAGCCAAGCCGAAGGAAGAACCTGTGATCTACGAAACCATCAAAACCATCGAAACCACCAAGGATTTCAAACCAAAAATTTCGGGCGATCCGTGACACGGGTCGTCGACTGAAAAACAACAAAGTAACAAATACACCCAACCAAAATACAAAAATGAAAAAATTGTTCACATCCATGAAATTCCAACTCGCGGCAGTTAGCATGCTTCTGCTCGCATCGTGTGCTCAGACGATTGATCCACGGTATGCGATGTCATCAGACGAAATGAAAACCATGAAGGATGCTCAGCGCACACACACCGCAGACGGGGCAATGAAGGGTGCTGCGATTGGTGCCGCCGGCGGGGCACTTGCCGCTCTAGTTGCAGGCGGTGACCGTGATGCAATCATCAAAGGCGCGGCTGTTGGAGCGGTCATTGGTGGAACTGCGGGAGGAGTTCAAGGATACAAAGAAGGTGACGCAAAAGGCAAAGCCAAGGTCACAGATAAGAGGGAAAGACAGTCAATCGAAGCTGACATTCAAAGAAAAACAGCAAGCCTTAACAGCGCAATCAATGTTGTGAACGCACAAATCAAAAGATTGAAAGAGGCTCAAGCAGCAGGCGTAAGCCCCGCAGTAATACAAGCTGAGGCCAAAAAGCTAAATGATAGTTTGACCAAGGTTATCCAGGCCAATGGACAAGAACCGATCGAAAAAGGTCTAAAAGGAAGTTCGGCGCATTTGGCAGCAGTCAAGAAAACCATTGCTGCACAAAAACAAGTCCAGTCCATGACGAATAGTAACAAGCAGCAGGAGGTTTAAAAATGCGATTTGCAAGATTACTATTACCTGTAGCCGTCACATTTGGTCTTTCAAATTGTGTTGCATACATGGAACACAAGGCGAGAACTGAAGGCTTAACTGGCGATCCAACGCAAGGCGGCTACTTCGGATTTAGCGAAGAGCTTTCTAACCAGAGAATTGCAGGAATGGATAATGAGCGCAAAGCGGCTGCCAATACCCTTGCCGCCAAGCAATCTCAGAAGGCTAGCTTAAAACAACAAGTTGCAAGCGCCGAGGCTAGAAGGAATGCCGCCGTGACGGCTGAAGCCAAAGCCCAAGCCGAGAAGGAGCTCAAGCGACTGAGGCGTCAACTTTTGATCGCAGAGTCAGCAAGTTGATATCGAACAACAATATGAAAGGCGGCTCCGATTCGGGGCCGCCTTTCTAATTTAGAAAGTATATTACGTATCCAATGAAGATATTTATTTTTATTACCATTTATCTTTCAGCATATGTCACTGGGTTTGCTTCACCTTATGATGATCTCACCGCGAAAATAGCAGGAGTTTCAGAAAGCAAACCTTTGAGAATCCGCATCATCGGAATTACCGGCAAAGGTCCAGGATCAGCGAAGTGGTCAGGTAGTCTTGGGCAAGTAACTGCCAAATTGAAGGAGGCATTGGATAAAAACAAAGATTTATCCGTAACAGACCAAGAAAATTTGAAAGTTATGGAAGAAGAGGCCGCGATCAGCGGCAAAAATGTCAAACTTCAGGAAGCGGATTATTCTTTAGAAATTTTTGCAAGACAACTCGAGAGAGAGCTCGCTCTTGAAGTGAGAATGATAAAATTCAAGGACGGAACTGATGAAACGTTCACATTGTCAGTAGATCCAAAGTCGATCGGCATCGACATCGAAGCGGATTTGCCGCCTGCGGATGCAGCAATCAAGATATGCAATTCCAACATGTTCAAAATTGCCCGCAATATGCTGCAGAGGGAAAAAATGAATTTAGCTTTAAATGATTTAACTAATGACCCTGAAGACCAGGAATTTGCAGAATCAGTAAAGGAAAGAATTAGTATTATCGAAAAGGAAATATCAAATTGGAGCAAAGAAGTATCCAAGGAAATATCGGAACTAGTGGAGTTGGATGAAGATATTATAGCAGAAGCTCTACAGGATAGAATTGATGTGCTTCGGGTAGAAGGCAAACTTCAAGAAATAGATACTCGTTCGCAGCAGCAGCTGATTCATTCGCTTGAAATTTTATGGAAACGATCGAAAGACACGGGTTTGGAACCCAATCAATTATCCATTGAAAAAGAGTGCAAAGTTTTTATAGATAATGATACAAAGCAGTAAATGGAGAATTGGCAGCCTTAAGAAATCAGGAGAAGGCCCCGAAGTTTAATTGTAAAATACTAGTTTGTTCGACGGGGTGTAGCATTCAGTCCGTTATTTTCCCCCAACTCCTTTTCCAAAAACTTCGCAGTAATCGACTTCTTGGATTTGGCAATTTGCTCGGGAGTTCCTTCGGCGATGATTTCTCCGCCGTTGGCGCCGGCCTCGGGGCCAAGGTCGATGATCCAGTCGGCTTCGGCGGCGACGGCCATGTGGTGTTCGATGACGGCAACCGTGTGTCCCTCGTCGACGAGGCGGTGGAGGACATCGATGAGGCGGGTGATGTCTTCGAGGTGGAGGCCGACGGTAGGTTCTTCGATGAGGTAGAGGTTGTGCGCGGCGTTGCGCGGGCGGTTCATTTGCACCTTGGCGCCGCGGCCTTTGATGAGCTCGGAGACGAGTTTGATGCGTTGGGCTTCGCCGCCGGAAAGCGTGGGTGAGGGCTGACCAAGCTGCAGGTAGCCGAGGCCGGTATCGGCGAGCAAGGCGAGAGGTGCGGCGATGCGTGGTTGCGATTCGAAGAAGGCGGCGGCTTCGTCGATGGTGAGCGAAAGGACATCACCGATGTGCTTTCCGCGGAATGCGACTTCGAGGGTGGCCGGATTGTAGCGGCTTCCGTTGCACGACTCGCAATGGACCCAGGTGGGCGGCAGGAAATCCATTTCCAGTTTCACGCGGCCATTGCCTTTGCAGGCTTCGCAGCGTCCGCCTTCGGTGTTGAAGGAAAAGCGCGAGGCATCGAAGCCGCGGATGCGGGCCTCGGGCAATTGTGCAAACAGCGCGCGGATGTGATCGAAGACCTTCACATAGGTCGCCGGGCATGAGCGCGAGGTTTTGCCGATCGGCGATTGATCGACCTCGTAGCAGGCCTTGATCGATTTTTCGCCGCTGACTTTGGTGAAATTTTTGTTCTTCGCCGTGCGTTTGAAAATCGGAGCGATGCACTGGTGCATGAGCGTCGACTTGCCCGATCCCGAAACGCCGGTGAGCACGGTGAGGCGGCCAATGGGGATGGCGGCCGTGATGTTTTTGAGGTTGTTGGCGCAGCAGCCGTGGATCGTGAGAAACGCGTGATCCTTTTTCATCGCCCGTCGCTCGCCGCGCAGGGGGTGGGACAATGGATGGGATAGGGCACGGTAGGTGGGAGAATGGGCGAATTTTGGATTTGGTTTTTTTCCGGCGGAGGCGCGGTTTGATTTTGTTGAAACTTTAATCGATGGCGGCAACCCTTGATAGACCACTTCGCCGCCGAGGCGGCCGGCGGCCGGGCCGAGGTCGATCAGATGATCGGCGGCAGCGATCGTGTCTTCGTCGTGCTCGACCACGACCAGCGAGTTGCCTTGATCGCGCAGCGAGATCAGTGTTTTGAGCAGCGCGGCATTGTCGCGCGGATGGAGGCCAATGGTCGGTTCATCGAGCACGTAGAGCACGCCGCGAAGGTTCGAGCCGAGTTGTGCGGCGAGGCGGATGCGTTGGGATTCGCCCCCGGAGAGCGTGTTGCCTGAGCGATCGAGTTGCAGGTAACCGAGGCCGACGCTTTGCAAAAACGCGAGGCGTCGCGCGATCTCTGGCAAGATGTCGCGAGCGATCAAAGCCGTGCGTGAATCGCTGAACGAAAGTTTCGAGAACCACTCTTCTGCCTCGGCGATGCTGAAGCGTGAGAGCTCGCCGATCGATTGCCCGGCCGATGTTTTTTTCGCCTTCGCCTTCGCTGTGGCGGTGGGCGTTCCAGTGATCAGTCGCACGGCCGATGCCGTCGGGTTGAGTCGGGTGCCATCGCAATCCGGGCATAGCACGAGCTCGTCATCGTCCATGCGCTCCATTGCGCGGTCGGCATCGAGCTCCGCTTCGAGCAGCGTGTCGAAGCGCGAGGTATCGGGTACAATCGCTCGATGTTTTTTCGGAACCTTGCCATGGCCACGGCAGGTGCCGCACCAACCGCGCGGTGAGTTGAAGGAAAACAGTCGCGGGTCGAGCTCTTCGAAGGACTGGTTGCAGCTCGGGCAGCTTGATTGCGTCGATAGCAGGATGAATTTTTTGTCGGCGGTGAAGAGCTTGATGAGGCCCTTGCCGATGGCGAGCGTGCGCTCGATGGATTCGGCGAGATCCGGCATCGCCGTGTTTTTGGCATGGCGTTTGAAGTCCGCCGTCACCACATCGATGTCGTGTTCCTTGAAGCGTTCGAGGCGCGTGAAATTTTCCGCATCGCGAAACTGTCGATCTACTAAAAGTCTAGTAAATCCTTGTTTCAGCGCCCACTCGGCGATTTCCGTGTGATAGCCTTTTTTGCTGCGGATCAGCGGCGCGAGCAGGCAGACATCGCCTTTTTTCAATTCGGCGCGGATCACATTTTCGATGGCGGCGACCGATTGTTTTTCGACCGGCACCTGGCAGTCCGGGCAGTGGATCGTGCCGAGTTTTGAGTAGAGCAATCGGATGAAGTTCCAGAGTTCGGTGACCGTTGCGACGGTGGATTTTCCGCCGCCTTGTGAGACGCGTTGTTCGATCGCGACCGTGGGTGGCAGGCCTTGGAGTTGGTCAATCTCCGGGCGTTCGAGTTGTTCGGCGAACTGCCGCGCGTAGGCCGAGATCGAATCGAGGAAGCGGCGCTGGCCCTCGGCAAAAAGGATGTCGAAAGCGAGGGTGGATTTTCCCGAGCCCGAAAGCCCGGAGATCACGACGAACTTGTCGCGCGGGATGTCGAGTGAGAGGTTCTTGAGGTTGTGGTGCCGCGCCCCGCGCAGCGTGATGGCGTTGGCGGACGATGGAAGGGCGCGTGCTTTGGCTGGTTTCGAGCGTGGCGCGGCAATGGCGCTGATTTTGCCGACTTTTTTCAATGCCTCGCGCAGGTAATTCGCCGTCGGGCTTTGGAGTTTAGCGATGTCTTCCGGTGTGCCTTCGGCGACGAGGCGTCCGCCATGGGCGCCGGCATCGGGCCCGAGGTCGATGATCCAATCGGCGCATTTGATCACATCGAGATTGTGTTCGATCACCAGCAGCGAGTGGCCGGCATCGACGAGTTTTTGAAACACACCGAGCAGGCGTTCGATGTCGGAGAAGTGGAGCCCGGTGGTGGGCTCGTCGAGAATGAGAAGCTTCGTGCCTTGCGAAGATGAGGGTGGATCGCCGAGCAGCTGGCAGAGCTTGAGGCGTTGCGACTCGCCGCCGGAAAGCGTGTTGAGCGCCTGCCCAAGCTTCAGGTAGCCGAGACCAACCTCGACCAGCGGAGCGAGCGCCGCGTGGATTTTTTTGATGAGTCGCGCTTCGGCCGTTGGGGTTTCGGAAGTGAGGGCAAATGCCTCCGGAATTTCGGCGGCTGTGAGCTCGAGTACATCGGCGATCGAGCGGCCGCGGTAGGTGAACTCAAGGGTCGATGACTTGTAGCGGCGACCGTTGCAGGCGGGGCAGGTCACTTGGATATCGGCAAGGAACTGCATTTCCACCTGCTCGCTGCCGGTGCCGGAGCAGCGGTCGCAGCGTCCGTCGCCGGAATTGAATGAGAAAAATCCACCCTGCAGTCCGCGGGCGCGCGCCTCATCGGTCATCGTGAAAAGCTGGCGGATCGGCTCGAACGCGCCAAGGATCAGCGCCGGCGTCGAGCGTGGCGTGCGGGCCAGCGGCGATTGGTCGACGAGCGCGATGCACGACAAGTACTGTGTTCCTAGTAGTTCTTTGATTGGGGCCGGATCGAGCGAGGCATCCTCAACGCCGAGTCGGCGGGCGACATTTGCGTGGAGCACATCGTGGGCGAGGGTCGATTTGCCCGAGCCCGAAACTCCGGTGAGGCAGACGAAGAGGCCGAGTGGCAGGTCGGCATCGAGTTTTTTCAGGTTGTGGCGAGTGGCACCACGAATCGAGAGTTTGGCTTTGCCTCGCGGTCGGCGCTTGGTGGGCACCGGAATGAATTTTTCACCACTCAGCCAGCAGCGGGTTTCGTTGGGGGCAGCTGGCTTTTTGCTTTTCCCTTCGGCGCTGTTTGGCGGGCCTTGATAGATGATGTTGCCGCCGTGTTGGCCTGCGCCTGGGCCGAGGTCGACGAGATGATCGGCGGCGCGCATCACCGTGTTTTCGTGTTCGACCACCACCAGCGTGTTTCCCTTGTCGCGCAGGCTGTGCATGATGCCGACGAGGCGGTCGATGTCGCGGGCATGTAGGCCGACGGTTGGTTCGTCGAGCACGAAGAGCGTGCCGGTGAGCGAGGCGCCGAGGCAGGTCGTGAGGTTGACGCGTTCGACTTCGCCGCCGGACAGTGTGCGCGTCTGACGATCGAGCGTGAGGTAACCGAGGCCGACCTCGACCAGATAGCCGAGGCGCGAGGTGATTTCCGCCAGCACGACAGCGAGTGTGGAGTCGGTGGAATTTTTGATGCGGTCGGTCGACTGGAGTTGTTTGAGCAAATCCAGCAGATCGCTGACCGGTAGTGCCCAGAGTTCGGGCAGGGATTTGCCATCGATTTTGAAACAGAGCGCTTCTGGCTGCAGGCGTTTGCCACGGCAGGTGTGGCAGGTTGTGTAGGAGCGGTAGCGCGAAAGAAAGACGCGGACATGCATCTTGTAGGCCTTGGTTTCGAGCCAATCGAAAAATCCTTTCACGCCGTACCATGAGCCCGAGCTCCAGAGTTCCTCCAGTTCTTCGGGTGTCAGGTCGGATTTTCTACGATCCCCATAGTAGATCCATTCCTGTTCATCCTCGGAGAGATCCTCCCATGCTTGGTTCACATCGATGCCTTGTTCCTTGCAGCAGCGCAGCAAGTCGCGTTGGCATTCGCCGCCGCGTTCGCCTTGAAAGGGTTTGATTGCACCTTTGCGGATCGAAAGCGAGGGATCGGGCACCGACTTTTGCGGATCGATGCCGATCACGCGTCCAAAGCCGCGACAGGTCGGACAAGCGCCGACTGGGTTGTTGAACGAAAAGAGCGAAGGCGTCGGCGGGCGCAGCGTGAAGCCGGTGGTGGGATTGGTCCAATCGGCGCTGAAGCTGCGGGCGAGCTCGGCTTTGCCATTTGCGTTTACCGCGCGCACCGATGCGCGGCCTTTGCCCAAGGTGAAGGCCGCTTCCATTGCCTCGAGCAAGCGGCTGCGGTTGGCACGGGTGAGCGTGATGCGGTCCTGGAGGACATCGACCGTGACCGGCAATCGCGTTTGCGCTGGAGTTTCGTCGGTGCGGAAAATCGCGCCATCCAGCACGACGCGCAGGTAACCTTGTTGGTTGAGGAAGGCGAAAAATTCCGCGGGTTTCGTGCCTGCGGGTGCGGGCACGGCGAAGGTGATCAGAACCGTTTGATCGGCGAGATGTTGCATCGCCCATGCGGCGGCGCTAGTGGCCGAGTCGGGCGCGATGAGTTCGCCGGTGTGTGGATCGTACGCGGTGGCTGCGCGGGTGAAGAGCAGCTTGAGGTAGTCGTTGATCTCGGTGAGCGTGCCGACGGTCGAGCGGGTTGAGCGCGTGTGATTTTTTTGTTCGATTGCGATGGCAGGCGGGATGCCTTCGATCGCATCAACATCGGGTTTGTCCATGCGGTCGAAAAACTGCCGCACATAAGGCGAGAAGGTTTCGACATATCGCCGTTGGCCTTCGGCGTAGAGCGTGTGAAAAGCGAGTGATGATTTGCCCGAGCCAGATGGACCCGTGACCACCGTGAGTTTGCCGAGCGGGATCTCGAGATCGAGGTTGCGCAGGTTGTGTTGGCGGCATCCGCGTAGCCGGATCGCGGCCGCTGAGGTTTTCTTGGGGCTGGGCACGCCGCGAGTCTAGGCGGGAAAGCGTTCACTGCCAGCGGAAGCTGGGGCCAAGAGCGGGAATTTGATGCAAGGGAAAGGAGGTGAAGCGGAAAGTAGAAATGGAAGAGGGAGGGGCTGCTCTTTCTTTTCCACGCCTATCATTCTTCCGCGGGCGCGGGAATCTGGCAGCCCATGATTTCTTGGAAGTGGGCTGGGTTTTTGCCGGTGAGTTCGATCTCCTCGGCAATTTGAGCCGCGGCCACATCATCATGATCCGCCGTCAGTGTGGCTTGTTTTTTTTGCAGGCCGTTGATGTAGGTTTCGCAGAGCGGCTTGAGCTGCTCGATCATCACAAGATCCAGATCGGATTGTTTTTGAAGGTACTTTCGATGATCTTTTTTCGTGTCGCCGATGTTTACCAGTGTAGGGCTGAGTACCTCAGGGATTCTGCTGCTGTCATTTTTGCCGCGTGCAATGAACTTTTTGAGCTCTGGTTCCAACATTGCCTGTGTTTGGCGGTTTGGAAGATCCCTTAGCGTTCGCTCGACGCTGCGTTCGAAGGAGTTGAGATTGTTGTTTAGGGCCTTTTTGTAAGAAGCGATGGTCTGTTCTCCCTTAACTTTCATGTAGCCCTGCGCTTTTAGTAAGAAAGCGGGAACATCGAAGCGGGCTTCGGGTGTTGGCTCAGGTGCGGGTGTTGGCTCAGGTGCGGGTGTTGGCTCAGGTGCGGGTGTAGGATGGGTTGGTTCCGTTGCCGGGCTTGGCTTTGGGATTTCGGCCTCCAGAGCCGGAGCCGGAGCCGGAGCCGCTGCGGGGGAGGGTTCCTTGTGTGGTTGGGCGTTGACTACGGTGCGCTGGGTCACGAGTGCTTGGCCGGTGAGGCGCTTGTAGATCAAGAATCCGATTCCGGCCATGACGGCAATCATGGTTATGCGGTAAAATACTGATATTCCGGCTGTTTTTTTGTGCGCTGGAAGGGTCGATGAAAATCGTGGGGTCGGCTGGGCTGCGAAGGGTGTCGCTGCAGTTCTTGCGAGTGGTTGTTTGATGCTTGCGAGGGCCGCGATGATTTGGCGTGCGTTCGGGTAGCGCAACTCGGGGAGTGCTTCAGTGGCGCGGCGGATGATGGCATCGAAGCGCGGATCGCAACCGGCAATGAGCGAAGCGGGTCTGGGATCGTCTGCGGGAAGCTTGCCGGTGATGAGCTCATGAAGCAGGACACCGATCGAAAAAATGTCGGCGCGGTGGTTTACTGTTTGCGGAGCATTGACTACCTCGGGTGCGGTATATCCTGGGGTGCCGTAAATTTGAGCGCCTTCCTGATGTCCGGATCCGACCGGATGGGCGAGGCCGAAGTCGCCGATCTTTGGCTCGTTGTGATGATCGAGCAGGACATTCGACGGCTTGATGTCGCGGTGGATGATGCCGTTTTCGTGTGCGTGGGCGAGGCCTTGGCAGATGCCGGTGATGAGCCGGATCACTTCGTTTGGCTCGACTGCATGGCCGTGGGCGCAATGGAAAAGTGACTGCCCCGGCACGAACTCCATGATGATGAAGAGCATGCCGCCCACTTCACCGAAATCATACACGCCGATGAGGTTTGGGTGATTGAGGCGCGCCATGCTCTTCGCCTCGGCCTCGAAGCTTGCGCAGAAAGTTTGATCCTGACTGAACTCATGCGGCAGGATCTTGATGGCAACCGTGCGATCGAGCGACTTTTGCACTGCGCGATAGACCGCGCCCATGCCGCCGGTGGCAATGAGGGTTTCGATGTGATACGCGGGAAATAGCGGCGCCAGTTGATCGATTTCCGGTGCATGAAAAATGATTTGGGAGGAATCGCTCATGTCATGTGCGGCCATTGTGTCATCTGGGTGTTAATTCTAGCTCATGCTAAAATTCGTGGGCGATGTTGTTCAAGGCAAATAATCGGACATAACGAGCATGATTTTCCATTGGCACTTTTGCAAATGCCGGCGCAGCCTGTGGCGCCTTCCGAGCGAAGCATGAATGCGGCAAACGATCCCACCCCCTTTGTCATCACTGCGGCATTTGTCGTTGCGGCGTTGATCTTTCCGGTTGTGGCTGCAATGAGTCTGCTGAGGCGGGTGCCGCAGAGCGCGGAGTCGGATCCGCTCGAGCCTCCACGCGTGCTGCCGCCGCCCCTGCCTTTTGGAAAAGTGTCGGTGGGTCTGTGCCAACCTTTGGATCTGCTGCCGGTGGCGTTGATTTTTTCCGCCTTCTCTTTTTTGGTTATTTCCTCGTTGGCGTCACCGCCTTCGCTGGATCGCGAGCTTGCGGCGTCGGATCTGGTGATGAACATCGGGTTTCAAATTTTCATTGCGGCGACGGTGTTGGGTTACATGACGCGCCGCGCGGCGGTTGTTGATTGGCTGGGGTTGCGTTGGACTGCGTGGCCGAAGGTGTTTGTCATCGCGCCTGCATCGGTATTCACCATGTGGCTGGTCTTTGGCGTGCTGCAGGCTTGCGGCTACATGCAGTGGATGGAATCGCTCGGCGCGGAGACCATACAGGAATCGGTGAAGCTTCTGCAAACGACCGAGGACCCCATGGTGCTGTGGCTTATGGGATTGGCGGCGGTGCTTGTGGCGCCGCTTTGCGAGGAGTTGCTTTTTCGTGGTTTTCTTTACCCGGTGGCGAAGAAATTCACGGGGCCTTGGTTGGCGGCGTGTTCCACTGCTCTGTTTTTTGCGGCCGCCCATGGCAACTTGAGCGCCTTACTGCCGTTGTTTCTCTTTGGCCTGTTGCTGGTCTGGATTTATGAAAGAACCGGCTCGTTGTGGGCGCCCATCGCCGTGCATTTCTGCTTCAACAGCGCCACCGTGACCGTGCAAATGGCCGCCCGCTACTTCAACATCCCACTCGATGCCGCCCCATGAGCCGACTCAGAGACATCGGCGAGGACGCCCTCATTGCCCGGCTGATTTCCAAGGTCCCCTGCGATCCGGCGCCGGGTGCCGGACCCGGAGATGACTGCGCGGTGGTCGAGTATCCTAGGGGGTCGGCGCGCCTTGAGCTTTTGAAAACCGACGCTTTGGTATGTAATGTGCATTTCACGGCTGATTCGGCCCCTAGGCAGGTGGGTTGGAAAGCAGTGGCGCGGGTGGTTTCGGACTTTGCGGCCATGGGCGGGCGGCCCGAGCGCTTTTTGGTGACCCTAGCCCTGCCGCCGGAAACCGAGCTGGCATGGGCCGAGGGGCTCTATGAGGGGATCGGCGAGGCCTTGCGGGCCTTTGATGCGCGGTTGGTGGGCGGGGAGACTTCACGAGTGCCCGAGGGATCCGCTGCGATGATTTCCATTGCCGCCACCGGCAGCGTTGCGCGGGAAGCGCTGGTCCTGCGCTCGACCGGCAGGCCGGGCGATGTGCTAATGGTCACTGGCCGGCTGGGTGGCTCGATCGCTCATAAGCACCTGCATTTCATTCCTCGCATCAAGGAATCAGACTGGTTGGTATCTAATTTCAAGCCCGCGGCAATGATGGATATCTCGGATGGTCTGGCCAAGGATTTGCCGCGTTTGGCGGAGTCGTCGGCCTGTGGTTTTGAATTGGATTTTGAGGCCCTGCCGCGTGAGGAGGGCTGCGGGGTGGATCAGGCCTTGGGCGATGGTGAGGACTACGAACTGCTCTTTGCGATGGTACCCGAGCGGGTAGCTGAATTGCAGGCGGCGTGGGCGCAGCGATTCCCGGATTTGGAACTTACGGTGATCGGCCGGCTGGTCGAAGAGGGCGAGGGCATCAGCTTGAGCGGCGGATGGGATCATTTTGCGGGACTGTCCGGTGCTTGATGAGATGAGTCGGCGCTGCGGGGCCGCATCGCCCTACCGTGATGGGGCATGGTTCCTGTTGGGGCGGCGCTGCGGGTTGGCGATTTTTTTGGAATCACGGGCGGGTGACTTTGAGCCGCATGAACCTTTTGGTCGGTGTGCTGATGGGCGGGTTGTCGGAAACCGTTACGGGTGATGATTCGTTTTGGCCGCCTTCGTAGGGGGTCTGCGCGCTCGAGTAGAGCGTGGTCCAATCAGTGGTCGGATCGTTGGTGCTTTCGACGCGATAGGTGATGTCGGTGGCATCGCGGCGTCGGGTGAAGGTGAGTTTGAGTAATCCACCTTGGCGGGCGCCTGTTGGTGCGGCGCTGGCGCCCGGAGTGGTGGGATTGATGCCGAGCGCGTATTTCATCAGGTTGGGCATGCCATCGTTGGCCACAATGTTTCCATCGGCACCTTGTCCGGTGTTTTCGGGTGAGCCGAAGTGCAACTGGCGCCATGTTTCGATTGGCGTGAGCGCCGGCGAGAGCGTGACCGAGTCGGTGGCCGAATTGTTGGTGGTGTTGGCATCGCCGCCGCCGGAGATGCTGGCGGTGTTGCTGAGTTCGGTGGCGGCATCGGTGTTGAATGTGACATCAACCGTGACCGTTGGATAACTTTCTCCAGCAGCGAGCGAATCTGAGCGGGTGCAAGTTTGGTTGCTCGCGTTGTAAGTCCATCCGTTTCCGGACATCGAGTTGATGCTCATTCCGGCGGGTGGGGTTTCGGTGAGGGTGACGCTGCCGTTGCTTGCGGTGCTGCCGGCGTTGGTGACGAGGATGGAAAAGCTTCCGTTGCCTCCTTTTTGGAAGCTGCCGTTGTGTGTTTTGGAAAGGGTCAGGTCAGGTCCGGTGACGAAGGTTTGGTTGCTACCGTAGGTGGTGCCGACCGAGTTGCTGGCAGCGACGCGGTAGGTGTAAATCGTGTTCGCTGTGAGGCTTCCTAGGGCTTGGGAAATCGGGGCGGCGTTCGTGCTGCTGCCGATGGCGGCGTAGTTGTTGAACTGGAGGCTGTCGAAGATGAGGTTTTGGTTGGGGGCTCCGGAGTTGTTGGAGTTGAGGTAACCGAATGCCACGAGTTTCACGCTGGCGCCGGAGGATTTGAGTGTGCCGGCGTAGGTTTTGTAATTTGCATCGGCGCGGAATTTCACGCCGCTGGTGTAGGCGCCAGTGAGCGTGTCGAAATCGATTTTCACATCGACGATGCTGCCGCGCACTTCAGCGCCGAGGTCGATCATGTGTTGGCCGGCGGCGTCGGTGATCATGATGCCGGTGTTGCCGCCGAGGGTTCCGCTGGTGGGCATGATGCCGATCGAGAGTAGCTCGCCTGCGCCGAAGGAGGTGTCGGTCGATGACTTGAGGTTGACGCCGGAGAAGCCCTTGGTGTTGTCGACATCAAAGCGCATGGAAAAGGTCCAGCTGCCGAATTGCTGGTTGCCATCGGAAAGCGTGCGGTAGCCCGAGTGGGCGCCGCGTGTGGTTGAGCTTCCGGCGCGAATGCCGAAGGATTTGGCGCCATCGATCATGCGGTTTCCGGTGCCGTTGTCGCTGTTTGCGGTGACGAGCAGGATGCCGCCGCGTGACGAGCTGGTGGTGGTGTAGAAATTGTAGGTTCCGAATCCGCTGCCGCCGTTGTTGTTGGGCGAGGTGTAGGAAAAGTCGGCATAGCCTTCGGCGTTGTCGCTGGCGGTTTTGCGCGTGCTGGATGCGAGGCTGTTTCCGGTGCCGTATTCGATCCAGTATCCCGAGGCCCGGCCGTTCGGATTGACTGTGCCATTGACGGTTGCCGTGGTTGAGCTCACCGGGCTTGCGGTGCCGGTGAGCACATTTGGTGGCGGGAAGCCGGTTGAGAATGTTTGGTCGGCTGAATAGGTGATGCCGTTGGTGTTCCATGAGCCGACCCGGAAGTGGTAAATTTGTCCCGTCGCCAATCCGCTAAGCGTCGTCGAAATGGTGGTGTCGCCGCCGGAGAGAGGGATGTCCTGCGCGATCGTCCAGTTGCCATAGCTTTCGCTGGTGCCGTACTCGAACCATGCGTTGGCGGCGGCGCCGTTGGCATTGACCGTGGCGTTGAGTGTGGCGCCGTTGGAAGTCACGCTGCTCGCGCTCGATGAAATGATCAGCGGTTTCACCGAGAGCGTGGTGAACGATTGCACCGAGCCGGAAATCACATCGCTGCCGGTGGTGGCCACGATGCGGAAAAAGTAGGTGGTGTCCGGAGTGAGATCGGCGATCGATGCCCATTTTTCGAGGTTGCCGCTTGTGCTGCCGACGTCCTGCGTGGCGGTGGTGCTCGACAACACATTTGGTTGCACTCCGTACTCGAAGTGGATGGTCGTGGGCACGCCGTTCGGGTTGACCGTGCCATTGAGGCTGGCCGAGCGCGCGGTCACAAACGAGGCCGGCGTGGTGGTGGCCTGCGGCAAAGTGGTGGAGGTGTTGAAAGTTTGATTGGGGCCGTAGCTTGTGCCCTGCGCGTTGGTGGCGATGACGCGGAAATGATAGGTTGTGTTGGCGGCGAGTCCGCTGAGATTTGTGGCGACGCTTTGCGGTGAATTTCCGCTGCCGATCGATTGCGAGCTGGTGGTACTGCCGTAGGAAATGCTGGTGCCATATTCGAATGCGACGCTTGTGGCGGATCCGTTCGGCGTGACGGCGGCATTGAGTGTGGCCGTCGAAATCACGATGTTGGATGCGGATGACGAGTTGATGGTCGGGCGTGCGAGGCTTGATGAGGCGCCGGTGGTGAAGCGCGATTCGAAGGCGCCGTGGAGCGGAAGGCCGGTCGAGTCAGTCGCCGTGCTTTCGAGTCGCACCGTATGCAAAGTGTTGGCGGCAAGATTCGATGTCGGCGTGAAGGTCAGCACCGTGTTGCCGGCGCTCCATGCGAAGTTTCCGCCCGTGTTTGGCGTGATGGAAACTGCCGCCTGGGTTGTGGCGGTGTTCATCGGCTTGCTGAAGGTGAGCGTGACGAGTGTGGCTGGCGAGATCGAGGCTTGGTCGTGGCCCGGTGCGATCGTGTTGACGACGGGCGAGAGCGCGAGCGATTGCGATTGCGCGACAAACATTTTGTACGAGGTCGCCGGCACGCTCATCGCGGGGATGCCGTCGAAGCCGCTGGTAAC
>Ga0208595_1000490_pt1 | contig 14808 bp, 12 predicted proteins | sample LakMenEpi28Jun11_FD_150742 | JGI IMG/M metagenome (GOLD analysis project Ga0208595, IMG submission 150742) | Freshwater microbial communities from Lake Mendota, WI - 28JUN2011 deep hole epilimnion (SPAdes) | ecosystem: Environmental > Aquatic > Freshwater > Lake > Epilimnion/Euphotic zone ...
GGCTGGCGGCGCACGTGGCATGACAGAAACGCGCGCGCTGCTGTTTTCTGCGCTTCTGCTCGCCGACAAACTGCATGAGGCAGGTGGCACAGCTACCGCCGATAATGCGGAACCTTCGGCCGCAATGTTGCAATCCTCCGATATATTAGAGGGACTTGCGACCCGGCTGGAAAATCTGGCGCTAAGGCTTGAGAATTAACGTAAGTGGCTTATATTGGCTGATGGCGGAACTGTCCGGCACGAACTGATGAGAACATCCCTGAGGCGATTATCTATCTAAGGGAGCTGTCCCTGCCTGGGCCGTTTGGGAAACCTTAAGGTCCAGATCACACGGTGCCCACCTGACGTCCTGGCGTCAGAGGATATTCCGGGAAACGACCCATGGTGGTTCCGCCAACATTTTTCAGGAAAAATTGTGCAACCAAATTTTGACAAGCAGTCGCAGCGGTTGGAATTCCGCCATAAGCGTGACCGGTTTGTAGATGCACTGTCGCCGCAGGATCGCGCGCTGGCCTTCTCCCGTGTACCAAGTCCGATGGCGCAATATCTTTTACCCGGCAAGATTGTGGCCGGTTACATCGCTATTGGTTCCGAAGTTAATCCAGCCGCATTGTTGACACAGGCACATAAAATGGGCTGCGACATTGCCCTACCCCATGTCACGAGCAAGACCGCACCGATGCGCTTCCTGCGTTGGACGCCCGGTGATGATCTGGTTCCCGGCCCCTTTGGATTGCAGCAACCTGCCGAAGATGCCCCCTTATGCACGCCAGATGTCGTTCTCGCGCCGTTAGTGGCCTTTGATGCCCGTTTGATGCGGCTTGGACAAGGTGCCGGGCATTATGACCGCGCGTTAAGCCTACTGGACCAAGCCGTGGTTATTGGCCTTGCATGGTCCGTGCAACATGCACCCGCCCTCGCATCGGACATTTGGGACATGCCATTGGACGCTATACTCACTGAAAAATCATGGATGACCTTATGACAACACCACGCAAAGAACCCACTTGGCGGAAACCTGTCGGAATGATGGCAATATTGCTGATTATATTGCTCTGGTCCGGCATCATTGTCAGTGCATCCGATTTTATCGGGGCGCAGAACATTGCAATCCAGAGTATCATCTATCTGGTTGCAGGTATCATCTGGATAGCGCCGATGCGGCCGCTGATGATCTGGATGGAGACGGGATCATTCCGGGCACCACCTCAAGCGTAAATACTTGAAAGAAGTGGCGCGAGTGACGGGGCTCGAACCCGCGACCTCCGGCGTGACAGGCCGGCGCTCTAACCAACTGAGCTACACCCGCTAACTTGCGGTGGGGGCGCACTATAAGCGGCGCAAGATTCTGTCAACGCCATTTGTCAGAAAAGGGCATATTCGGCGACATCACCTTTCACCAACTTAGGGCCATGTCCTTTTGAATTCACCATCGCGGCGTCAAAATGGCCTCAAACATCAATGGTTAGTTTAACTGGTCCTAACCCTAACAAAAGAATGCCCTCATAACGTCACCCAGACGCTTCCTAGAAGGCCCGTAGAGCGCACATATAGACGTTGGTACGGTAACGGCACCACCGATCGTTCTTGAGCCCCTACGTGCCGCGTAGGGTCGCCCGTGCCGCGTTACAAATCAGGCTGTGAACAACAGGACGGGCGTCTCGATCAGTTTTTTGAGAGCCTGAACATAATTGGCGGCATCCCAACCATCGACGACACGGTGGTCGCAACTGATGGACAAGTTCATCAACTTGCGCGCCTCAATAGTGTCGCCAACAAACATGGGGCGCTCCACAATCTTGTTCGGGCCGATAATCGCCACTTCTGGACGATTGATAACGGGCGTGGTTGCAATCCCGCCGAGCGGGCCAAGCGATGTGAGTGTCAGGGTTGAGCCCGATAGCTCTTCGCTTTTTGCAGAGCCACTGCGCGCCGCGTCAGCCAAGCGCGCGATTTCGGTCGCCAATTGCCAGATATTCCGGTCCTGCGCATCACGAATGACAGGCACCATCAGGCCAGCATCGGTCTGCGTCGCCATACCCAAATGCACAGCGCCATGACGGGTGACGATCCCAGCTTCATCATCGAAACGTGCGTTGATCATCGGAAACTTTGGAATAGTCTTGCAAATCGCGACGATCAGCATCGGCAACATCGTCAGCTTTGGCTTTGACCCGCGATTGGCGTTCAAGTCTGCGCGCATCGCTTCGATGGCGGTAACGTCGAATTCCTCGACATAAGTGAAATGCGGGATATGCCGTTTCGACGCTGCCATATTGTCGGCAATCCGGCGGCGCATGCCGATGACCTTGACGGCCTCATCCGCGCGCCGCGCATGGAACTGCGTAGGGCGATAGCCCAACTGCGCTCCATAGGTTAAAAACGCATCGAGGTCGGCGTGGCGAACATGCCCGCCTGCTGCCTTGACGTCTGCCAAATCGACACCAAGGTCTTTGGCGCGCTGACGCACGGCGGGCGATGCCGTGACCTTGTCGACGGCGGGTGTGGCATGCTGCATTGCTGTTGGGGCGACGGGTGGGGTGGCAACGGGTGGATGGGTGACTTCTGCGATGGAGACAGGCTCTGGCGCATGCGGATTTTCATCTTCGACCACAGCCAAAATCGCCTCTTTTGCTGGCTTTTCTACCTCATTGTCGGCATCGCCAGCGACCTCAATTTCCACAAGCATCGCGCCAATGGCGATCACATCGCCCGCTTCGCCCGCAACCTTGGTGACAACACCCGAAACCGGGCTTTCCATTTCAACCGTCGCCTTGTCGGTCATCATATCGGCAAGAGGCTGGTCTTCGGAGATGATATCGCCAACCTTCACGTGCCAAGCGACGATTTCGGCCTCTGCAATGCCTTCACCAATGTCAGGCAGATTGAATGTAAATTTGGGCATCGCGTCAGTCCTTCATGATCTTGTCAAAGGCGCGGGCAAGCCGCACGGGTCCAGGAAAATAGGCCCATTCCAGGCTGTGTGGGTATGGCGTGTCAAAGCCCGTGACGCGCTCAACAGGCGCTTCAAGATAATAAAAACACCGTTCCTGCACCTGCGCCGCCAATTCCGCGCCAAAGCCGCTTGTTCGCGTCGCTTCATGCACGACCATGCATCGGCCTGTTTTCTTAACCGATGCCTCGATGGCCTCGATATCGAGCGGCAACAATGTACGCAGGTCAATGATTTCGGCGTCAATGCGATGTTCGGCGACGACAGCCTTTACGACATGCACCATAGTGCCATAGGTTAAAACGGTAACCGCCGCGCCTTCCCGCACAACAGCAGCCTTGCCCAGATCGATACGATAATAGCCTTCGGGAACTGCACTTCCGTCATGTTTTGACCATGGCTCAACGGGGCGGTCATAATAACCCGTAAATGGGCCATTATAGATGCGTTTAGGTTCGAAAAAGACAACCGGATCATTGTCTTCAATAGCCGCGATCAAAAGGCCCTTGGCATCATAAGGTGTGGCCGGAATCACGGTCTTGATCCCACACACATGGGTAAATAGGCTTTCCGGGCTTTGGCTATGCGTCTGCCCGCCGAAGATGCCGCCACCAAAGGGCGAACGCACCGTCATAGGGCAAATAAAGTCATTGGCCGAACGGTAGCGCAAGCGCGCCGCCTCGCTCACCAATTGGTCAAGGCCGGGATAGATATAATCGGCAAACTGAATTTCGGGCACGGGGCGAAGGCCATAAGCCGCCATGCCAACGCCAACGCCAATGATGCCGCATTCGCTAATCGGGGTATCGAACACGCGCGTCTTGCCATGCTTGGCTTGCAACCCCGCAGTCGCGCGGAACACGCCGCCGAAATAGCCGACATCTTCGCCCATGATGACGACTTCGGGATCTTTGGCGAGCATGATATCCAAAGCGCTGTTAATCGCCTCAATCATATTCATCGTTTTTGTGGCAGGCTCTGACATCAACGCGCCTCCCAATCTGGACCAAATTTATCCTCTTGTTCCTCAAGCATTTGCGCGCATTGCTCTTTCAAATGCCACGGCATTTCTTCAAACACATCCTCGAACATCGTCTCGAACGGATGATGCAAGCCATGGCCGAGAATACCATTTTGTTCAGCCTCTTTCTGAATGGCCTTCACATGGTCCGACAATTCCACGAGCAGCGCGTCATGCTGCGCATCGCTCCACGCGCCGATGGTAATGAGGTGGTCTTTCAACCGCGTGACTGGGTCGCCCAGCGGCCACAAAGCATATTCCTCTGCCGCCCGATATGCGCCGGGGTCATCTGAAGTGGAATGCCCTTCCCCGCGATAGGTGAAATATTCAATCAGCGTTGGCCCGCCATTATTGCGGGCGCGGTTGGCGGCCCATTGCATCGCCGCGTAAACCGCCAACGCATCATTGCCATCCACGCGCAAGCCCGCGATACCATAACCGATGGCCCGCGCGGCGAAGGTCGTCCGCTCGCTTCCCGCAAAACCGGAAAAGGATGAAATCGCCCATTGGTTATTCACAACCTGAAAAATAACCGGCGCGTTGTACACAGCGGCAAAGGTCAAGGCGTTGTGAAAGTCACCCTCCGCCGTTGACCCATCACCGCACCAAACCGCCGAAATACGCGTGTCTCCGCGTGAAGCAGATGCCATCGCCCAACCCACGGCTTGCGGATATTGCGTGGTCAAATTGCCCGATATGCTGAAAAACCCATATTCCTTGGCCGAGTACATGATCGGCAGTTGGCGGCCCTTCAGCCGGTCACCGCGGTTGGAATAAATCTGGTTCATCATGTCCACGAGCGGATAATCGCGTGTGATCAATATGCCCTGCTGACGATAGCTTGGGAAACACATGTCATCAAAATGCAGCGCCATTGTCGCTGCAACCGACGTCGCCTCCTCGCCAAAGGACTTCATGTAGAAGCTCGTTTTGCCCTGCCGCTGTGCCCGAAACATACGATCATCAAAAGCACGCAAAAGCAGCATTCTTCGCAACATGACCTGTAGAGTAGCGACATCAAGTCCGGGGTTCCAACTGCCCGTTGCCTGATGGTCATCGCCAAGCACACGGACAAGACCATAAGCCAAAGGGTGAATGTCGGCCGGCATTACATGTTCGTCGGGGCGCGGATGGGCATCCACCGCAGGGACAATGATATCGCTAAAGTCGGCGACATCGCCGGGGCGGAATTTTGGTTCGGGGATGTGCAGATGCAGCGGCGCGAGATTGTCTTTCGTAGATTGCACCATGTCCATCTCCGCTCTCAACCGCCTGAACGACTCAGGCAATTTATTGTCCATGCTTGATATAATATTTCAAACAGGACTTTAGGTCAACATAGCTGACCTAAATAGCGCTTAGACCGCAACAGGCGCGGAAATATGGGCCTGCGGATGATAATCGACGACCTCGAAATCTTCGATACGATAGTCAAAAATGCTATCCGCGGTGCGCAGTAGCTTTAGTTTAGGGGCGCCAGACGGTGTCCGCGACAATTGCTCTTCGACCAAGGGCGCATGGTTGAGATACAAATGCACATCCCCACCCTGCCAGATTAGTTCACCCGCTTGATATCCGCACACCGCTGCGAGCATCCGCGTCAGCAATGCCGCGGAAAATGCGTTAAAGGCAAAGCCAAGTCCCAAATCGCACGAGCGTTGGAACAAGATGCAGCTTAAAACACCATCGGCGACATGAAACTGGTATGTTTTGTGGCAGGGCGGCAGTGCCATTTGGTCCAGTTCGGCAACGTTCCAACCTTCGATGATATGTCGGCGTGAACCCGGATTGCTTTTCAGGCTCTCAACAAGCAGGCTGACCTGATCAATGCCCTTTTCAGCCCGGCGGAATAGGCCGTTTTCTGCGGCCTCGTAACGCGGCCAATTCACCCATTGCGCGCCATAAACAGGTCCAAGGTCGCCCCATTTTTCGGCGAAATCGGCATCATCGATTATGCGTTGTTCAAAATCATCTTGCGAAATATCTGTGCCGGTTTCGCGGCGGTAGCGGTCCAACGGCCAATCGGTCCATATCTTGACCTTTTGTTCCAGCAATGGCCGGATATTGGTGTTTCCCGTCAGGAACCACAGCATTTCACGCGCTGCCGTCTTCCAATAAACCCGCTTTGTTGTCAGCAACGGAATGGCATCGTCGGTCAGCGAAAAACGCATGGTCGCACCGAACAGTGCCTTCGTCCCGACGCCCGTCCGATCGCGCTGAACGGTACCAGTTTCCCAGATCCGGCGCATCAACGACAGATATTGTTCTTCATAATGTGGCATATTGTGCATCTGCTATCGCTAAGCGCCGCGTAACGTTTTTGCAACCTTGCCCATATCTTATTGTTGGGCGCGCTTGGTTGGCAACATGGGCGGTTGCAAGCCGACCACGCGACATTTTCAAACTTAACAAAGAAGTAACATAAATTCAACCAGTCAAGCAACAATTGTTCACAATTCTTGCGTTGGGACAGCATAAATTTGCACTTATTGATGCGCCTCGTTCCGTGGTTGTCGTCTGTCCAAATCCGGATAATCCACACCGGCTTTGACATGCGGCACTTCAAGGATTTGTCGATGACGCAGCCAAAATTGTTAACTTTGTTTATCGGATTGTTAACCGAAGTTGGAAACGGAATGGCATTATTTCATCCCGCAAAGAGCGGGCATGATTGAGATACCGTTTTCAAAGCGCCCCAAAGCGCACAAGGGCATTTTGCGCAGCGCAACCTTGCCCATGGCCGCCGCCGCTTTGGCTGCGGCGCTTGCATTGCCGCATGTCGCAATGGCGCAGACCGCGCAAGCTGCGGCATCCAAATTTTGCGCAGACAGCGCTGTTTCGCTCGCCTTTGGCAATAACATCCGTGTTGAACCTGGCGCGGGACCGACAAGTTCGACAACAGTAAGTTCGACAAAGGCCAGCGCAATTTTAGGTGGTACCATGAGCAAATTGGAGCAAATGCGCTCCGTTCAGGCTTCTGATCCATCGATTGCCGCTGCCGTGACGACTCATATAACAACAATCTCATCGGATTGTTCCCGCGCGCGCGCCATATTTGCCGCGCCGGGCGTTATTGCGACCGCCGTCGCCAAAAATGCGGTCTTGGGCGCGCAATCGGTCCTCATCGCACGCACACCTTTTGATAGTGATTGGGCAGCGGTCCAGCACCCGAATGTTGCCAGCATTCAAAATGCGGTGGCGAAATCTGGCGCACGCAGTGCCATTGATAAGCTGCAACAAGTGCAAATGGTCAATCGGTGGATCAACCAGAATGTCGCTTTTGGTGACGATCAAATTGTATATGGGCGCGCTGACTATTGGGCCCCGGCGAGCGAAACATTGCGCCGCGGCGTTGGTGATTGCGAAGATTTCGCCATTGCCAAAATGGATATGCTGGCTGCACTCGGCGTGGCGCGTGCGGATATGCGCTTGATTATCGCCCGAGATCTTGTGCGCAACGCGGACCATGCTGTTCTTATGGTGCAGCTAGATGGCGGGTCTGTCATGCTCGACAATGTAACTGATCGCTTGCTTGATGGTCGCGCACCCAATGATTACCGCCCGATCATGTCGTTCAGCCAAAACGCAAAATGGGTGCATGGGTATAATGTGCAACAGCACAATGCGCAGGTTCGCTTTGCGGCATTACCGACAGCGTCTAAACCATAGATTGTTGCATTAACCGCTGAATTTGAATTGCCGATGAAAGTAAACACCGCTTAGCGTTCCGTTAGTGCTTCCGAGCTTGCTTTGATTACGGGCTTCAAAATGTAACGCAGAACGCTTTTACGTCCGGTCATGATTTCCACATCGCAAATCATGCCTGGCGTGATCGGCAAACGCTTCCCGGACTTGAGCAAATAGGCGCGATCCGTTTCAACAATTACGGTGAAGTAGGCCTGGCGTTCAACCTCGTCATATATACTGTCGGCCGAAACCTGCGCCACGCGACCCGACAAGCCGCCATAGATTGAGAAATCATACGCCGTGACTTTCACATTTGCACGGTCACCAATCTTTATAAAGGCGATGTCACCAGGGGCCACGCGTGCCTCGATCAGCAATTTGTCGCCCATCGGCACAATCTGCATGATTTTCTGGCCAGCATTTAAGAATCCGCCGACAGTTGTCACCTGAACATCGTTGATGACACCCGCGACTGGTGAGCGGATCTCCGTGCGGCTCAAGCGGCCTTGTGCACCGCGCATCGTTTGTTCATTCACCGCAATTTTCGTGTTGATCTGGGACCGTTCGTTCAGCGCATCCTGGCGATATTGGAATTGCGATTCCGACATTTGTGCTTGTGCTTCGCGGATCGCGGCGATGGCACGCGATGCCCCCTGACGCGCTGCGTTCAATCGTCCACGCACATCGACAAGCTCGCGCTGCGCCGACAATAATTCGGTTTGCGGCACGATATTTTTCTCTGCCAGCGGACGGATCATGTTCACTTGATCCTGCGCCAATTTGAGACTGGATTCCAAAGATGCAATCGTGGCCTGCGCTTCGCCCAGATCACGTCGACGTTGTTCAACAGCAGCCGACAACGCCCCTACCCTGCTGCGTTGCGCGGATTGCCGTGCCGCTTGCAACCGTGCTTCATCAACGCAGCTTTCACCAACGCAACCATCGGCGCCACCGGTTTCCCGGTTCAAACGCGCGGCACTTGCCGCCAAACGCTCGGTTTCTGCTTGCAAGGAACCCAGCTCAGACGACGATGATGTGTCGTCAAAACGTACGAGCAACTGACCTTTTTTGACGGCCTGTCCTGACCGGACAAGAATGGCTTCAATGGTCGAAGGTTCAGCGGCTTGCACCAACTGCACCTTGGACGACGGGATAACCCGACCCTGCCCACGTGTGATTTCATCGACTTGCGCAAGGCTCGCCCACAAAATGAAAAGCGAGAACCCAACCGCACTAAAAAATATAATCCGTTCGCTGGCATTTAATTGCGCGAACCATAAGCGAAATTTCATTGTGTCGCCTCCACGGCGGGTAACTGAGTTGTGGCGGGTATATTGGCCTTTGCGGCGCTTTCGGGGCCCATCTTCATGGTCAATCGCCATGTTTTGCTGGTGTCAATTCTGCCGCCGATATCATTGTCTGCACGGCGGTCAGACACATGTTTAGCGGGCGTCAGGACATTTTCGACCCCCAGTTCCGCGTCCGCATCAATAGCGATATCCGCATTCATATTGGCTAGGCTTGATACCGGAGGAATATACTCGCCGCCGCGATACACACCGCTAAAGGCAACGCGCCTGCCCCAGTTGCCGGGCCATCTGTAAAAAATATGTGCGCCCATTTGCGTGATTTTGTGCAGTTTCGGTGCCCAATAAGGCGAGACATAATTGGCATGATAATGGGTCGCCATGCCAACCGAAGACGTTACCGTTCCTGCAAGGACCTGCTCGGCCACCTGCCGTGCCTCGGCCCACGCCTTGGCACCTGGCGCGCGGAGTAATGAGCCATCGCAGGCAAAGCTGAACTGGCAACCTGGCCTGTTGCTGCCTTGGTAGATCACGCCGCACACCGACTTTGGAAATGCGGGATGACGCATACGGTTAAGAATGACCTGCGCCACGGCAAAGCGGCCAGCGACAGGTTCAAAGCCAGCTTCATAATAGACCGCTTGAGTCATGCAGCGCAGAGCCTTTTCTGCATCGGTCAGGCTCTTGTCGGTCAGGTAAAATGGCTTTGCAGTTTCAATCGGGCCTTTGCCCAAGGGGATTACCGCGTTCAACATTTCCGCAGCTTCACCTTCGGCAGCGACATTGGTCTGGTCATACTGCGTCACTTGCGTCAAAACAATCTGCTCCTGCGTAAAAGCAGGTGCAGGAACCTCGGCTGACGCATTCGGCAACAGGCGGCCATATACGTCCTGCCAATCCACATTGGTCACCAAGAGTGCCATAGCCAGACTGAGGCCAATCAGGACCAACACGACCTTGCCAAGACCGCTTTTGCCGGGTGCAGTGCCGCGCGGTGGTAAATCATCGCTGACGACGACCGCTGAGGCTCTGGGAGGGTCATCATGCATCATGCCGCAACCCCCTTCGCCATGGCTTGCGCCATAATCTGCTCGCGCGGGCCATCGGCAACGATTTTGCCGCGATCCATAACGATCAACCGGTCACATAAAGACAGCACGGCATGCCGATGCGTCGACACGATCAACGTCTGCCCGGGATAGGTTGCGGTTTTCAGCCGCTCGACAAAACGCATCTCTGTCCGCATATCCATTGCGCCTGTAGGTTCATCAAGAAACAGTAGCTTGGATGGCGCTGCCAACGCGCGGGCGAGCACCAGAAATCCACGCTGACCTCCAGAAAGATTACGGCCCCGTTCACCAGTGCCACGGTCAAAGCCACCGTCATCACGGCCCAGAAATTCGTCTGCGCCTACACGGCGCAACGCATCGATCAGAGCCTCATCGTCGGCATTTGGCGCGCCCATCAACAAATTGTCTTTAATCGACCCGCTGAACAATTCGGCATCTTGCCCGACAAAGCGAAGCTGCGAACGCAAGTTGATCGGACGATATTGGCGGTTGTCCAACCCATCAATGAGTATCGATCCAGCGTCAGGATAATATAACCCACAAAGCAGCCGTCCCAAGGTCGACTTGCCAGAGGCAACACGACCGATGATGGCTATCTTTTCGCCAGGCTTGATTATAAGATTCAGCCCGGAAAGTGCCTCGCGATTGCTTTCCGGATAGGAAAAGCTCACGTCATCGAGCCTGATATGGCCTTCACGCAAAGTCGGGACGACGCTTCGGCTGCCGAACGAACGCTCGTCATGCTTGTCCATCAATCCGCCAAGGCTGTCGAGCACAGTCAATGCTTGCCGCCCGCGCGTCATCAGGAACGCCAATTGTCCAGCGGGAGCCAATGAGCGCCCGGCGAGCATGACGATCGCGATAATCGCGCCCATCGAAATCTTGCCAGCATCAAACATATAAAATCCGCCGATAACCAGCGCGATGCTTGTCACTTGCTGACACATATTGGCCAAGGTCACGGCGGTCGCGTTTAGGTGCCGCAAACGTTCTTGCGTCTGCGCGCTCATACGCGCAAGATTGCGCCAACGCCCAATTACGCGGCCTTCTGCGGCAGTGGCCTTTAGCGTTTCGGCACCGCTGATCGCTTCGACAAGCAAGCTGTGTTGCAAGCCCGCATCTGCTTGTGCGTCGAGCGTCGCGGCAATCATTTTGCGTTGCAGGATATGACCTGCAAAAAACATAATCGCAATGATGACGACGGGCACCATCGCCAACCAGCCAGCCAAAATCGCGATCAAGCCGACAAACACCACCAAGAACAAGATATCTACCAAAAGAACAGCCGTCGTGGAGGCAAAGAAATCGCGCACAATTTCGAATTCAGACACGCGGCGGACCATTCTGCCGGTATCACCCGTGCGCCCCGACAACGGCATGTTGACTAACTTGCCGAAAATCTTCTCGGAAAGCTTTAGGTCCAGCTTGCGGCCCAATTCATCCAGCAATGTCGAACGCGCCATGCGCAAGGCAAAGTCAATTGCGAAGGCCAACAATACGCCAATTGCCAGGACCCAAAGGCTAGACACAGCGCGGTTTGGAATGATGCGATCATACACATTCATCGAGAATAAAGGCAGCGCAAACGCCAATATGTTGATGATGAAGGCCGCGCCAAAAACAGGGTAAAATTCAGGCTTCAGCTTGCGGAGTTCCGACCAGAACCAGTTGTCACGTGACGTCTTTGGTACGTCAGAGTCATCTATCCCGCGCGCGCGTACCGCTGCACCGCCGACATGGATGGCCTGACCGACATAGACGGAATCTACCTCGGCCGTGTCCGTCCAAACCGGCTCTGGCGCGTCGGCTTTCCATAACAGGACTTGCTCCTTGGCCGCCTCGTAGATGATCGCCACGCTGTCATCATTAAGGCGGATCAAAGCGGGTAGCTGGTGCACCTTCTTTGGCAAGCGCGCGCCGTGAATGGGCGCGCAGGACAGCCCAGCGAGTTCAATCGCATGTTCGGCCTGGTGAAAAGGCAATTGCCCGTTGCCGTTTAACGGCAACGTCAAAAACAAGCTCTCCGGATCCGGGAGATCGTTTTCACGGGCAAGCCTTTTGACCGCCGCGGCTATTGTATCGGGTGCAATTTCTCCGAAAACAGCGACCGCGTCGGCCAATTTGGTATCTAAACGACTATGCAACTCTCTACTCCAAACTGGGCGATGCCCCACACCGCACTCAACGTGGGTAACGTCTACGCTGCAATTCTGCGGGTGCTGGCGGACCATAATCGAAGCGTGCCCTTGCCGACGCTTCGGCGCCCTGCGGTGCAGCCATATTCATCGACGCCAACAGTTTGTTGGTCGATGCCAACACCCGGTATTCCGCAAATTGTTCCGCAAAACGCGCGGTATCTAGGCGGACCTGAACATTGTAGCGGGTGTTCTGCGCGTCGAGCACATCAAGCAACGAACGGCGTCCGACGTTGAACTGCTCACGATAGGAAAGCAGCAAATCATCGCTGACTTTGCTTTGCGTGGACAATTCTTCGCCAACCTTGCGCTGCGTAGACATGCTGTTCCAAGCACTACGGACGTCTTCTTCGGCAAAACGACCCAATTCATGCAGGCGGAAACGTGCCTCGCTCGCGCGGCGGACCATCTCTTGATACTTCGCGCGATTTATACCGCCGTCAAAGATGTTCCAACGCAGGAAAACGCGCGCTTGAACGTCATTAGTCTTGCCTGCAAAGCCATCAATGTCTTCGCCCACACGACCACGGGCATCGACGCCAATGGTGGGATACAAGTCGCCCTTGGCCTTTGACGCCATTGCATGGGCGGCATCAACGTCGGCAGCCGCTTCTTTAACCCTTGGGTTGTTCTGTCGCGCTTCGGCAACAGCTTCGCCCAAAGTCGGCGTGATGGCTGTTCTAAGCGATTGCGGCATGGAAGCGCCCGTCACAGTCAAGCCTGTCAACGTCTGCAGCTTGATCTGCGCGTTCACTAATGCTTCTTCAGCTTCAGCCTTGCGGACGATTGCAGCTTGCAAGCGTTCTTGCGCCTGTTGCTGATCCGCAATGCTGATGGAGCCCTGCTGGACGCCCTGCCCTAAATCACCGACAAGATTTTGGTGAAAGGTCACATTGTCATCGGAAGCCGCAGAAATGCGCTGTTGCAACAAGATGTCGAGATATTGCCGCGTCACGAGCAAAGCGATGTTTTCCGAACGCTCCGCAACGCGCAATGCTGCGCCATCGGTTCGTGCCGCTTGACGCGTCAGCTCTCCACGACGGCGACCGAAGTCAATCAACGTCTGCTCGGCAGTTATGCCGGCTTCGAGCGGATAAAGTGTGTCGTCTTCAATACCCAATGTTCGCCGGGTTGGATTTTCAAGGCGGCGAATCCCTGCCGAAGCTTCGATATCTACGCGGGGCAGATATAGGCCCTGCGCTTGTTCGCGTTCAAATTCGATGGCTTCCTTGTTCATGATCGCCTGATTAATCTCAGGGCTGGTCTCCAAGGCAGCGGCAATCGCTTGGTCAAGCGTCAGAACGCCTGAATTGTCGGTCATCGTTGCTTGCAGCGCTAACCCCGTTGCCACAGTTGACTGCGCAACATCGGCTTCGGCAAATTGCGACATTGTAACAAATTCAGCGTCGCCCGCAGCAGGTGCTCCAATTTCGATAACAGGTTCAACCGCCAAATTTGGGACGAGCACAGATTGTGCCGTCATGATTTCTGCGATTGCCACCTCAATGGAAGGAATGGCAGTGGTCACAACCTGGCCGACGATTGGTTCAGCCTGATTGGTGGTGGCCACATTGCCCGATGCGGCAAAGGTGACAGATGAAAGCGATGCCACCGATACGGTGAACATTAAAATAGTGCGAGTGTTCATTGTTCTTCTCCCCTCAATTACTTGCCGTGATTTCAACGCGGCGGTTTGTCGGATTGCGTTCGCCATCGGCGGTCGAAACCTTTGGTTCAGCTTCGCCGCGACCGCTCACCATCAGCGCAGATGCGCTCAGGCCAGCGGCCTGCATTCTGGCGGAGACTGCCTCAGCGCGGCTCTTTGAGAGGGCTTCATTATAGCTATCGGACCCGGACCGGTCAGTGTGTCCAATGATGCTAAATCTATTCCAGCCACATGCCGCCTTGTTGGCCGTGACAAAGGCGATGGTCTCATCTGCATTTACCGGCAAGACGATCGAGTCCCAGTCAAAAAACAAGGTAGCGGCAAGCGCCGAGTCACATGTCGGCGAACGGGTCGGAGGAACAGGTGGCGGCGGTGGTAAGGGCATCGCGACGACTGGCTCTGGAACAGGCGCAGTCATCAACCGGTGATATTTCTCACACCGCGTCAGGCTTTGGTTGTCACGAATCGCGTTTTTCAAAAAGCCAGTGGCAATGCCGCACCAGGCCTTTGCTTCGGAGGCATACATGTAAGTGCTGCCAAGCGATGCAAGAACCGCCGGGTTCGTCGTTGCCGCGAGCGCCTCGTCATAACGCCGCTCAACCTCGGGACGCAAATCCCGGACTTCCATAGACGTCAAATCTAATATTTGTGCGGAGGCAGGAAATGCAACGCTAACTGCTGTTCCAGCCACCAATGCCTTTATCAAAGACCGTTTCATACTGTTTTTCTCCGAAGTATTTCTTGTTTCTTATCCGTTACTTATCATTGCCATGTCATAATGATGCGCGCCTGACAGATCGTTGCTGGCCAACGCTGCCAACTGGAAAGCATCAACCCCTTGGCTGAGGATGCCCGCCAGCAGTGCGCTGTCATTTGCTCCGCCACCTACGTCATTTGCTGGCGCACCCA
>Ga0208595_1000491_pt1 | contig 14794 bp, 14 predicted proteins | sample LakMenEpi28Jun11_FD_150742 | JGI IMG/M metagenome (GOLD analysis project Ga0208595, IMG submission 150742) | Freshwater microbial communities from Lake Mendota, WI - 28JUN2011 deep hole epilimnion (SPAdes) | ecosystem: Environmental > Aquatic > Freshwater > Lake > Epilimnion/Euphotic zone ...
CATTTCGGGGGTATTGATCATCTCGGGCATTTCGCTGCGCAACTCGGTCACGCTTTTGCCCAGCTTGGCCGACGCCGACATCAGCCGGACCGCAGCATAAATGGCATCGTCAAAACCATAATATTCATGCTTGAAGAAAATATGTCCGCTCATTTCACCTGCGAGCGACGATCCGGTCTCTTTCATTTTGGACTTAATGAGGCTGTGGCCAGTTTTCCACATCAGCGGCTGACCGCCTAATGCGCTGACGCGGTCGAACAATGCCTGAGATGCCTTTACATCGGCTATAATCGTAGCGCCGGGGACGTCGCCCAGCACATCGGCAGCATAGATTTGCAACAATTGATCGCCCCAGATCACGCGGCCTTCGCCATCAATTGCGCCGATGCGGTCGCCATCGCCGTCAAAAGCCACTCCAAAATCGAGTTTCTTTTCCGCGACAAGCCGCTGCAAATCGACCAGATTGGCAGGGTCGGTGGGATCAGGGTGATGATTGGGAAATTGGCCATCTACTTCGGTGAATAACAGATGGTGCTCTCCTGGTAACATCTTGACCAGCATTTCAATTGCTGGTCCTGCGGCGCCATTACCTGCATCCCAACCGATGCGAAATGCCTTTTGTGGTGCGGCTTGCGCCACGCGGGCTACATATTGATCAAGGATGTCGAGTTGTTCCGAAACGCCAGTGCCTTCAACCCAATCCTCGGCCGACGCCATGCGGCCAATTTTTTGGATATCGGCCCCGAAAAACGGTTTACCCATAAGGACCATCTTGAAGCCGTTATAATTGGCGGGGTTGTGGCTGCCGGTTATTTCTATGCCGCCATCGACATCGTCCAATACGGCCTCAGCATAATATAGCATGGGGGTTGGCCCCATGCCGATGCGTACGACATCCACATTGCTGTCGTTTAGCCCCTTGACCAAGGCTTCCTCAAGCATCGGCGAGCTTTCCCGCCCGTCATAGCCTACCGCCGCCTTTTTACCGCCAGCGCGGACAAGGCAGGTGCCGAACCCCCGGCCAATGGCATAGGCATCAGCCTCCCTTAATGTTTCACCGATAATGCCGCGAATGTCATATTCACGAAGCGAGGTGGGGTGGAAATGATGGGCCATGATGTGTCCTGTAACTGCGGGAGAGAGTTTGGCCCTTACAGCCGTTTATTCTGCAAATCATCTAACAAAAGATCGCGGGCTTTGTTCAATTCGGCGGCGCGTTCTGCGCTGCCGCCACTGTCCGGATGGTTTTGCGTAATCAACATGCGATGTCGTTCGCGAATGCGTTCGGCATTGTCGAAACGCGACACGCCCAGCAAGAAGCGGGCATCATCGATATCCGACGTTTGGCCGTGCTTGGTGTCAGAGCCGAACAACCGCATTGTCAGGCCGTGATACCAGGCCGCCGCTATGGCGATGGCACCCACGCCAATCAACAGGCTTCCCCGCGACGCGAGAAACGCGCCGGCGAGCCCAAGCAACACAGGGGGCAATTGTTGCTTTTGAAGCTTGCCCTTCCATACGGCCCAGCCAAGTGCAAGCAGGGCCAAAATGGCCAGAAACGTCATTACACCAAGGCTGCTTGAGATACTTCGGGAAGCGCAAGGCCAGTGATCAGTTCACGCAGTTCCTGTCGCGCGACAATATGTGCGGTGGCCAACTGGCCAAGATGGCCCTTGTCGATCAACGTCAGGCCCGACGGAAACAGCTCACGATAAATGACGCGTTCATTCAGGCCCGGTAGCAATCGGAAACCAACCCGCTTGGACAATTCGGCAAGTGCATCGGTCATGCGCTGCTGATTACGCGCTTCCATATTGTGCAGGCGGTTGCGGACCACGACCCAGTCGATGGTGACGCCATCGGCCTTGGCGCGTCCCTTGCGCGCGTCCCAGATAAGCTCCGCATAAAAGCTTAATTTGCGCACTTTGAAGGTTTCGGCGTCCACTTGGCCAATCAGGTCGAAGTCGACAAAGCTGTCGTTCATGGGGGTGACCAATGTATTGGCGCGCGTCGCAACAAAGCGTGCATAGCGATCATCGCGTCCGGGCGTGTCGAACACGAGGAAATCATTTTCTGCGCTCAGGCGTTCCACCTGACGCTCCAAAGTGGCCTGCGACTGATGATCAAACACCTCGAACACCGGCATCGGCAAAGTGATTCTGCGTCGCGTCATCGTGTCGCGCCGGTTCTCCAGATACCTGTACAAGGTGCGTTGACGCGAATCCAAATCAATGCACGCCACCCGCGCGCCACGTGACGCCAGAGCTATGGCGACATGGACTGCGGTGGTTGATTTACCCGTTCCGCCCTTTTCATTTGCAAAAACGATGTGATGTGCCTTGACCATAATCCCCCAAACTTACTCCAAATACCATATGCGGCGACATTTGCCTTGAATTGTCGCTACACCCTCCCGCATAGGCGGGTTCAACAAAGGCCAATAAACAAGGCGACGTGGACGTGCAAACCATCAATCAGCTTGACGCATTGCGGCCCCATATTTCCGCGCTGCGTGACGCCAAGCGTTGCATTGCGTTGGTCCCGACCATGGGTGCGTTGCATGACGGGCATATGACTCTGGTCGAGGAGGCGCGGCGGCGTGCAGATGCGGTGGTTGTGTCGATCTTCGTCAACCCGGCCCAATTTGGACCGAATGAAGATCTCGACGCCTATCCCCGCACGATGGAGCGTGATGCCGAACGGCTGCGCGCTGCCGGGGTCGACATTTTATGGGCACCACATGCGCATATTGTCTATCCGCCGGGCTTTGCAACCAAATTGCATGTCGATGGCCCAAGCAACGGCTATTGCGGCGCAGCACGGCCCGGGCATTTTGACGGCGTTGCTTTGGTGGTCGCCAAATTATTTAATCAGGTTCAGCCCGATGTTGCATTTTTCGGGGAAAAGGATTTTCAGCAACTGGCTGTCATTCGGCAGATGGCCCGTGATCTTGACTTCGCTTTGGAGATATTGGGTGTGCCAATTGTGCGTGACGCAGATGGCCTCGCCCTGTCGTCGCGCAATGCCTATCTAACGGCCAACGAACGTGCGGCGGCCTTGGCTTTGCCAAATGCGCTGGGCCAAGCAGCGGCCAAGATCCGTGCAGGTGATGATGTGGCGCGGACGCTAGCTGCGGCCACGGCCGATATTCTTGCCGCCGGCTTTGCGCGGGTGGATTATGTCGCGCTGGCGGATGCCGAGACCTTGGAGGAATTGCAACATTTCGACGGCAGACCGGCGCGGCTCTTGGCGGCGGCAAAGATGGGCAAGACGCGGTTGATCGATAATCTGGCGATTTAGAATTTTTCGTTAACCCTTTATTATCCAAGTTCGGCGAAGTTGAACCTCATATAGGCTGTGAGGGTACGAGAAATGGCTAATGGTTTTAACAGCGCAGATTTTCTTGTCGATGATCGGGTGGTCGATGCGGTGCGCGGCAACGCGGACGCGTTATATGATTTGGGCGTAGCGTACTCGACCGGAAGCGGCGGCGTCGGCGCAGACCTCATTGCGGCACATAAGTGGTTCAATCTTGCCGCATTGAACGGCAGCGAACAGGCGATGATATGCCGTGCGGATATCTCCGATGACATGACCGCGCGCGAAATCGTTGAAGCACAAAGGCAGGCACGTGCGTGGCTTCAGGCAACAGACCAGTGCCGCGCCGCCTGACGTTTGTCAGCGGCACACCGCTCTATTCAGAATAATTTCATTTTTGAAGCGGTTCCGGCGATTTCATCGGTTGCGCGGATGTTGCTTAAGCGCGGCTTGGTGTTAAGGCGTTTGGCATGAGGCGGAAACCTAGGTTTTGATCATGCCCCACGCAATCGTTTTTAATGTCTGAGGATAGTGTTTGAGATGCCGACCCCCATCCTCGTAACGGGTGCCGCTGGCTTTATCGGCCATGCGGTGGCTCACAGACTATTGGCGCGCGGCGAGCGCGTCATTGGTGTCGACATCGTCAATGATTATTATGACCCCGCGTTGAAAGAATCGCGACTTGCGACCTTTGCCGGGATAAACAGATTCGCCTTTGAACGGCTCGACATCGCCGATGCCGATAGCATGCGGGCGCTCGTCCGCGACAACCACATACTGCGCGTCGTGCATCTCGCGGCGCAGGCGGGTGTGCGCTACAGCATCGAAAATCCGTTTGCCTATGAACGGTCAAACCTGGCGGGCCATTTGTCAGTGATGGAGGCGTGCCGGCATGCCGACGGCTTTGAGCATCTGGTCTATGCCTCGTCGAGCTCGGTCTATGGTGATAAGCCCATGGGCGGCGAAGGCTTTAGAGAAGATGAACCCGCCAACGATCCTGTGTCGCTCTACGCCGCGACCAAGCGCGCGTGTGAGTTGATGAGCCAATCTTATGCCAAACTCTATGGCTTTCCGCAGACTGGCCTGCGCTTCTTCACCGTCTATGGACCATGGGGGCGGCCCGATATGGCCTATTTCAGTTTCACGCAGAAAATCCTGCGCGGCGAAGCGATTGAAGTCTATGGCAATGGACAAATGGCGCGCGATTTCACCTATATTGACGACATTGTTGACGGGATCATCGGGTCGCTCGACCACCCACCTGCACACGGCGAACACCGGGTTCTTAACATTGGCGACAGCCATCCAATTGGCCTGATGGACATGATTGAAACGCTTGAAAAGGCGGTTGGGCGAGAGGCGGTCAAGATCATGCGGCCCATGCAACCGGGCGACGTAACCGCGACCTATGCCGATGTGTCGAAGCTGCATGCGCTCACCGGTTACAAGCCAAAGGTCATGCTGGCGGAGGGATTAGAGAAGTTCGCCGACTGGCATCGGGCCTATTACGGACCCGCTTCGTAAACTTACGGTTTTAACTGCGCCTGCCATTCATCGAAGGACGCGGCGAGCTTTCGTCCGGCAATCTGCCGTCCCGCTTCGCGCGGCAAGCCAAGCGAGGATGACAATGGTCCGCCCAGCAGCGCATCACCCAGCGCCATCAGCACCATTTCAAGTGTCAGCTCATGCAGCGAGGTGGCGTCGTCCCCCTCCTCGGCAATCTCATCCACCAGCTTATGGATCGCCTCCACAATAGGGTCTAGCGCGTCTTCATTGCCCGACAGCAGCATCCACGACGCCAGCGCGCCCGCACCCTCACGGTCGAAATGGTCAAAAATCAGGTCGGCCAATTCGTGCGGCGTTACGACCCCGCCACGCATTTGCACCACAGCCTCGGCGATTTTGCTGCAGATATTGTTGCCCATATACGCCGCCAGCGCGCGCTGAAGGCCCGATGCCGACCCAAAATGATGCAGCAAATTGGCATGCGTCCGCCCGATCCGCCCGGCGACCGCCTTTAAGGTAACGGCCTGCGGACCTGCCTCAAGCAACAAGTCACGCGCTGCCTCAAGCGCCGCCATCCGGCTCGCTTCTGGGCTTAATCGGCGCGGCATGCCAACGTCTTTAAATTCAATAATCTTAGATGCCTCAGTCGCCATATTCGACAATACCCCGATGATTTTACAACGCTACGCCAATTGGCAGGTATATCCAAGAGCGTTGGGAGGCAATGCCGCAGAATGTTTTTGGGGTTCGCGCGCGGTTGGCCGACGGATACTTAGCTTGCGAAATCTCGAACCTTCTGGCTCGTTCCTCGGGGCAGAATCATCACTTCATTGCCATTTGCAATGATGAGCAAATCATCAACGCCGTGCACCGACACGCGGATGCCGTCGGCGTGAATAAGGTTGCCGTGGCTGCTATCCAACCGAACAGTGCCGGACGTAACATTTCCATCGGCGTCCTTGTCACCGATGTCGTGCAGCGCATCCCAACTGCCGACGTCGGACCAACCCATGCTCACTGGAGCGACCGCGACCTTCGCCGCCTTTTCCATAATCGCATAATCAATGCTGTCTGCGGGACAGGCGGCGAAGCTATCGGCGTCGGGATTTATGCGATTGCCGCTCCGCTGCGCCTTCGACATTGCGTCCCGAACCGCTGCGCCCATTTCCGAGGCATGTGCCTCCACGGCTTCCAAATATGTATCTGCGCGGAACAGGAAAATACCGCCATTCCACACATGGTCCCCGGCCTCAATCATGGCCGCAGCGCGGGCTGCGTCAGGCTTCTCCACAAAATGCTGCACAGCCTGAACGCCCGCGCCAACGGCGGAACCCATCTGGATGTAGCCATAGCCTGTCTCGGGGCCGGTCGGGTTGATCCCATAAGTGGCGAGCCAGTTATCCTGAACTAAGGGCAAAAGCGCCCCTGTCGCTGCGTGAAATGCCGTTTCGTCGGTGATGACATGGTCGCTTGGCATCACCAGCATAACCGATTGCGGCGCACTGACGGCAAGCGCCGCCAGCGCAATCGCCGGCGCTGTATTGCGCGCGCAGGGCTCAAGCAAGATGGTCGCATCGGTGACGCCGATTTCGGCCAATTGCGCGCTGACAATCCCCGCATGCGCGGCATTGGCGACGATAATAGGTGCGGTGAAGCGTGCACGGTCCATCACCCGCAGCACCGTCAACTGAAACATCGTATGCGCATCCGTCAGCGCCAAAAACTGCTTTGGCGTTTGCGGCGTCGATAACGGCCAAAGCCGGGTGCCGCCGCCACCCGATAAGATTACAGGACTAATGATCACAATTTTTCCAAATGTCAGGACGTGGGGAGATGGAATTGATATTGCCGATGTTGCGTGCTCGGTCAAACGCCAAAAAACGGTTATATGTCGGCACAAGGGGGCAGGCGGTGCGAGCATGAAGTTGTGACCGCGATTTGCCTATTTGCAACACGCCACCTGCAAAATTTGTCGAGTGCGCAAGCGGACAGGCTCTGCTATCGTTCTTAGCATGAAACTAACCAAGCATCTTGTTGACAAACCCTGGGGTCGAACGGACATTCCGCCAGAATTCGGCACCATGAATGGCCGCCGCGTCGGCGAAATCTGGTATAGCGCCCAAACCGAAGCGCCTTTGCCGATTTTGGTGAAATGGCTTTTTACGTCCGAGAGGCTTTCCATCCAGGTACACCCTGATGACGCACAGGCAGGCGCGCGCGGCATGCCCTCAGGCAAAGAAGAATGTTGGTACATTGTTGACGCAGAGCCGGGCGCGGTCATTGGCATTGGGACCAAGCGCCCGCTTGGCAGCGAAGAACTGTATGCCGCGTCACTTTCGGGCGAGATTGAAGCGCTGATGGACTGGAAAAAGTGTCTGCCGGAGACTATTTTTACATTCCCGCCGGTACAGTCCACGCCATCGGGGCCGGGATACATCTTGTCGAGGTTCAGCAATATGCGGACATCACGTATCGCCTGTATGATTACGGCCGCGATCGCGAGCTGCATTTGGACGATGGTGTGGCGGTATCGTCTGCAACACCATATACAGATATTCGGTCCGGACATGCCGATCTTGGCGATCAGCTTGTCGCAGGCCCATATTTTCAACTTTGGTATGTCCATGACATGGACAATGTGCCGGCGTTGCCACCTTTAAGCGATATCTGGATTATTCCGTTGTCAGGCAAGGTTCAAACAGATGGGCAGGTCGCCGCCAAGGGCGACTGCATAGTCACGTCTGGCAAAGCAAAAATCACCTTTTCAAGCGACGCAAAGGCGCTTGTTGCCTTCTAGAGAGTGAAGAAGATTTAAGCATGAGCCGCCATCAGCTTGCTGCGCGATCTCGTGCCTGAATATCAACCCAATGCCGACAACAACGCAGGCGTGGCTGCCGCCTAGGCGGCTTGCAGGCCGTCCATTTGTGCGCGGATGTTGAACGCGGGTGGTCGCGGCATACAGGCGGGTTCTGCGCCTGCGCCATCCAATGCATTTTCATATAAAACGCAGCTCGCCGCCGCGCGGCGGCCTTTGCTGTGCCGTGATGCCGTCTTGCCCGTGTGTTGAAAGCCAAGCTTGCGCAGCACTTTGCCCGACGCGGGATTGTCGGTGAAGTGGCTGGCGATGAGCTTTTTATGGCCTATCGTCCGGGCGATGTTGATAACGGCGCGGCTGGCCTCGGTCGCAAAGCCAAGGCCCCAATAAGGCCGTGATATCCAATAGCCCAATTCGGCGTCGCCATCGCGCAGGCCAATGCCACATGCGCCAATCAGGCGCGGCGCATCATTTGTACGCAGCATAAGCAGGAAAGCGGGATACAGCGCATCATGCTCTTGCGCCGCAAAGGCCGCAGCGTCATCCGTTGTATACGGCCAAGGCGCACGTGCAAGGTTGCGGACGATGCCTTCATCGGCAATCGCCTGATGCAATTCGGCTGCATCCTCTGGCCAGCTTGGCCGCAACAATAATCTTTCCGTTCTCGCGAACATCCTGTTTCTCCGCTGCTGCGCCGCCCTTTGACATCTCAAAGCGACAGCCATGTTACATTCGCCCTGTGAAAAGCGATGAACAGGGAGAATGAGGCAAAAAGAAAGGGAGACCGGTTGACCCGTCTCCCTGTTCAAAGGTGGAAACCACCTGACATGATTTCCGGGTCATCCGTCTGGACAACCCGGTATCGATTGTCCTGTTTATTCGGCGGCCATCGCTGGCATATCGACCGACACATATTTGCGGCCGAGTTTGCCAGCATGGAATCGCACGCGGCCTTCGACGAGCGCGAACAAGGTGTGGTCCTTGCCGAGGCCAACGCCCGAACCAGGATATACCTTGGTGCCGCGCTGACGGATAATGATGTTACCGCCGATGACATTTTCGCCACCGAACTTCTTTACGCCAAGACGACGGCCTGCTGAATCGCGACCGTTGCGTGACGAACCACCTGCTTTTTTATGTGCCATGGTCTAAACTCCTACGTCAGAGCGTTGCCGCTCAAGCTTTCTTAGGGGCTGCAGCCTTCTTGGGCGCAGCGGCTTTCTTTGGCGCGGCTTCCTTGGCAGGAGCAGCAGTGGCAGCAGCCTCAACCTTCTCGGCCTTAGGCGCAGCAGCCTTTTTCTCTTCCTTGCCAACGGCAAGGATACGCAGAAGCGTCAACGACTGGCGATGACCCTGCTTGCGGCGATAGTTGTGGCGGCGACGCTTTTTAAAGACGATGACCTTTTCACCACGCTCTTGCGCAATGATTTCGGCAGAAACGGTCAAGCCGTTTACGTCCTGCGCCTTGTCACCGTCACCGGCAAGAAGGACGTCACCAAGCGAGATTTTGTCACCCGCTTCACCAGACAGCTTTTCAACTGCGATTTTATCTCCGGCGGCGACGCGATATTGCTTGCCGCCTGTGCGCACGATTGCGAACATGGCTTTAACTCATCCGTTTCTACAGCTTAGCGCCTTATAAGGGCGGGTTGCTCAGGCGCGTGACATAGCGGAGACGAATCTCAACAGGGTCACACAAGAATGGGCGCAGCTAGTGCAAGCAAATATCTATGTCAACGTATAATCCAGCGTTTTGGGGCTTATGACGCCGCCTGCGCCGCCACTGAGATGCGCTTGCATGCGCCTCCAAGCAGGCTTAGACGACGGATATGTTGAATTTCAAGCCTGCATCCCCTTTGCTTCTGCTCCTGATCCTTGCCGCATGTGGCACAAGTGAGGGGGGATTTCCCTCGCTGGAGCGCCGGAGTTATGAAGCCGACGCGCCGATTGCTGCGCCCGGCGATTCGGCAACTGCGCCATTTGTGGTATCTGCTGAATTCGCTGCAAAAATCGACGCGCTGCAGGCGCGGCACACAGCGGCGCATGGCGCATATCTGCGCGGAATGCCCGCGGTGCAGTTGACCGCTGCACAGGCGGCCAGAACATCCCCGGGCAGCGAGGCGTGGGTGAATGCGCATCTTATGCTGTCACGGCTGGACAAAATGCGGTCCGATTCGGTGGCTGCCTTGCGTGACTTTGACGTGTTGATAGCTGAGGCAGGCGCGCGTGACGCGGGCCTTGCGGCGCATCTGACAGAGGCGCAGCGACCAGTGACCGAAGACGTCGCAGAACAAAATGCGGAAATCGCCCGGCTTTCGAAGGTGATTGGGGAATAGCTATTCCCGGGTAAAAAGGCCCACATTTGCTTGCACCGGCGGTGCCCATGTGCGTTATTCGTCCCATGAACGGTCAAAACACACAAGCCATTTCACAAAATCCCGACATCCGCTTTCTCGGTAAGATGCTGGGCGATGTCATTCGCGCTTATGGTGGCGAACAGTTATTCCGACAGACCGAATATATCCGCTCCACCAGCGTTGACCGCTTTCGCCAGATCGAGGGCGCCGATTCGAGTGACCGTGGACTCGGGGCGCTTAGCTTGGATGACACGCTCAATTTCGTGCGCGGGTTCATGCTGTTCTCGCTTCTGGCGAACCTAGCAGAGGATCGGCAAGGCCTTGCGCATGAAGATGGCGCGACGGTGGCCGAAGCGTGCGCACGGCTTGCGGTGGAGGGGGTGTCGCTGACGCAGATTCGGGAACTGCTTTCGCACAGCCTGATTGTCCCGGTGCTCACCGCGCACCCGACCGAAGTGCGGCGCAAAAGCATCATTGACCATAAGAATCGCATCGCGCGGCTGATGACGTTGCGCGACCAAGGGCAAAAAGTCACCGAAGATGGCGATGATGTCGATGCCGCGATTTACCGGCAAATTGCCTTGCTGTGGCAGACGCGGCCATTGCGCCGCGAGAAGCTGTTTGTCGCCGACGAGATTGAAAATGCCCGCGCCACGATGCAGGAGGTGTTCCTGACGGCGTTGCCCAAATTATATGCGGGCTGGGAAAAGGCGCTTGGGAGCAGGCCGCCCGGTTTTGTCCGCTTGGGCAGTTGGATCGGTGGCGACCGCGACGGCAACCCGTTTGTCGATGCCGAAACGCTGCAATATGCGGTCGCGCGCAATGGCGGCACCGCGATCCGGCACTATCTTGAGGGCATCCACAGTCTTGGCGCGGAGATTTCGATCTCTTCTTTCATGAGCGATACGCCAGAGGCCGTGCTTGCGCTTGCCCAGAGCAGTGGCGATTCGGCACCCAGCCGTGCGGACGAACCCTATCGACGTGCGCTGTCGGGCATTTACGCCCGTCTGGCGGCGACGCATATCAAATTGGTAGGTGACCAGCCCCCGCGTCCATCAAAGCTATCTGGCGCGGCTTACAGCGGCCCGGATGCCCTGCGGAAGGACCTTTTTACGGTGGCGTCGGGCCTTGCCAGTGACGGCGATGGCGCATTGTCGAGCGGCGGGGCACTATCGCGGCTGATCCGGTCGGTGGAAATATTTGGTTTCCATTTGGCAACGTTGGACCTGCGACAGAATAGCGACGTGCATGAGCGCGTCATTGCCGAATTGTTTCGCACGGCGCGGGTCGTGCCTGACTATCTGAAGCTTGATGAGGCAGCGCGTGTGGATTTGCTTGTCGCCGAGCTATCACATAATCGCCCGCTGACCGGCGTGTGGACGCAATATAGTGAGGAGACCGCAAAAGAACTGGCCATCATCCGCGCTGCGGCAAAGGCGCAAGGCGATTTCGGCTGCGCGGCAATCACGACCTATAATATCAGCAAGACGACCAGCGTGTCCGACATGCTGGAGGTTTATGTTCTGCTGAAACAGGCGGGGCTATATCATGTGGACGATGATGGCACGCCGCAGGCGACGATTATGTCCGTGCCCCTGTTCGAAACCATCGCCGATTTGCAAGGCGCGCCCGATACGATGCGGGCGTTCTTCGACATTCCGTTGATGCGTAAGCTGGCGCAGGCGCGCGGGCATCAGGAAGTGATGATCGGATATTCCGATTCGAATAAGGATGGCGGGTACCTTAGCTCCACATGGGAATTGTACGAGGCATCAAGCGCGCTTGCAGGCATTTTTGCCGACGCCAATATCGCGATGCAATTATTCCACGGTCGCGGCGGCGCAGTGGGACGGGGCGGCGGTTCAGCCTTTGGCGCCATCCTTGCGCAGCCCAAGGGCACGGTGCAGGGGCGCATCCGCATTACCGAACAAGGCGAAGTCATCGCCGCCAAATATGGCACGGTCGACAATGCCGTCACGAGCCTTGAAACCATGGCCTCTGCCGCAATTCTGGCGACATTGTCCAGCGACCCGATAGCCGACGCCGATGTCGTGCGGTTTAAGGCGGCGATGGCGCAGTTGTCCGCCAGCGCCTTTCAACATTATCGCGGGCTGGTGTATGATACGCCCGATTTCCGGACATTTTTCCGGCAAATGACACCGATTAACGAGATTGCGACGCTGAAAATCGGCTCGCGCCCGTCAAGCCGTACGGCGTCGGACGCGATTGAAGATTTGCGCGCCATCCCATGGGTGTTTTCATGGGCGCAAGCGCGCGTGATGTTACCCGGATGGTATGGCACGGGCCAAGCGTTGGCCGATTTCGCGGACAAGGGCTTGCTGCGCGCCATGGCGGGCGAGTGGTCCTATTTCCAGACGATCCTTGCCAATATGGAAATGGTGTTGGCCAAATCGGACATGGCCATCGCCACGCATTATGCGGGCTTGGTCGAAGATCAGGCGATGGCCACCGACATATTCGGTCGCATCAAAGGCGGCTGGCAGGCGTCACGCGACAGCTTGCTTGATGCAACGGGGCAAAGTCATTTGCTGGAGGCCAACCCCGCGCTCCACAATTCCATCCGGTTGCGGCTGCCCTATATCGAACCGCTTAACCTGCTCCAGATCGAACTGATGAAACGCCACCGTGCGGGCGAAGCTGACGAGCGGATCGGCGAGGGTATTCAGTTGACCATCAACGCCATCGCGACGGCGCTCAGGAATAGCGGGTAGGTCTGCAACGGCCAACGACATCGACGAAAGCCGCTGCCTTTTCGACAAGCCACGCATTCGGCGCTTCCCCTCGCGCGGTGGACTGATATGACGGTGCCATAAAGACAATCAGGAGAGTTTCGAATGCGTATAAACAAAACCGCGATTTCTGCTTTTGCCATCGCTTTGGTGCAATTGGGCACCCCAGCGCTTGCGCAGACGGCCAATGCCACACCCGCTGCCGTCGCCGAGGTCGATCAAAACGCCGCCATCAAGGCATTCTTTGAAGAATATGATGCGCAGCAACTGGCGCTTTCGCCGCTTGGCAAATCTTATCGCGGTATCAAGGACAGCGATTATGGCCGTTGGGGTGATTTTTCCACCGCCGGCGAAATGCGCGCGCATGAAGCCGAGCGTTCGGCGTTGAAGGAAATGCGCGCCCGCTTTGACCCTGCCAAGCTTTCGCCCGAAAACCGCCTGTCCTACCGCCTGTTTGAAAAGCGCGCCGAACGTAGCGAGGCTGCTTATACATATAATGATTATGGCTATGTCTTTGACCAGATGAATGGTGCGCAAAGCCAGTTGCCAGCGTTCCTTATCAACATCCACCGCGTCGATAACAAGTCCGACGCGCGCGCCTATGTCAGTCGTCTTTATGGCCTTGGCCCCGGCATGGCAGAAGCCATCGCCCAAGCCAAGACACGCGCGGCGCAAGGCATACTGCCGCCCAAATGGGTCTATCCTTATGTCATCAATGACGCGCGCAATGTTATCACCGGCGCGCCCTTTGGCGATGGTCCCGATGCGCCGTTATTTGCAGATTTCAAGGCAAAGGTGGCCAAGCTCAACATCAGCCAGATCGAAAAAGACCTGTTGATTGCTGACGCGGCGCATGCACTGAATGCTTCGGTGAAGCCAGCCTATGAGGCGTTGATATCCGAAATGACGGCGCAGGAAAAAGTCGCCGGAACCGACGACGGTGTCTGGCGCTTCAAGGATGGTGCGGGCTATTATGCCGAGCGGCTGGCGAACTACACCACGACCAACATGACGCCTGACGAGATCCACAATCTGGGTCTCGCACAAGTCGCGCGCATTCATAAGGAAATGGGTGTCGTCCAGAAAAAGATGGGCGTGAAAGGCGATCTTCAGGCTTTCTTCAACTATATGCGTACCGAACCCAAATTCTACGCGCCCGAAACGGCTGAGGGCCGCGCGCTGTATCTGTCCGAAACGCAAAAGGCGCAGGACGCGATTACGCCCTTATTGCCCAAATGGTTTGGCGTTTTGCCCAAGGCACCTTTGGTCGTAAAACCCGTGGAGGCATTCCGCGAAAAATCTGCTGGTAAGGCATTTTATCAGCGTCCCAGCCCTGACGGTTCGCGCCCCGGCACTTATTACGCCAATCTCTATAAAATGGCGGATATGCCTCTGACCGAGGTTGAGGCGCTATTTTACCATGAAGGCGTTCCCGGCCACCATTTGCAGCTCGCGATCCAGACCGAGTTGAAAGACGTGCCCGCCTTCCGTCAGTTTGGCGGCGTCACGGCTTATTCCGAAGGCTGGGGTCTCTATTCGGAGAAGCTGGCAAAGGACATGGGCCTGTATACCGATCCGGCGCGCGATTTTGGTCGGCTTCAGCTTGAGCTACACCGCGCGATTCGCTTGGTTGTCGACAGCGGTCTGCACCACAAACGCTGGACCCGCGAAAAGGCCATCAAATATGTCGAGGACAATAGCGCCGACGCTCCAGGCGGTATCGTCAAGGCGATTGAACGCTACATCATCTATCCCGGCCAAGCGACCGCCTATATGGTCGGCCGCTTGAAAATAAGCGAACTGCGCGACAAAGCGCAAAAGGCGCTTGGGTCAAAATTTGATGTGCGCGGCTTCCACGACACCGTGCTGAAATCAGGCCCAGTGCCGTTGGATGTGCTTGAAGAGCAAGTCGATGCATGGATCGCCTCGCGGAAGTGATGGGGTGGGGGTGTCCCATCTTCGTTGGAATACCTCACTGACCTTCAACCTAATCCACCCGCTTTTCACCCAAAGCAATATCGGACAAATTCTTGATCACCACCGGGTTG
>Ga0208595_1000492_pt1 | contig 14775 bp, 9 predicted proteins | sample LakMenEpi28Jun11_FD_150742 | JGI IMG/M metagenome (GOLD analysis project Ga0208595, IMG submission 150742) | Freshwater microbial communities from Lake Mendota, WI - 28JUN2011 deep hole epilimnion (SPAdes) | ecosystem: Environmental > Aquatic > Freshwater > Lake > Epilimnion/Euphotic zone ...
TCTTGTTTGAAATCTTCTGTATGCTTCATCATCTCTTCGGTCTCCTTGTATGAGTGTTTAACTCTCAAGTGACCGGCACGAAACCGTTACAAGTCCAGGATGCCTGATTTTCTCCTCGTAGTGCTTTAAAATGAATGGAAAAAACGAATAATAGCGATATCGCAATGTGATAGTGCTGATTCCCGGCACAATCGATTGGTATATAACTTCGATGGGCCGCTGCATCCCAAGCGGATCAAGGCCACTATCTTGTCCTAATTCAGTCCACTCAGGAAATCCTTGCCCAAGCTCCATCAATTCGACGCCTCGTTGGTCCATTTTTTCAATCGAGCGAGGCAGCCTTCGATATCGTCGCGAACCTCGTAAACCCAGAAACGCATTACATCGTAGCCGAGTTCAATAAGACGCTGGTTCCTGATTTGATCTCGGCGACATAATTCACCCGTCCAGTTTCGGTGATATCTCTCCCCGTCAATCTCGATCACAAGCTGTCGATTGCCGTCAGTCAGAAGAAAATCGACCACATATTTTTCGATGGGGTATTGCGGGATCAGCGCAAATCCCGCTGCGTATGCTGAGCGATAGAAGTCTCGTTCCCAATCAGAGACCATCTCTGGTCGCGCGACGTTGGGATATGTGGGACCGAGTTGGCTCGTTGCTTTTTGGATTGCCTCAACCTTCTTCCCGTCAAGGGAAGATGCATAGCTGGAGAAGCGAGCAAGGTAGCCGATATCGCACGATGCGCATTCGGCGAGATCGCCGACAACCACCAGCTGAGCGCGCGCGCGGGTGATGGCAACATTAAAGAGGTTTCCGTTTGACCGGAGGAAACCGAGCGCGCCTTTTGGGGCACCAGATGAAACGACTGGTGAGAAGAGCATGACATCACGTTCGTCGCCTTGGAAGCGGTGAACAGTGTCTGCGAGGAAGCCGCGCGTAACCACTTCCGCAAGTAGCTCCTTGTCCTGATTGACAAGCTGCGTGATCGCATTCGCTTGGGCGCGAAATGGGGTCACTACGCCAACGCTGCCCTTGTAGCCTTTGTTCAAAATCAGATCGCGAAGCGTCTGAGCCACAGCCTTGGCCTCTGTGTTGTTGATCGCGCCGCCAGTGCCAGGGCGGTTCACTTGGCCCTTCACATCAATCCATCGGATTCCAGGTTCAGCACGATTGGGAGATTTCAGATCGTCGTATCTGGTCGCGACACGCAAGCGCTCTTCGTAGAATTCTTCGTTCGAGAACGAGATAATGTCGGCGTGCGATCGATGGTGATCGACTAGGCTTACGACATCATCGCCTGAGACATGCGTCGCGCCGAGGCCGAACAATGATTGGTGCGAATATGCCCAGTGCGGGAAGTCATCGAGAAGATCATATTTTTCAAGCAGCGCTTGATCCTGTCCACGCTGCAAGCCGCTGATGTGAGACAACTGCTTGGGATCGCCAATGACGACCACCGATTTCGCACGGTAGAGAAGCGGAAGTGCAGATGCGATATCGCACTGGCTCGCCTCATCGAACACAACCAAATCGAAGTTACCAGGTTCGAGCGGTATGCGCCCGCGCGCCGATAGTGATGTGACGGCCCAGCATGGTAACAGATGCGATACCTCGCGAAGCATCTCCGCATATTTCGCATAGACCTGTTTGGAGAGCTGGCCCTGATCACCCGCCTCGATCACCATCTTCAAGACTGAGGTGTATTTCCCAAGCTTCTGGCGATCAGCAGCTGAAAGCATCGAAGGCTGGAGACGAAGCCATAGCTTCCAGAGCATCTGTGATTGGCGCGCGATGCGATCAAGAATCGCCTTTTCATCATGCGCGATGTCTTCAAGCGACCGACCTGCTTGAAGTGCCTTTAGGGCGCTCATGTATTCCGCCGATTTCTCAATATCGGTCAAGCGCTCCGGCACAGTTTCGATAACCGCAGTGCACGCCGCGACATCGGCGTCGCTCGCTGGGGTGCGAGAGAGATCAATCCCAATTTGTGCGAAAGAGTTTTGGTGCTCCTGCATCGTCGCTGTGAGCGTTTGAAGTCGCCCTGCACGAAATAGCGGCCACAAGAGACCGACCAGCACACCAGCTCGTGATCGATCTGCGCGGACACAACCCGTCGCTAGCGCCGCATGGCTGGCATGGAAATTCGAGAGATTGAACGTGGTAGCCGCCGCAAACAATCCAGGTCCAAGCCGACGCCGAGCATCTTCGGCGGCTTGCTCTAGGCGATCCACGGTGTTCCGCAATTCGATCAGGCGACCGGTCTCTTCATTCAGCCGCCGGTATTCGGAATTGAGCCGTTCGTGTGTGGCTTTGGCTTCGTCAAAATCCTCACGCTCAGATGCGGTCGTCGTGGATGATAAGAGCGCCAAGACGTATTCCGCGAGACGTGCTTGATACGCCTGCGCTCCAACTCGAAGAAGGATGGGACGAGGCCCAAGTGCGTTCACGCGTGTTTCGACGACATCGACCGCCTTGTTGTTCTTACTCGCGAACAAGACGCGCTTGCCTGCCCACGCGGCGTTGATCAGTAGGTTTGTGACGACTTGGGATTTTCCTGTCCCTGGCGGGCCGGTGATGATGGTCACTGGTCGAGTCAGCGCGGCGGCGACTGCTTGGCGCTGCTCCGAATTCATCGGCAAAACTTCGATCAGCGGAGAGGCAAGCTCAGGGGCAACCTCTTCACGCTTCTCACCCTTGATCCATCGGCCAAGCGCTGTGTTTGCGTATCTGCTTTCCGGCAGGCCCGCGAGATCGCGCAGCTCCTTTTCTAAGCCTTGGGTGAACGGGGACTTTTCCGCCATCAAGATGACGGCGCGATTGTAGATTCCAGGCTCAGCAATCTCGTTCATTGGTGCGCGTTCCGCATCGAGCGCGCTTGGGTCGATTTCCTCTCGCCAAGGCCATTCGGGCCGCACGGCCTGTAGGCGCATCGCGATTTCATCGACGTCGATGCGACCTTCTTCACCGCCGATGCCCAGCTCCTGTTCGAGCTGCACCAACTCGTTCATGAGCATGTCGCGTTCGACGTTTGTGAAAGTTTGGAACGGCTTCTGGTTGATGATCGGATAAGCGAGATCGACTGTCATGCGACCGTTCGATTCCTGCTCAATCGGGTACAGCAGGATCGGCTCGACCATGTAGCCTTCCCAATCTGATTTCTTCGATTTGATCAGGGAAACATTGGTCGGATATCCGAAATAAAGTCCGTATCGCCCCTGCTCGGATCGCTTACGACCAAGCATTCGGCGTGCTGCTTCGCTCTCTTCGAAATCTTCCGGCGTCTGAGGAAGTGACTTCACTTCCAGATAATCGGGGTCGCCATATTTAGATGTCAGGAACGTCGAGACGCCGGTGTCGTCATACCCAAGGCAGGCGAGGTAATAGCGGCAGAGGCGCGCAAGATCAGTGTTGGCAAACCCTGTGTTGGGTTCAGCATCGGCTGTCGCAACGCGTGGAGCGGAAGCAACAAGCGACCAGCGATACGCGCGATCCTGCGCAACCTGATTTTTCAGTGGACCATATAGCAGCTTGTTGACATCGGTCCTGTCAACGCCAAGCGTGCGGGCGAGAGCATCTGCCTTCTGATTTGGTCTTGCGCGAAGCGCTTCGACAACTTGATCTTTGAGTGAGGACATCTGCCGACCTGCTTCCATGCTAACTCGTTGTGAACTCAGTCAGCGAAGTCCCTAACCGAAGTGCTGCATATAATTCGAAGAGATGTTGCTCAATCGGGCACTCGATCTCGACATAGCGAAGCTTCATTTGCCCGATCCTCACGCGCTGCCGATCAAACTCCGCCTTGAAAACTGGGTCACTCATGAGATGTGTGCGTGAACCCTCTGGCCGATAAGTGGCACTCAGATTCAGAGCATTGCGTGTGCTCTTGAAGGCGAAGGATGCCGAATGGTGACTGTTCGCAGTATGCGCGCGAACACGACCTTGGAGATTACGCGTCCTGCCCGTGTGACAGGGTTGACCTTCATCATCATAAAAGACGTAGATCGCAGGAAGGCCTTTCCATCCCACGCGCGCTTTCATCTCAAGCAGTTCGCAGCTCATGAGCTTTTCGAAAAGCTTAGGCAGCCGATCTACGGCGGCGTGAAAGCGCTCCTCACCCATCAATCAATCTCCAGCTTGGGCAAGCTGCGCACGGTCTTCATGGTCTCCAAGCTGACGGTGATGACACGCTGCAAGAGCTTGAGCGGGTAGGCTGGATCGCCGACGGTCTCGATGGCGTAACGGTTGGCGTCATTGACGATGCCGCTCGCCTTGTCGGTCTTCACGCACTGGCGCTCGATCACCCATTCAATCGCGGGCTTGCTATTGACGACATAGTCATAGGCTTCGAGCGGAATGCCTGAGATCGTGATGTTCGCATTGTAGATCACGGTCGTCTTGTCGAGGTTCGGGCGCTTGCCCGCGAATTTCATCTGCTCGACCCGATAGAAAGCTTCGGGATCAGATGGTGCGGCAAGCGATGTGTCGCCGCGCACGAATGTCACGGGATACCGCTCAACGGTTTCATAGTCGCAATGCAGGTCACCCAGCTTGCGCCCAGCCTCCACAAACGCCCAGAAATCAGCTGCCTTCTTGACCGCCGGAATGCGCGGCAACTGCTTTGACAGGTTGTCGGCATAGCGGTCGCCGTATTCGGCAGAATGTAGCAGACCATAGACGTAGTTGAATAAATCGTCCTTTGTGATGACTTCGGACGGATACGCCGCTTGGAAATGTGCCAAACCCTCGTCGGAAATGCCATCACGTATATCGCCGCTAGCATCAGATATACTACCAGATGCAAGAAGATCGCCTTGGATGTCCGATTGATCAGGACCCTCTCGGCCATCATAAAGATAACGGGGGAAGTTTTGCCCGCTTCGCAAAGCATGGAAACTTGGAATATCTTTCATCATCAAAACCGAAAAACCGCTATCGTCGCCTATTCCGCCCACGCAAATAACTCTATTGTCCACCACGCTTTTCATCGGAAAAACGCGCGTCATTTGGTAAATCATCTCGTTGAACGGCCGACTATAATAAAGCCATTGACGCGTGAATGGCCTATATATGCTTGCAGTGACAGAATGCTCTTCAAATACAAACTTTTTGTCCTTGGCTAGATCGGACTTCAAAGCTCTCGTCCAACTAATTTTCTTTGGATCGGTATCTATAAAGCTTTCTATTGTCTTATCTCGGGTTTTGCGGTCAGCCTGCGGATGCAAATTATCAAAGCGCTGCACCTCTGAGTTATAGAATTGGATCATCTGATGCATATTTGCCGAGACTGCCGCACGACTTGGGTTGTACGCCCAGCTGTCGCGAGCAGTTAGAATGCCTTGCGAAAAGTTCTCAAAAATCTTTGGCTCAACTCCAGCCTTGTCCCCTATCGCAATGAATGCGTCGAAGGCCTTGTCCCTTTGCCCCAACCAGTCTCCATGCTCGTCCGGCAGGATTCGTCGCCAGGCGCCAACCTCTGATATGCCTCTAATGCTTTGATGCCGAGAGACGATATCAAGCTTATCTGCAGTTGAAAGATCATCTCCGATATCGTGATAATATATTTCGCCTCGGCTTTCTGAACTGGGGTTCTTTACAAATAAGGTGACCGCAATTCCAGACATACTGCCACTGCCAAATACATTTTGCCCTTCCTTAGCTCGCCCTTTGCTTATCATATTCTTGCGAATATCGCCCCGCAGATTAAGAATATGAATATTTGAAAATTCATCTGCTAGACATTTGCGTATCCCATCCATGGAATTTCGGTTGATGAATCCTGATCCAGAGATGAAACCTATAATTCCAGCATCTCCTACTCGATTGCTGGCCCATCGAATTGCCCGAATGTAACTATTGTACATTCCCTTTGCGAGCTTAGCTTTTGAGCGGGCGGCATAGGTTGAACGAATGTTATCATCCAATTTTGGGTATATCAGGTTTTCGGCATTGTCATTTTCGCTCTTTTGTCCTTCAGAATATGGCGGATTGCCAACGATAACCCGAATATCCAGTTCTTTCTGGCGGGTTCGGCGATTGCTGTTATCCGCCATGAGGTCGCTGATCAGGTCACGCTCTTGCTCATAAAGCTGGAAAGTGTCGGTCAAGCAGATGCCTTCGAAAGGCACGTAATCCCCGCCAGCTACGCCATGATAGGCCGCTTCGATGTTGATGGCTGCGATGTAGTAGGCCAGCAGCACGATTTCGTTGGCGTGGATCTCGTGCCGGTATTTGTGCTCAAGCTCCTCGGGCTTGATCAGACCGGATTGCAGCAAGCGCGTGATGAATGTTCCCGTGCCGGTGAACGGATCAAGGATATGAACGCCCTTGCTACCCAGCGTTTGGCCGAATTCGGATTGTAGTACCTCGTTCACGGAATTGATGATGAAATCCACCACCTCGACCGGCGTGTAAACGATGCCCAGGCGCTCGGTCATTTTCGGGAAAGCGTTGCGGAAAAACTTGTCGTAGAGTTCGACGATGATTTTCTGCTTGGCATCGGCCTTGTCGATGCCAGCCGCGCGGCGGCGAACGCTCTCGTAGAATTTGGCTAGGCTTTCGGCTTCCTTCTCCAGGCTGTGCTCGTCGAGGACATCGAGAACCGCTTGCATAGCCTTCGAGACCGGATTGTTTTGCGCAAAGCTGTAGCCGTCGAACAACGCTTCAAAGACCGGTCGCGTGATGATGTGCTGCGCGAGCATCTCGATGGCTTCGCCTTCGGTAATGCTATCGTTGAGGTCGTCTTTGATCTCAGCAAGGAAGGCTTCGAACGCTGCGCGCTCAGTCGTGTTAGGCTTTTCCACCAATGCAGTGATGCGCGTGATATGCGTTTGCGCGATCTTCGCGATGTCAGATGCCCAGTCTTCCCAGTAGTCGCGTCGTCCGCACTTCTTGACGATCTTCGCCATGATGGCTTTCGAGAATTCGTCGAAGAAGAATGTGCCCTGCACAGGGTCTTTCGGTTTGATGTCGCCCTGCTCGCGCTCATCGTCATCGGCGGCGCTGCCGTGGCCGATGTTGGTTTTCGCGCCATCGCTGGTCTGCTTCGTCGGCAGCTTGTTGCTCACCGCGATGACCTCGATGTGGTCGGAGATATCGACGCCGAGATCAGCTTTGTTGATCATCGCATCGAAGCGCTCATCGTGCGAGCGGAGCGCGTTCAGAATCTGCCAAACAACGCGATAGCGTTCATTGTCATTGAGCGCTTCTTCCGGCGTCATGCCTGCGGGAACGCCGATAGGAAGAATGACGTAGCCCATGTTCTTGCCAGGCGCGCGGCGCATGACGCGGCCCACCGATTGCACGACATCGATTTGCGATTTGCGTGGATGCATGAAGAGGATCGCATCGAGCGCGGGAACGTCCACACCTTCCGAAAGGCATCGCGCGTTGGTGAGAATGCGGCACGCATGATCGCCGTGCTCTTCTTTCAGCCAATCGAGCAAGCGATTACGCGCTTTCGCATTGAAGGTGCCGTCCACATGCTCAAGCTGGCAATCGAGCGGCGTTGCATCGCCCTCTGTTTCCTTGCCTTCATCCGATGCAAGATACTCGTGGATGACGGCGGCAAATTCATTCTGCACGAGCTTCGATGTCGCGATGTCTTTGCAGAAAGCGAGCGCGCGCTTCATCGGCTGTGGATCGGTAAGCAGCTCGTCCTTCAAGCCGTGCTTGGTGAGCGCCTTGTAGCAACCAATGATCTTGGTCGCGTCATCAAGCTTCAATTCTGATGATCCGTCTGCAAGGCGGTTTTGCACGCCTCCGCTGACCATCTGCTCATCAACGGCAAGCACGAGCACTTTGTAATCGGTAAGCAACTGGTTTTCGACTGCCCAGCCGAATCCACGGGCAAAGAGCGTCTTTCCGTAGAGGCTTTCGTCGTCCATCGAACACAGGACGGCGGAAGCTTCGCTAGCCTTGCTTTTCACCGCGTCGCCAAACACGCGCGGCGTTGCGGTCATGTAGAGACGCTTCTTGCCTGCGATGAAATCCTGGCTGTGAATCTTGACGAAGTTGCTCTCATCCTCGCCGTCGAGCGTTGCGCCTGTGGTGCGATGCGCTTCATCGCAGATGATCAAATCAAACTCGGGCAATCCATGTTTGTGCTGCGCATCTGAAATCACCTGAATCGACTGGTAGGTCGAAAAGACCACCGTCATCCGATCATGTGCGGCGTGCGCCACTTTGTCAGCCAGCTTCGCAGCGTTGGTCGTCGCAGGATAATCGAGGTCGTGCGTCTCGATCTCAGCCACGTCGGACGTCGATTTGCGACGCTTACCAACCTGAACGTCGGAGCACACCGCAAAGGCGCGCAGCGGCGTTGCGGTATCAATCGTCCACTCGCGGATTGTCTGACTCATCAAGGCGAGCGATGGCACGAGGAAGAGAACCATCTTCCCGCTGCCTGCCATGTCTTCGGCAATCTTGAGGCCGGTAAATGTTTTGCCGGTTCCGCAAGCCATGATCAGCTTGCCGCGATCTGCCTCTGCTAGCCCGTCGCGTACCGCTTGAAGCGCGTCCTGCTGATGCGGGCGAATGGATTTCGGCGGCGCGATTTTAACTTCATCGCGCAGCAGATAGGCCGACCAATCGATGGGGCTTTCCTCAAGCCGGTCGAGGCCTATGCGGGAAATCGGTTTGTCTTGATCGGAGAGCGCGTCTTCGGCGTTGGCACTCCACGGCGCATCGGTCGTATCGATGATCAACCGGCGCGAGAACTGCCGCTTGCCGGATGCTGTGAAGAAGCTGTCGATGTCGGCCTTCTGGATGCGATGGCCTTCGCGGTAGAACTTGCACTGAATGGCGCAGAAAGAATCCTCACCGCGAATCTTGGCGACAACATCAATTCCGGTGTCGCGACCATCGGAACCGAAAAGTTGCGCCCATTCGGAATAGAGCCAAGCGTCCTCATATTCCTGCGCCATGCCGTGATCATTTTTAATGAAATCGACCGCCAGGCGCTCGAAATAGTTCCCCTTTTCGCGCTCGGTTTTGGCTGAGTTGCGAAACTCTGCGAGCAATGCGCGAAGAGGTGTGGACATTACGAATACTTCCTTGGACTAAACTTGTGTTTTGTTTGCCGAATTGTGCCACGGCGGCTGTGCTTCTGCCAAGGTATAATTCCATAAATTAAAGACCAATTTGCAGATCGGCAAATCCAGACCGTCAGTATGTTCCCCCGCCATCCCCGTCACGTTTTGCTTTACGGTCGCATGATTGGCAAAAACAAGCATGGTTATAGCAATACGATAGTAACACGTAATTTTTGAGCTCCGCATCACCTATTTGTTCTGAATTCGAAGGCAATTTACGAGCATCGCCACAAAGCCTTTTGCTCGCCTGCGGCGACGAGGAAGCCTGCCGTCCCCAATGCGGGATCGCAGATCACGTCCTCGGGCGTTGGGCGCATCATCTCGACCATGGTTTGAATTATATGGCGCGGAGTGCGGAACTGACCGTTGGTGCCCGCGCTGGCAATCTTGCCAAGCATATATTCGTAGAGGTCGCCCTTGGTATCGCGATCCTCCATCGGGATTTTGTCGAGCATATCGACCGTTTTGGCCAGCAGCGACGCGTTGCTGAAACCAAACCGCGCTCCCTCCATATGCTTGCCGTAGCTTGAACCTTCCTCGCCCAAGGCACGCAGGAATGGAAACACGCGCTCGGCGACGACGTCCATCATCTCGCGGGCTTCAAAGTTTTTGAAGCGTGACCAGCGAAGATCGGAGTAAGATCGTCCCTGGTCGTCGTTGCCATCAGGAAAAATCCGGCGCTCCATCGCGATGCCAAGATTAGCGGCCTTGTTTTCCTCAAGCGTATGCAAGTCATCAAGACGTTTGATAAACAAGAGATAGGTGATTTGTTCGATAACGGACAAAGGATTGGAAACGCCTCCTGACCAGAAGGCATTCCAAATTTGATCGACCTGATTGCGGATTTCACCCGTTAGCATTGCGGCTCCATGTTTTTCTTACGCCGCTCCTTGTGGCAGCGCGGCTATTCAACACAATTATGCCAATTTGTGAAGCGGTTTGATAAATTTAACAAAAACCTAAGGCTATCCTGTATAGCAAACGATGAAAGAATCTGGACATCAAGATTTTGAACTGATTTCGGATTAATTGACATGAATCGTTCGGCTAACATGGCCCAACCGGTCAAGAACTAACAACGTCCGCTTTCAGCAGGTATCCGGCAGAGCTTCGAAAGCTCGCGATGTGCGCCAGCTGAATTGCTGCTCTGATAATGGCGAACGCAAATTCTTGGTGTGCTTGGTTGCGCAGAACAGCCCAAACCTTTTCATACAAGACCGTCTAATATATGATACCATGATGGATCATATATTACTCACTGAATTGCGTGCAGCACGCCGGTCATGTGGCCAGTCTCAGGCATCACTTGCCGAAAAGCTCGGCGTTAAGCCGCAGATGATCAAACGGTTGGAGGCTGGCGTAGGGTCAGTCCCCATGCTGGTGGAAGCAATGGCAGCGCTGGACTTCCAGTTGATTGGTATGGGTCCGGGAGGGACCCTAAGCGAGCAACTGCGAGGCTGCCGTCAAAAAAAGGGGCTTTCTTTGGAAACGGTGGCAAAACGAACCGGGCTCTCGCGGGCGACCATTGCTAGCCTCGAGTGCGGACGTGGCTCTGTCCGCAGCTTGCTGTGTCTATTGACCGTGATTGCCCCAAAGGCAGGTAGGCGCGCGCCGGAACGGGCCTATTGGGGTGCGGGCGACAAATTTGACCGGGACAGCCGGTTTACGCCACCGGACTTTATGGAACACATCTATGCTGCCTTCGGCGAGATCGACCTGGACCCTTGCGCCCATCTTTTAAGTCCGGTCATCGCGCGCCGACGCATTATACTTAGTGAAGGGGGCGACGGCCTGGTTGATGACTGGTCGGGGCGACTGGCGTTCATGAACCCACCATTTTCGGCATTACTCATTTGGTTGAAGCGCGCGTTTGCCCAGTGGCAAGCGGGCAATGTCCAGACGGTAGTCTGCCTTGTGCCAGTCCGCTCAGATTCCGCCTGGTTCCACGAAACGCTAAGCCCCGTTGCTGATATCTATCTGCTACAGGGGCGCGTCCGATTTCTTGATAGTGAGGGGAAGGGGCAGCCGACACCATTCTCGCTCATGCTGCTGACATTGGGCGCATCGACAGAGCAAAGAATGCGCTTTGCGTCGCTCGTCCCCGGATTTTGGATGACGCGGGCGCAAGAAGTGGCTGTCTCGTCGTTGACGGCGTGATTGCCGCAAGTAGCCCAAGTGCATGATCACATTGCGTCAATTTTGATCCTATATTCGCAGCATCACCGCTGAACGTATTATTGGAAAACGTGCACAACACGCGCCCACGCCGACGACAGTGCCGAGCAACAGAAAAACAAAAAGAGAAGGCAGTAAAAAAGATTTCCGGTTTGAGACCCGGAAGGAGTTGGAAAAATTGGCATGTCGCTAATGCTCCAGCCGGGTCTTGATAAGGAGACCATAATGCATTTCAGATCAACCTATACAAAAGCACCGAGCCGCGTTGCCTCGCTCGATATCGAGACTTTGGCACCGCCAGCGCTAGATGATGAATTTCCGGCATGGCCGACACACCGGCCCATTGTGGCAAGCGTGCTAACGGCCGATCAAGCGGCCTATGGCGAGTGGACGTTTGGACTTGAAAGCATCACATTCGATGACGAGCGAGCCGCTATCATGCGGATTAATGAGCTGCTTGCTGGACGTCGCTGCGTGACATTCAATGGGAAAGGCTTTGATTTGCCTGTGCTGACCATGACAGCAATGCGCGCATCGGTGTTTGATTGTGAGAACCTGGCCAACGCATGGGTAGCAAACCGTAATAGCGGATCGCACATTGATGTCGCAGATCTGATTACCAACTTCGGATCGGCACCGCGATCAAGCCTTGAGATGCTGTGTGAAAGTGCCGGTATTCCGGTGAAGGGCAATGGGCATGGCGGCGACGTCGCTGACATGCTGCACGACGAAGGCATAGAAGCGGTCATGCGCTATTGCGAAGAAGATGTCACCTCAACGCTCGCGCTGTTTGCACTCGTGCAGGGTCTGCGCAGCAACGATCCTGCTTATGCCTCCAGCCTCATCGGCGACCTTGCCACCTGGATATCTAATAGCGGTCTTGCGCATTTAAACTCTTTTAGCTGCCTGTCGTGGAATACAGAGCGAGCACGCCTTCGCCTTCTGCACCGGGTGGATGAGGGTATTCGCGCACTGGAAGACCGTGCGACCACGGCATATTTCACCGAGAAGGCGCTCGCCTTTTAAACTCCTAAGTTGAGCCGCCGGGCTTAACTGTAAACACCAATCAACAAGAACTGCTTCCCGCCGCCAGCGACCATGACTGGCGAGTGATTTTCTACGCTTACAAAAAGGATAAATTCTATGTCTGAATACCCTGCCAAAATGGCAATAATTGTCCCCAATTTCGTCATTGCCGATGCTAACGCTTGCGCAACCCATATGCCTTATTTCGTCTATATCGACGCCTTTGCGGTGTTGAAGGTCGAACGCCAAGGCAGAGGTTTCCGGTTTAGTGAAGCCCGGCACGTCAGTGATTTGCAATCCGCGACCGACAGCGTCGGGGTGCTGGACGCGCTCACCAGCCATCTTGACCCTGACGACAGCTTAGCAGGTTACCGTCTCGACCGCATTATTGCGGCGCTCGTTAGGGTCCCGGATGGCGAGCCTCGTGATAAGGATGCCCTGCCGTCCTTGCAGCGGCTTCAGGCCGCTTTGGCAAATGATGTTAAAGACGCCGAATGGTATGACCGTGTTGGCTCTCATAGCTTGGAGCAGTTGGCGAGCGACTATGCCCTTCCGGCAGACTGGCACGACCTTAACCGTCAGTTGAATCCGTGCGTTCTGGAACGCGCGCTGTCGGCAAAGGCGCAGAGCGTCTGGCTCTTGATTGCCCATGAGTGGCTTAGTGCTGAGGACCTTAGGCGGGCCATGGCTGACTATGACCATTGGCGCACGCTTAGCTCGATTGTCTGAGCTGCGCCGGACGGTGCACGCTGCCCCGCCAGATTGCACCGCAACGAAATTGCAACACCAACAACACAGGAGGCGCTAGCCGAGCAATATCCCTCAATACATTACTACCCCATATTTTCACAATCACACCCACGAAAGCCCGCCATTGGCGGGCTTTCGTGTATCTATCCAAGGAATAAAATCTTATGAGTATCTATAATACCGCCGCCAACGATGGCGACACCACATTTGGCCAAGACGCTATCGCCTTTGCCCGGCAAAAGTCTCTCGAGCGGCTAACGCCTCAGACCTTCTGCATATTCGATTTTGAATATGCATATGACTGGGACGGCTACGACGCATATCGTCACGCCGACAACGCTGCAGGCGAGTATAATTGCAAATGGCCTTTTCATCATGCGGTCGCCGGAGCATGGGCGTTGATCACTTACCCTCCCGGAGGCAGTCAGCCTCTCGTTCACAATGTGAGCGTGCTTGATGCGCGCACGCATGACGAGGTGGAAATGGTCAGAGCGTTCTTCGGCCTGCTCGACCGCCATCCCGGCGCGGTGCCTGTAGGTTGGGGAACCGAGTGCAAAGAAATGCCCACCTTGCGGCGAACCGCTGCAACGAATGGGCTGGTCCTACCTAAAATGCTTCGCGACAGCCATCCGCACAGTCGTGACCGCATTGACCTGTCGAATGTCCTAAAAGGGCAAGGGCACTTCGTCCATATGCCGGAATATGCGCATGCGGTCGGCATTCCGGCTAAGCCCATGGCTTCGAAAGCAATCGGCAAGGCTGTTGAGCATGGCCAATGGGACGAAGTGCGCGAGCAGGTGTTGGCTGACGTCCTGACAACAGCCATCATTGCCAATCGGCACTTGATCTCCGCCGCGCGGGTCAGCAGCGACGTTCACGCAAGCGATGCCACGATCTTCGCTGAGCTTTCGGCCGCTTGGCCACAAAGCCGTTGGCTGAACTTGCACAATCGAGGGTGGGACGTTCACCGGCGGGAAAAGGGGGATGGACATACCGCCCTGGCGGCATGAGCGCTTAACATCAATTGGTAGCGATACTTTGCGGCAACTCACCATTGCCGGAACTGATGCGCGACCAGTGGCACGGTAGGTGGACACGGAAATTTAACGATATGCAGTTGAGTTGCGTGTCCACCTTCGCTTTCCATATGGCGGCTTTGTTGGACACTGCCGACAGTCTCCTATTAGGCTAAAATCGTATAAAGCAGACGTTCGTTCACGCATCACTCTAACGTCAGCTATGTTCGACAGTTCCGACAACCAGTTTTTTGAGATGCAATTAGTCCAAGCTGACGTCCGCTCATCCAGAAGCGAGGACTATTCGTGGGCTGTCGCCAACATTTTTGGCTCTACCGGACGGATGCCGACAAGCCCTTAATGGATTTTACCAAGACATTTTAGTCTGTTCGTGCCACGCTACCGGACGGAGGCCTTCGATTGACTGAATTCACGTTTGTACATGCCGCTGACCTTCACCTCGACAGTCCATTGCTAGGATTGGCGGGTAAATCTGCGGAATATGCCGCGCGCGTCGAGGCGGCGTCGCGTGAAGCCTTCGATAACCTGATTGCCCTTGCGATTGATGAGGGCTGCCGGTTCATGCTGCTGGCGGGTGACATTTTCGATGGAGATCTGCGTAACTTCCAGACGGGTCTTTACTTTATGGAGGGGATGCGCCGGCTGGACGAAGCCGGTATCTCGGTATTCATGGTGCTTGGAAACCATGACTCGGCCAA
>Ga0208595_1000495_pt1 | contig 14736 bp, 8 predicted proteins | sample LakMenEpi28Jun11_FD_150742 | JGI IMG/M metagenome (GOLD analysis project Ga0208595, IMG submission 150742) | Freshwater microbial communities from Lake Mendota, WI - 28JUN2011 deep hole epilimnion (SPAdes) | ecosystem: Environmental > Aquatic > Freshwater > Lake > Epilimnion/Euphotic zone ...
ACCAGAGCATAAACTTAGTTTAAGCGATCGCCTACGCAAACGCAAAATCCTCGCACCTTTAATAATCTTCATCTATTGTCTTATCTTCAAAGGTGCTATTCTTGACGGTTGGCATGGATGGTATTATACATTTCAGAGAGTTTTAGCAGAAATATTGTTGAGTATACATATAATAGAAGCAGAGAAATTGCCATAATAACTCCAATACCTTTGTCAAAATAAAAGGCTCAAATGACTACCACACCTAACCAATACGAATATTCCTATCAAAATAGTCAAGCTGGACATCACCATGGTTATTTGCTAAAACCACTGATGGAAATGATATCAGAAATACTACCCCCACCCAATAAACAAAAACCTCGGATTTTAGATATTGGTTGTGGTAATGGTAGCTTGAGCAATTTCCTAGCACAGCAGGGTTATGAAGTTGTTGGTGTTGAAGAATCTGAATCAGGTGTAAAATTAGCTAATCAAAGTTTTCCCAGTTGTCGCTTTATTCAAGGTAGCATTTACGATTTACCATACTCCGAACTAGGAGACAACTTTGATATTGTCATTGCTGTTGAGGTAATTGAGCATTTATTTTATCCTAAAGAATTAGTCAGAAGCTCTAAAAAATGCCTCAAACCCAATGGTGGGTTAATACTTACCACACCCTATCATGGTTATCTAAAAAACCTAGTTATGGCTGCTACAGGGAAAATGGATAATCATTTTACCGCTCTTTGGGATGGTGGTCATATCAAATTCTTTTCTGTACCAACTATGAAGGATTTACTTAAATCAGAGAACTATACCAACATCAAGTTTAAGTTTGCGGGTAGATTTCCTTACCTTTGGAAAAGTATGTTGTGTTACAGTACCATAGTTCAATAACAAGAATTTATCTAAATAGTTTTCTCATAAATTAATAAACCAATGAACATACTAGGAATTAACGCTTATCACGGTGACGCTTCCGCTTCTTTAGTCCAAAATGGTCAATTAGTAGCAGCCATTGAAGAAGAACGTTTTAATCGAGTTAAACACTGGGCCGGATTTCCCGCCGAATCTATTCGTTATTGTCTTAAAATTGGTGGTATTAGTGCCAAAGACCTAGATCATGTGGCATTATCCTTTAATCCTAAAGCCAATCTTAATCGTAAACTCCTATTTACCCTCAAACAACGTCCATCATTATCATCACTTCTAGATAGATTTAACAAACAAAGTAAATCCGCCAATCTTCTGGAACAACTAGCCGCAGCTTGTAATTGTCAACCCCAGGAAATTACAGCACCCATTCATACCCTAGAACATCATACCACACACCTAGCCAGCAGTTTCTTTATTTCCCCCTTTGAAAAAGCCGCAATTCTATCTATTGACGGTATGGGAGACTTTGTCAGCACCTTGTCAGCCGCAGGAGAGGGTAATCATTTAGAATATTTTACGCGGACTCATTTTCCCCACTCTATCGGTTATTTATATAATGCCATAACTCTGTATCTAGGTTTTCCCGCCTATGGTGACGAATACAAAGTTATGGGACTAGCTCCTTATGGAGAACCAGAATATCTAGAAGCCTTTAGAAAAATTATCTTTCCCAAAGGGGATAGTTTTGAGCTAAATTTAGACTACTTTAATCATCATGAGCAAGGTATCGCCATGAAGTGGGATAATGGTGCACCCACCGTCGCACCTTTCCATAGTCCAGAACTAGAAAAACTATTAGGGCCAGCCAGACAAATCAATTCTGAACTGACAACCAAACATCAAAATATTGCTACATCATTACAGGCTATCACAGAAGAAATCATTTTTCATTTACTCAATCAACTATATCGGCGTTACCCTTGCGAAAATCTCTGTTTAACAGGTGGTGTAGCTATGAATTCTGTAGCCAATGGTAAAATTACCCAAAATACTCCCTTTAAAAATGCTTACATTCCTCTAGGTGCTGCTGACAATGGTACTTGTATCGGTGCTGCTTTCTTTGTTTGGAATCAAATTCTCAAGGAACATCGTCAGTTTATTTTAAGTCATGCTTATTGGGGTTCTGAATTTTCTGACCAAGAATGTCTATCAGCATTGCAATCTCTCAATTTACAACCTAAAAAGCTTGAAAAAGCAGCAATGTTAAATCATATTGTAGATGCTATTTGCGACGGTAAGGTGATTGGTTGGTTTCAGGGGAGAATGGAATTTGGCGCAAGAGCATTAGGTAATCGTTCCTTGATAGCTGATCCACGTCGCGCTGATATGCGGGATATCATCAACCTAAAAATTAAATTCCGAGAAAAATTCCGTCCTTTTGCTCCCAGTATTCTGGAGGAATTTGTCGGAGAATACTTTGAAATTGATGAACCTGTCCCCTTTATGGAGAAAGTTTTCAAAATTCGTCCCGAAAAAAGAGAAAAAATCCCCGCTGTGACTCATGTAGATGGAACTGGAAGATTACAAAGTGTCAGTCGCCATACCAATTCTCTTTACTGGGAATTGATTAATACATTTTACCAGCGTACAGGTATTCCTTTACTTCTAAATACATCCTTGAACGAAAATGAACCTATTGTGAGGACACCCCAAGAAGCTATCCAATGTTTTTTAAGGACAAATATGGATAGCTTGGTTTTGGGGTGTTATTATATAGATCGTAGTTTTATATAATACTGAATTGAGTAGGTCGGTTGTATACCTAAGTCTAATTCTTGCGGTCTGGGCATTCCTGCTCTAGTGTATAAATTAGGTTTTAGCTTAACAAAGTTGCCCGGATGAGTTATTTAAGTTAAGTATTAGGTATTGTAACAAAGGTGAATAAGGCTAAAACTACTTTTTCCCTTTTTTATGCCCACGAAATTTTTACACCAACCTACTTGTACCGTTCCCCGGCTATTCACCCCGAAAAAATCTATGCCCGAACAGCAAATTACAAATAATATAAATTCTCCCCATAATATCACTCCTACTTCTACATTATTTCCCAATTCCACATTTTCCCAATTTTCAGAAGAAGCTAGTGATTTTAACTTCAGATCCTTTATTGGTTTTTTGCAGCGCCGAGCGTTTGTCATTTTCGGGGTGACTACCCTGGCTATGACTGGTGTTATTTATTCAACATTTAAACAAGTACCAATATATGAAGGTAGCTTTCAAATATTAGTTGAATCTGTTAATAGTGACAGTGAACTAGGGAAAATCAACCTAGGAAGCGATAATCCTCTTCGTTCAACTGGATTAGATTATGAGAGTCAAATTCAAGTTCTTAAAAGTCCAGAACTGCTGCAAGATTTCATCAAGAAACTACAAAAATCTAATCCTGACATAACTTATTCTGCTTTTTTGCGAGGTTTAACTATTCGTCGCTTGGGACAATCAAAAATCATCCAAGTCAACTATCAAAGTGATAATAGTCAAAAAATTAAACTTGTATTAGATCCACTTGCTGATTTCTATTTAAAATATAGCCTCAACAAGCGTCAAACTAAGCTACGTCAGGGACTCCAATTTGTGAACACAAAACTACCTGATATCCGAACTAGGCTAGGACAATTGCAAAGAGAAATGCAAGCATTTCGCCAAAAATACAATTTTATTGATCCAGAAAACCAATCTCAAGTAATTTCTGTACAAGTTCAATCTCTAACACAACAAAGACTAGATATAAATCAAAAGTTAACCGCTGCGAGGGCTAATTATGTCAGGTTAAGCAAACAGGAGGAACAGTTAGCAATCCTGAATAATGCTCCTCTTTATCAACAATTAATTAGTCAACAACGCCAATTAGACATCCAGATATCTGGAGAATTAGCCAGATTTCAACCCGATAATCCAGTTATCCTCACCTTAGAAGAAAAAAGAGCTAACCTTTTACCAATTATTCAAGCAGAAGCCACACGCACTATTAATATCAGAATATCTGAAGCTGCAACCCTAGTTAAACAGGTGGAAACAGATAATCAATATCTGGCACAAGTAGAAAAAAAACTACAACAAAAATTAGATCAGTTACCAATTTTATCTCGACAATATGTTGATATCCAACAGAATCTTCAAATAGCCAATGACAGTTTAAATCGGTTTTTAGCTGCTCGTGAACAATTGCAAATAGAAATAGCCCAAACAGAACTACCTTGGGAATTAATTCAGGCGGCTAGTCAGCCCCAAGATCCAATTTCACCTGATATTCCCCGCAATTTACTGTTAGGATTTGTGGCTAGTTTTTTGTTGGGTATAGGCGCTGCTCAAGTCAGAGAACAGACTGATAATACCTATCATAGTGTTGACAATCTTCGGGATAAGACAGGACTACCTTTATTGGGTTCACTTCCCTTTGATAAAAACTTAGTTAAGAATCAATCTTCAAATCCCACAAATATATTTTCAGACGGCGTTCTTAAAGGTGTGGATAAACTAGCTAACATTCCTCATCATCGGTCTTCTCGTTATTATGGTCAGGGATCATTTTGGGAATCCTTACAAATTTTATATAATAATATTCAACTACTTAATTCTGGTCGGCCAATTAAGTCTTTCGTTGTTTCCTCTGCTATTCCAGGAGATGGTAAAAGTACGGTGGCATTTCATCTAGCGCAAACAGCTGCAGCTATGGGGAAAAAGGTATTACTTGTAGATTGTGATCTCCGCAAATCCGAGATTCATAAACTAGCACAGTTAAATAATCTATGGGGATTAAGTAGTTTAATTTCTTCAGATATGAGTGTGGGGCAAGTAATTCAAGAAATACCTCAATTGGCTAGTTTATCTGTGATTACTGCAGGTCCCATACCACCCGATCCTACCAGGTTGTTGTCATCAGATAAAATGGGTCAAATGATGGACTATTTCTCTGAGAATTTTGATTTAGTGATTTGTGATTCTCCACCTTTATCGGCACTAGTAGATGCTAGATTAGTGGCAGTTCATGCTGATGGTGTGATACTAGTTGCAAGGATTGATAAAACAGATAAAACAGTCTTAAAGCACGTCCTTGAGACTTTTAAAACATCTCCCGTCAATTTACTGGGATTAGTTGTGAACGGTGAGAAATTCGGAGGAATGACATACAATTACAATTACAATTACACTTCCAAGTCAAGTGTAGTTCGTGCTAATATACCAAAAAATGAAGAAGTTAACTGATACTACCGATGTAATTTAAATGTTTGATCATACTCCTGGCGTTATCTAGATCCCATAAATCGGTAACTAGCAGCTAGGAGTAAATTATAATACTTCAGGATATTCAGGTTGTTATTAAAAATGGGCAGGAGGAGAATCGAACTCCTATGACCTCACGGTCGCCGCATTTTGAGTGCGGTGCGTCTACCAATTCCGCCACCCGCCCTTGGGTGTCACTCTTCTGATTATAGCCTATTTTTTTATTTTGGCAATAGGGAATTAGGTTTAATTGAAAAATTTTTTTGGTAACTGGCTAACCAAGCGAGAATTAGAGCGTTTTCCCCACTGATGAGGTACAAAATTAAATCATGAAACTCTTGTGGTGCGGGCATCTTGCCCGCTAGATATAGGTAGCACAGCCGCTAAGTTTAAGAACTGATGTGCTATAACTTATCCTGTGGCTAAGTAAGAGCTATCCAATCCCAAAAACCGAACCAACTGTAGACTTAATTGAATTTCCGGCATCCTTTAAAGCTTGACTGAATGGTTGCTTATTTTGCAAAAATACCCGCGCACAATTGCGTCCTGGCATTCCCGAAATTGAACCACCGGGGTGTGTTCCTGCACCAGTTAAAAAGAGATGATCAATGGGGGTTTTATAATTAGCTAATTCGGGCAAAGGTCGGAAAAAGATCATTTGATCCATAGTCATATCAATATGATAATAATTACCTTTATATGCTCCCAATCTTTCTCCTAATTCTGCTGGACTTTCTACCCTTCTAGCAATAGTTGCTTTTTTCACATTAGGGGCATAAGTTGCTAATTTATCAACTACCCTATCTGCAACTTTATTTTTCAAATCATCAGTCCAACCAGTACCTTTTAAACCTGTACCTTTTGCACCAGCAATTTGATAAGGAGCGAAAAATTCAATCCATAAAGTATGTTTCCCAGAAGGTGCTAAACTAGGGTCAAGGGCGCTAGGCATAACCACATACATAGAAGGGTCAGAATCGGGAATTTCGCCAATTGTACATTTATTATGAGCCTGTTCAACATGATTCATGGAATCAGCAATTAAAATTGAACCAATGAGATATTCATCTTGATGATTGTGGTGAGAAAAATGCAAAGGTTCATCTAATGCTAAATCTATTTTGAGGATGGTTTCATTGTTGTTAATAATGCGCCGTTCTAACCTTTCCCATAAATTAGGATCAACGGCATCAATATCACTTTTTTCTGTCATTTGTAAGAATAATCTTTGGGCATCAATATTAGAAATTACTCCATGTTTTGCTAGATATTCCTTACTACCAGTCACCCTGACTCCTACCGCTTTAGCATCATCAATTAAAATCTTTTCCACGTGCTGTTCCGTGAGAATTACCCCACCTTTACTATTAACTAATTTCACCAATGCTTGTACCAATGCACCTGTACCGCCGCGAGGTCTAGCCATACCAGGATGATGACGCATAGCCATCATCATTACTCCAATTGCGAGATTTTTTTGTGAAGGTGGCGCACCTAATTCTGATGCTAATCTAGAAAGTGGTGCTTTTAAAAATTCTTCATCAAACCATTCATTAAGAATATCCTCTGCACTATTTAACATTGTCCGCACAAAATCAAAGCTTTTAGCAGGAGAACCGACAACAGAAAATAAATCTTTAACTTGTTGAAGATTGTAATTACCAAAAATATCTATAATTGATTTGGGTGGGGCATTAAACATGGGAATCATGGCGTTAATTGCCCGTTGCCAATAATTGGTAAATTCGGCATATTTTTTAGCATCTCGTTGATTATAACGAGCGATTTCTGCACAGGTTTTTTCTAAGGATTTGTGTGCCAAGAAATATTTACCGTCGGGGTGAGGACAAAATACAACTGGGTCACATTCTAGATATTCTAAGCCGTATTTTGTGAGTTCTAATTCTTCCACCACTGGACCTAAATGAATAAATTCATGATCAATGGCACAGAGGTTAAATTTAAAACCTGGTGCTTCTGGGATACATTCTTCGGTTGTAGCTGCACCACCGGGAACAGGGCGTTTTTCTAATAGTAGAACACTATAACCTGCTTTAAGTAAATAAGCCGCACAAACTAACCCGTTGTGACCAGCACCGATGATAATAACGTCGTATTCTTGCATATCTTGATGACATAAAAACCTGGCTCTTTTATATTATTATATTTAGAGAATGTAAGCAAGGTTTTAAAAAGGCGATTAAAAATCACTTCTACAAAAATAAAGTCCACCTGGGTGGAAAAATTCAGGATTTTCACTTACATACTATCTGAATTTTATCTGTGTATCCATGTTTTTTAATCACCTGTGATCTTAAACTTTTACTGATTCTAGATTTACAGATGGTTGTTGACGAAGATTCTGAATTTGTAGATTAATAGCAGCATTTGGTCCTGTAACTAAACCCCGTCTTTGAGGTTTAATTTCATGGGTATCAACTAATTTCATTGACCATGTTTTTAGAACTTTAGCTAATATTAATTTCATTTCCATTTGGGCAAATGCTAAACCTATACAACGTCTTGCACCACCACCAAAAGGTAGAAATTCATAAGGTGAAAATTGTTTTTCTAAAAAGCGTTCTGGGCGAAATTTTTCATGTTCAGGATAAATATCTTCGCGGTGATGAGTTAAATAAATTGAACCTACGACAATTGTACCTGGTTGGAGTTGATAACCACAGAGAGAAATAGGGGTTTTAACTCTTCTGGGAAAAGTTAACATTCCTACGGGATAGATCCTTAATGTTTCGTTACAAACAGCAGTTAAATATGGCAATTTAAAGATAGTATTAGAATCATAATTTGTTCCTAAACTGTCCAATTCGGCTAATAACTTTTCTCGAACTTCTGGGAATTTATGAATCCAGTAAAAAGCCCAGGAAATAGCTGTAGCTGTAGTTTCATGACCTGCGACTAATAAAGTCATCAATTCATCTCTTAATTCTGCATCTGTCATAGCTTGACCGTTTTCATCTTGAGCAGACATAAGTAAATTAAGAATATCTGTACGGTCAGGATCAAAATTTTCTCTTCTTTCTTGAATTTCCTGATAAATGAGTTGGTCAGCTTGTTCCTGTTTCTTCATTTGTCGTTTCCAAATTTCCGAAATCCCAAAGGTTTCTTTTAATTTAGGAAAATAGAGAAAAATGACTCTCCAAGGAGTGCTACCCTGTTCTAAAATTGCACAAAGTAAATGTTTAAGTTTTTCTGCACGTTCTCCTTCATAAATGCCAAAAACAGCTTCCATCATTACCTGAAGAGTGATATCTTGGGTAATAGTCCTAATATTAAAAAATTGATTTTTTTGTTGTTGATTAAAAACTTTTGTGGTGATATTCTCAATTAATTCGGCATAAGTTCGCATTCTTTCCCCGTGAAAAGGAGGCATAATTAATTGACGTTGACGTTGATGTGCTTTATCACTCAGACTAATAACAGAATTTTTGCCCAGTAAATATTCAAAAAGACTGTTTAAATCTCCTGGTGCTTCCAATTCTTTTTGATCATTACTTAATACCTCCTGCATAGCTTCAGGAGAATGAATAAATAACATTGGTGGTAAATTATCCTGTAATTTTAGAGCAAAAATATCTCCATATTTTTTAGCACATTCCACCATATAAGGCATGGGTCTGAATATCCAGTTTAAAACTTGAATAGTAGATGATGTTTTTGGTCCTGGTATTATTTGCATAATATTCTCCTGTTGTGATCAAAAAGTCAATTGTATAATAACTCAACTTCAATTATAAATCATTTTGGAGTAATTAGAACTCTTCACCCAAAAAAAATTTAAAAGCCAGCCAAATTATTCTCAATTTCTATCTACAGATACTCGCTAACAACAAACTTTCAATACAATTTAAACAAGTGATTAATTCCCTTCTTCTTCCTTCTTGTACTTGCTACCTTGATGGTTCATTTCATCAATATCTGCAACCAAACACAAAATACCCGAAAAATCAATCATCACTTAGTTATAGTAATATTCAGAAAAAGCAATTAACTATTAGTTCCGCAAAGATGTAAAATATTGATTAAATTAAACCAGAATCTCTAGTTTTTTCCGATTTTATTAAGGTACTCAGCATGACAGCAATTACGCAAAATACAACTTCCGCAGTTCCGAATTTTTGTGAAGGGATACAATATTTTGGGGAAGTATTGCCAGATTTTCAAACTTATGGTATAATTCCCGCGATCGCATCTGGTCAAAAAGCAGTAGCAAATCCTACCGATACAAATGCAGTATATCAAACTTTACTAGCGGCTGATGCTCTACGCTATCTCACCCTACAAATCAGTGCTAGTAAGGCTTCTGGACACCCCGGCGGTTTTGCCAGTCAAGCGGAAGCTTATGCAGCTTTGGTCATGCTTGGACATAAAAACATTATCACGGAAGTGGGACACCATGCTCCCGGTTTTTATAGCGCCATGTTTTTAGACCGGTCTTTAGAAGACATGGGCATTTTTACTGTACAACAATTACGCGATCGCTTTCGGGAAAAACACGGATTATTAGGACACTTATCCGGTTATATTCCCGGTATTCTTGCCCCTGCTGGACCCTTAGGACAAGGGCAACATTTCGCCATGGCCGCCGCATTGTTACACCGTGACAAACTCTTCCCCTTTACAGTGGGAGACGGGGGACTAGGTGAACCCTATATCATGAGTTCCATGGCACATTTTAACACTGCTTACCCCAGTGTGACAAACTTTTTACCAGTTTTAGTGTGGAATGGTTACAGCCAAGAACATCATAGCATGGTATCTTTAAAAACCAACGATGAAATGATCGCTTACTGGAAAGGTAACGGTTTTAACGAAGTCGTGTTAGTAAATGCTAAAGATTTTGATGATCAAAATCAAAGCGGTGAATACGTAGATAGTACAGTATTTTCCTTTGCAAACCGCCTAGAATTTACTAAAGCTGTATTAGTAGGTATAGATAAAGCTGCTCGGTCAGCACTTAGCGGAAAATTGACCGTATTTATTATCAAACAACTCAAAGGGGCAGGGGTTCATGATTTAGGTGCAAAATCCCATAACTTGTATCCTAAAGACACATTAGACGCGCCTCATATTGTCACTGCTTTACAAAAACGGGCTTTATGTGCCGAAGCATGGCAAACTGTCCGTACAAATGCGGAACGAGCAGGGGGTGGACCGGCTGCGAAAACAGTAGTCACAGAATTTGAATTACCCTTAGCAGAAATTGGCGAATTACCATTAGTAGAATATGCAATTGGTGGAGAACCAAAAGTTTCTACAACTGTCATGGGTAAGCTAGTGGGAGTAGTAGGAAATAAAGATAAAAACTTCCTTGTGACTAACGCCGATGGTAACGCCGCTTCAGGAATTGGTAATATTAATGAGGCATTAAAAATCATTCACCCCACCACCGATGACACCTATCATCAAGCCCCAGGAGGTCAAGTTTATGAACCTTTGAGCGAAGATGCTTGTGCAGGATTAGCCGCTGGTTTATCCTTAATGGGGGCGAGAACTTTGTGGTGTTCTTACGAATCTTTTGCTATCAATGGTTTACCAATTTGGCAAACTGTCACCCAAGCAATGGCAGAATTACGCCGCAAAACACCGTCAACAATTACATTATTTACAGCCGGGGCTTTAGAACAAGGACGCAACGGTTGGACTCACCAAAGACCAGAAATTGAAGCTTATTTTGCATCTTTGATGAGAACGGGAAATGTCTTCCCATTATTTCCCCCAGATGCTAACAGTATTCAAGTCTGTTATGACTGGGCTTTGCAAACAAAAAATAAGGGCATTGTCATTACTGCTAGTAAGTCTCCTTTGCCAATTCGTAGCACTTTTGCCCAAACTGAAAAAGGCTTAATTGATGGTGCGGTGTTATTACATGAAGTGGCTGGTGGGAAGACTGTTGTATTTGCTGTAATTGGCGATTTGACTTTAATTCCTGTGTTTGAAGCGGCGGCTTTTTTAGAAACTGAAGGTATTGGTGTGAAGATTGTTTCTATTATCAATCCTCGTCGTTTATATCGTCCTCATGATACTGCTTGGGATACTTGTTCTGAACCTGATAACGGTTTTTTAAGTGATGCCGATTTTGAGCAATTGTTTGGTGGAGATGCCTTAATTGGTGTGACAGGTGGCGCTGCGGCGATGTTAGAACCAATCATGTTACGCAGTAATTCTAAGCGTGATTCTTTTGCCTGGAAGCGTGGGGAAACTACGGCTAGTGCGGGTGAGTTGATGGCTTTTAATGGTTTGACTGCGGAAGCGTTGACTAAGCGGGCTATTGAGTTGGTGCATTAAGGGTTAAAAAATAAATTTTTCGACCGTAACGTAGATAGAATAAGGTATATTTTCAAATGAGATTTTATCTTATTCTATTTGCGGTTTTTATGTTACAACAAGATAAACACATTCTATAATTTTAGAACTGTGAAAGAAGATTGATAACAGATGTATCTACCAGTTTATGAGATACCTGCTTATGAACATATTTCATAATAGAATCAATAATTTCTTGTTGTAGAATTTCACATAATACTTGTTTATTACCTTGTTTTAGTTCTACTAGTAATTCTTGAGTTTTCAAAGAGATATATTTTAGAGTATCCTCATCTGGTAAAATTACAGGAGTTTTTAAAATATACCTAGCAGAATTATTTGCAGATGGATTAATATCTTTTAACCAAACCCAAAATACTGGCGAGTTACAATAAGCTAATAGAAAATATAAATCAACTGAAGATTTAGGAAAAATTCCTACTATAGATTGATCAAAAAGACTTTCCTCAATTAATGCAGCCGTAGGACGTTTAGATGTCACCATAGGAAAGCCAATTCCTGTTTTAAAATAGTAGGATGAGTTTTGAAATCTTGATTTTTTATTTGTTTTATAATGTTCAACTGCATCCTGACTCCAATCTACATACCATTGAGTTGGTTTCATAAAATTATAACCACCGCCTTTGAGAATAGGAATAAAATGTTTTGATCCTTCTATTCCAGTTAAAGGATTTTTTAATGTAGAAGGTTTAGTTTCAATAGAACTAGAATTAACGACTAAATAATCAGCAGAACCTTTGACTAAAGCAGATGCTTTCCGCAGAAAAACTCTATCATTTCCTGAGTAGAAACCTGTCACACAGTCAGCAATATCAGCCATTTTAATTATATTATTTGACAATTTATTAAAAACTGATTCATTAGCCGATATAGGAATAGATAGAGATTCATTATCAAAAATATCTTTCTGAATGATATTATTACCATTAGATTTCATATTAGGAGATTCTGTAAAATCTCCTAAAGAGTCAACAAATCTTACTGAAAAAGAATGGTTATATTTTGGTTTTTCAGCACGTATAGAAATAATAGAAAGACCAGCATAACCAAATGAAATACCAGGAAATAAAGATGAACGAAAGACATCTATACTTTCAATTGTAAATTCTTCGAGAATATAACGTCTAATAGTAATATAACTGTGAAGATACAAAAAAGTGTCAGGAATAATAAATACAAGTCTTCCTTTCTGTGCAAGTAATTTGAGACAACGTAGGAGAAAAACAGTATATGTCTCTTTAATATAAAATCCCGGATATTTTCTTTTTAATTCTGTACGACGTTCATATTCTTGCCAGCCTCCATAGGGAGGATTTCCTAAAATCTTTGTAAATTTATGATCAAAAGATTCGCAAAGGTCTAAATCTGGACAAAATATAGTATCCCTTTCTCGTATTTCTACATTTTTTAAGTTACTAAACTTTAATTTGAGGTTTTTTGCGTGTTCAGGATGTAATTCATAAGCGATAGATGATATATCTTTATTAATATCAAGTGCTGCTGCTAAAAGATGTCCTTCTCCTGCACAGGGTTCAAGTAGTTTATCATTCACTTCTAGTCTCAATAATGAAACCATATATGAAGATAAAGCTTGATCTGACGTAAAATAAGTTTGGTATTTATCTCTATATCTTGTTTCTCTTACCATTGTAGATATCCCATTAAATTAGATTTCTGAAGATCACTTACTGTTGTACTTAATAAATCATTTTGCCAATCAATATTTGAATTTATCCAGTTTTGGATATCGAAATGTGTAAAATCACCAATTTTTTCATAAGCTTCATCACCACAATACGCATTCCAAACATGAGAATTTTTTAAAGTTCTAAAGTAATTGTTATTCAAATCTTCTTTAGCACGAACAAGCAGAATATTATTATATTCATCTTCTAAATTACAATAAATAGTTGCTACCATAAGCAGTCGATTAGTATTTCCTTTCTCATTTGAGCCAAATCCACTTTTAAAATCTATATTGAATCTTTTACCTCTAATAATAGCATGAAAATCTAACTCAAGACTTATTTCACCAGAATCAACTAGCACCCAGACTTTTTCATAATACTTGATAAGTTCATGTTTTTGTTCTTGAGAAATGGACAAAGTATCAATATATTCTTCAATATCTCTTTTTAGACTTTTTCTAACTTCAGAAAAAAGTGGTGGTACAAAAGAGGTTAATTCTGCTGCCTTTGGCGCGTACAAAAATGGTAATCTCACAAAATCTTCCCAAAGCTCACCAATTCGTCGAGAAAATGCCATATATTCATAAGGCCACACTTCATGACGTAAATCAAGCATTACTACATGAGCGCAATAAGTAGTGAAAAGAAGTGAGGACAATTTATCTTGATCGTTCCAATTATTTTGATTTGCATTTTCAACAATTGTATGTAAAAAATCATGTTTAGTTTTGTTAATTGCTTTATTGATACAAGCAGCTATTTCTTTATAATTTTTATTGCCGACTTCTCTTCTAATTTCAGAAAGTTTTTCATTTCCTAATTCTCTAAAATATTCCAACAAAGCAGATTTATTTTGGGTATTTTCTGGAGTTATTTGAAATGTCATAATTATTGTTCCATTATTTAGCTTTTTAGTATACAGCGTATTATGATATAGAAAATAAATTAATAACAACAAAAAATTAATAATATTTAATGATTTTGGGAACATACCTCACCATTAATAACCCTAAATTACAACCCAAAAACCCTGTATCTGTTTACATTATTTCACCCAACCATTACTAGGGATTAGTGGAGCGATAGCGAAGCGCTGCTGCAAGCAGTTCGCACCTGAAAAGCTTACCCTGTATCTGTTTACGTTATCTCATTCAAGTATTACTAGGGATTATTAGAGCGATCGCACCTGAAAAGCTTACCCTGTATCTGTTTACATTATTTTACTCAACTATTACTAGGGATTAGTAGAGCGATCGCACCTGAAAACCTTACCCTGTATCTGTTTACATTATCTCATCCAACCATTATTAGGGATTAGTAGAGCGATAGCGAAGCGCTGCTGCAAGCAGTTCGCACCTGAAAACCTTACTCTGTATCTGTTTACGTTATATCATTCAAGCATTACTAGGGATTAGTAGAGCGATCGTGTCCCGAAAACCTTACCCTGTATCTGTTTACATTATCTCACTCAAGCATTACTAGGGATTAGTGGGCGATCGCACCTGAAAACCTTACCCTGTATCTGTTTACATTATCTCATCCAACCATTATTAGGGATTAG
>Ga0208595_1000501_pt1 | contig 14690 bp, 11 predicted proteins | sample LakMenEpi28Jun11_FD_150742 | JGI IMG/M metagenome (GOLD analysis project Ga0208595, IMG submission 150742) | Freshwater microbial communities from Lake Mendota, WI - 28JUN2011 deep hole epilimnion (SPAdes) | ecosystem: Environmental > Aquatic > Freshwater > Lake > Epilimnion/Euphotic zone ...
CCATAGATTTTTCTATAATTTAGGTTGCTGTAAAGGCATTAATTTAAAATACGTTACAATAAATCTATTATCTTTTATTTCTCCAACAACTTCTGCCTTTCTAATACAGGTACAAAATCCATCTTTGGCGTGGGCATCGCCGTGAGAATCGATTGAAGTTCCTTTTACAAAATAAGATTTACCTTCAATCCTTACAGCTAAATCGCAACCATTTTCTTTCATCCCAAATTGGCATTGGCCACAGGATGCTTCTACAATTTGAATCTTAGCTGTTTCTTTTTTTTCTTGTGCGAAAATAATTGAGTTGTTACAAATCAATAAAAACAAAAGTAATTTCTTCATAATTATGGTATTAAATTAATCTTCATCCTCAATTTCAAATTCGGCATCTTTTTCCCAGATTTCCATTTCGCAAGGTTTACAATTGAATTTTAGTTTGTATTCTAATTCGCCTTGTTTTAAAACCAAAGGTTCTTTTACTTTTTTATCTCGATGTTCTGGATGGTATTTTGGACAACGCTCTAATTCGTATTTGATGCAATATTTGGTAGTCATTACACGTGATTTTCCTGGATCCCATTGTAATTCGAATGCTTTTTCAATTTCGGTAACACCGTGACGTTCGTAAAATTTTCGAGCCGTTTTATTGGAAACATTATACATAAAATCCAATTTGGTTTCTGGATAAGGATGTGATGTTTTTACCATTTGATGCTCCTTTCGAACATAATTATTTAAACGAATTTCCGATAATTGTTCGAAAACCATTCTTCGCATTTCGTTAATTTTTGATATCGGCAGAAACCAATTTTGAGAAAATTCAATCGTAATTTCATCCGCATTATACGGGGTAAAACCTGTTTTTGCTAAATTAACTTTGAAATTTTCTGCTATAGATTCGTTATTCTTAGTAAGCTCTTTTGGATGTGCTAAAGTAGCAATACTTGCATTTCCATCTTCATCAGTAGCAATTAATTCGAAACCTGATTCGTTTTCTTTTAGTACTAAAATTGTGCTTATTTTTCTAATCGCACTATCTTCTCTTTCTACAATTTTGATGAAAGCAGCATCGTTATTTCTGTAAATGAAAGTTCCGTCTGCAATTTCTTTCAATACATTTGGATATACAATTCCGTTTTCTACTTTATTTACGTAGATGCCTTCCGCTTCATTATCAGAATTAATAAAGCACAATCCATCACCGTTGTTTAAGAAATGTCCGTTTTCAATTTCGTACGAATTACCAACCGTTTTGATTAATTTTCCAATATATTGTCCTTTTGATTTTGGACTTTCCCAAGAGCCAATAGCTTGATGTCTTTCATTTACGAAATAATCTGTATAGCCACGATTAAAACTTCTATCTAAAGAAGAATCAAAAGAATACGTGCATTTTCCAGACGAAGCTTTGGTATATTTTTCAGGATTTTCAGCTAAGAAAGCATCTAATTTTTGTCGTAAATAGGAAACATTGTTTTTTACATATACAATGTCTTTCAAACGTCCTTCAATTTTAAACGACGAAATTCCTGCTTCAACTAAATTTGGAATTTGATTCGAAACATCAAAATCTTTTATAGAAAGCAAGTGACTATTTTTAATTAACGTATCGCCATTTCCATCAATTAAATTATAAGGTAAACGGCAATTTTGCGCACAAGAACCTCTATTTGCTGAACGTTCGCCATTTGCCACACTCATATAGCAATTTCCACTAAACGAAACACATAAGGCACCCGTAACAAAAAATTCTAATTCTACATCAGACGCTTGACTGATTTCTTTAATTTGACTTAAATTTAATTCTCTAGCTAATACGACACGCTTGATTCCGGCATCGGCTAAGAATTTAATTTTGTCTGCATCACGATTATTGGCTTGTGTACTTGCGTGAAGTACAATTGGCGGTAATTCCATCTCCATAATCGCCATATCTTGAATAATCAAGGCATCGACATTTATATGATACAATTTCCAAATCATTTGACGACAAGATTCTAATTCATTATCGTACAAAATGGTGTTAATAACCACAAAAACCTGAGCATTAAATAAGTGTGCGTATTTTACCAATTCTGCAATATCTTCAATAGAATTGGTGGCATTAGATCTGGCACCATACAAAGGCGCGCCAATGTAAACAGCATCTGCACCTGCATTTATAGCAGCTATTCCTTGTATTAAATTTTTAGCTGGAGCTAAAATTTCAATCTTTTTTTTCATTTATGTAACTTGTATTTTGTTTATATCCGAGTTAACAGGAGTTGATGTTTTTACTTCACATCTTCTAGGACCACAACCTAATCTTCTTGGGCCGCAAGAAACAATAAATAAACAACTGAAAACAAGTACTACTATTTTTTTCATTGTGTTAAACATTTACTGTTACTAAAGTAGCTATTTTTTTTGCTCTTTCAACAATTTCTTCCACTGGCGTATTTAATGTATCATAATTTAACACCACACCCATTCTTCTGTAAGGTCGAGAAGTTGGTTTTCCAAAAAGTCTGAAATCTGTTTTTGGTTGAAACGCTACGTTTTCAATACCAGAAAAAGTGGGATGATTAGAATTTGCTGAAGCCAAAATAACGGCACTTGCTCCGGCTCTTTCTTGTGTGATTTCATAAATTGGTAAACTTAAAATAGCCCGTAAATGTAGTTCAAATTCGTTAAAATTTTGCGTGTTGGCTAAGGTTACCATACCAGTATCATGAGGTCTTGGCGATAATTCTGAAAAATATACACCTTCATTAGTTAAGAAGAATTCAACGCCAAAAAGTCCTGCACCACCTAAAGCCTCAGTAACTTTTTTTGCCATGTCTTGTGCTTCTAAAATATCAGCTTCTGAAACTCGGGCTGGTTGCCAACTTTCTTGATAATCGCCTCGTTCTTGGCGGTGGCCAATTGGTGCGCAAAAAAGAGTTGGTAAATTATTATTTTGAGTTACCGTTAAAAGTGTAATTTCCGAATGAAAATTTACGAATGCTTCTACAATTACTTCTACAATATCGCCACGTGAACCTTCTACAGCATAGTTCCAAGCTTTTTCAATATCTTCATTTAATTTTATTGTAGATTGTCCTTTTCCAGATGAACTCATTAATGGTTTTACTACACAAGGCATTCCTACTTCGGCAACTGATTTTTGTAATTCTTCATATGAAGTAGCATAACGATAATTTGCCGTTTTTAAACCTAACTCTTTAGCCGCTAAATCGCGTATGGCTTTTCTGTTCATGGTAAAATTAGCAGCTTTTGCTGATGGCACTACGGTAATTCCTTGTTTTTCATAGTCATAAAAACGCTCCGTACGAATGGCTTCAATTTCGGGAACTATAAAATCAGGTTGATGTTTGGCTACAATTCTGTCTAATTCAGCGCCATCGAGCATATTGATTACCTCAAAACCGTGTGCGACTTGCATTGCTGGTGCATTTTCGTAGCTATCCACAGCGATTACGGTTTGTCCGATTCGTTGTGCGGCAATTACAAATTCTTTTCCAAGTTCACCAGAACCTAATAGAAGTATTTTTTTATTCATTTTGTGTTGTTTTTAAATTTCAAAATTCGTTGTTCAAACTTGGAATGCTGAAGAACGAATGTTGAATGTTGAATTGGGTTTGCGTTAGGGAATGCAGTGAAAATCCTTTTTTTAGTTGCCTGAGGTTCTCGAAGGTAATTAAAAAAAGATTGTAACGTAATGCCCGACCTGAAAGGGAACGCCCATATAATTAAAAAACCATTAGAAATTAAGATCTTTACTAAATTTCTAATGGTTCCGTTTTGTATTTATGCTAAAGCATTTTTAATTCTTGTAATTGCTTCAATTAACTGTTCTTCGCTTGTTGCGTAGGATAGTCGTAAACAATTTGGACTTCCAAAAGCATCACCAGTTACTGTTGCTACATTAGCTTCTGCTAATAAATACATAGCAAAATCTGTAGCGTCTTTAATTTCAGTACCTCTTAACGTTTTTCCAAAATATGCTGATACATCTGGGAAAACATAAAATGCACCCTCTGGATTAGTTAATTTGAAACCTGGAATATCTTTCATTAATCCGAAAACTAAATCGCGGCGTTTATGAAAAGCATCAACCATATATTTTATTTGAGAAGGATTTGCTTGTAATGCTGCAATAGTAGCTCGTTGGGCAATTGAATTAGCACCACTTGTTACTTGACCTTGCATTTTTGTACACGCTTTTGCGATGAATTCTGGCGCACCTATATAACCAATTCTCCAACCTGTCATAGCAAATGCTTTTGCCACACCATTTACGGTAATGGTATTGTTTTCCATTCCTTCGATTGAACCTATAGAACAATAATCATCAGTGTAATTTATATGTTCGTATATTTCATCTGAAACCACATAAATGTTTGGATATTTTTTTAAAACGGCAACTAAAGCGGTTAATTCTTCTTTGCTATATACTGAACCTGAAGGATTACAAGGCGAACTGAACCACATCATTTTTGTTTTTGGTGTGATGGCCGCTTCTAATTGTTCTGCTGTGATTTTGAAATTTGTTTCCACTGAAGTTGGTACTTCTACTGGAATTCCTCCAGAAAGCTTAATAATTTCAAAGTAAGAAACCCAAAATGGTGCTGGAAGAATTACTTCATCACCATCGTTAAGCATTACTTGTGCAATATTGTATAGTGATTGCTTTGCACCTGTTGAAACAACAACTTGATTAGGCGTATAGTTTAGATTATTATCTCTTTTAAATTTTAAGCAAATAGCTTCTTTCAATTCTAAATAACCATCCACAGGTGAATAGGTTGAATAATTATCATCAATTGCTTGCTTGGCTGCTGCTTTTATGAAATCTGGCGTGTTGAAATCTGGTTCGCCTAAGCTTAAACTAATAATGTCTTTTCCTTGTTGTTTTAATTCTCTTGCCAATGCTGCCATTGCTAAAGTTTGAGAAACTGCAAGATTGTTAATTCTTTCAGATAAAATGTGATTCATGTTGTGTAGTTAAATATGATATAAATGAAGAAACGCGATAAATCGCGTCTCTATTTTCTTATGCTAATTGAGGTCGTTTACCTAACTCTTTCAAATGTTTGAAATGTGCAATTACAGCACTTCGCATACTTTGATATTCGAAATAAGGTAACTCGCATTCGGCTGCAGTTTGTTTTACAAATTCTGCAATTTTACCATAATGAATATGGCTTATATTTGGAAAAATATGGTGTTCTATTTGATGATTTAGTCCGCCTGTATACCAATTTACAATCCAATTTTTTGGAGCAAAATTTACTGTTGTTAACAGTTGGTGTATGGCCCAAGTATTTTCGATTTCACCCTCTTCATTCGGGTGTGGATTTATGGTGTCTTCAGTAATATGTGCTAATTGAAAAACAACACTTAATATCATTCCAGCTGTATAATGCATTACGAAAAACCCAATTAATATTACCCACCAACTTGCCACTCCAAAAACTAAAGGTAATACAATCCAAAAGCTGAAATACACAATCTTAGAGATTACTAAACCTGTCCAAAGTGTTTTTGGATTTGGCGTATTACCATAAGATAATTTTCTTTTTAAATAACCGCCCATTTGTTTAAAATCGGTAGTTAAACACCAATTAATAGTAAGTAATCCATATAAAAATATTGAATAATAGTGTTGAAATGCATGAAATTTATACCAAGTAGCTTCTTTGGTGAAACGGATTACTCTACCAGCATCTAAATCTTCATCATGGCCAGGAATATTAGTGTAAGTGTGGTGTAATACATTGTGTTGTACTTGCCAGTTATACACATTTCCTGCTAAAATATAGATACTTCCACCCATTATTTTATTTAACCAAGTTTTAGAAGAATACGAACCATGATTTCCATCATGCATTACATTCATTCCAACACCTGCCATACCAATACCTATGATTATTGATGCAAAAAGATAAGCTAAAACAGGTATATCAATGAAAAATATTACAAAAAACGGGATGAAAAATAAGCTGAACATAATGCCCGCTTTTAAATGCAATTTCCAGTTCCCTGTTTTATCAATATTATGCTCTTTGAAATAGTCGTTAACTCTTTTATTTAGTGTTCTAAAAAATTGATTTTTATCTGTTCTTGAAAAAGTTGGTGTTTGCATTTTCATCTAAATATTATATATTAATTCACAAATATACTACTATTTTTGGAAAATTAATTATGACAAATATCATATGACATAAAAATTGTATTTTTGCAAAAAATAAACAATAATTTGGAACTGATATTAAAGTATTTCCCCGATTTAACCCCATTACAGGTTGAACAATTCACAAAATTATACGATTTGTATACAGATTGGAATTCAAAAATAAATGTAATTTCAAGAAAAGATATAGAGGAGCTATATTCAAGACATGTTTTGCATTCATTAGGCATTGCAAAAGTGATACAATTTCAACCAGGAGCAACAATTTTGGATGTAGGAACTGGTGGCGGTTTTCCTGGGATTCCGTTGGCAATTTTATTTCCAGAAACACAATTTTATTTGATTGACATTATTGCAAAAAAAATAAAAGTAGTTCAAGAAGTAGCAAAAGGATTGGGTTTAAAAAACGTAAAAGTGGAACAAAAAAGAGCCGAATTAGTAAAAGAAGAATTCGACTTTATTGTAAGCCGAGCCGTAACCAATATGCCAGATTTTGTAAAATGGACAAAAGACAAAACGAAGAAAAATTCTGTTCACGAATTAAAAAACGGAATTTTATATTTAAAAGGCGGCGATTTAACAGAAGAATTAGCCGCGTATAAAACGGTTCAATTATATAATTTACCTGATTTTTTTGAAGAAGAATTTTTTGAAACTAAAAAAGTGGTGTATTTACCGTTAAAGTATAAATCATAATAACTAAAAAAGCCTGTTTAATAAACAGGCTTTTTTTATGTTAGTTTATAAATTTTATTATTCTATAATAATTTTTTCAGTGTAATTTAATCCTTCACCACTTAATTTTAAAACATATATTCCTGAAGAAAATGAAGATAAATCTAACGTATTAGATGTGTTAAAATTATTAATATTCTTGTTAAATACTTCTCTTCCGTTAATGTCAATAATTTTTACCGAAACCTCATCAGAGAAATCTTTAATATTAATATTCAAATTATCTTTAACTGGATTTGGATATATAGAAACATTTTTATTGTTAGTAAACGTGTCGTTATTAAGAACTGTATTAGTAAATGTACCAGAGAAAACTCCTCTACCGTATGTTGCAGCAAAAACAACATTATCATTTCTCAAATCTAAATCTGTAACTTTTACATTACGCATTCCGTTATAAGATTGGTACCACGTTGGTGTAGTTGAATTAAAATTATTTGTATACCAAACTCCTAAATCCGAACCTACAATCACTTCTGTAGTGGGTAATAATGGATTTTGAAGAATACATCTTACAGGAATATCCGGGAAATTTCCTTCTTTATTCACCCAAGTTGGTGTTGCAGAAGTACCATTTGTTGTATGCCAAATACTAGTTACATTATAGTTACTCATGGTTACAAAAATTTCATCATTTGAAGTGCCGTATTCAATATCTGATATTGTTCCTACAAAAGCTGATGAAGATATATCTGTCCAAGTTGCTGTAGTATTTGCAGTTGTTAATTTGTATAATTTACCTGCTTTAGTTCCAACTAATAAAGTTGTAGAAGCAGTAGTATATTTTGATACTGCAAAGGCTGAAGGTTGACTAGTTAATAAAGCATTTGTTAATATTGTTTTTCCAACTATCCCAGTTAAACCAACATTAGTATATCTTCTTATTTGATAAGTAGTACCATTTGTATAATCAGCATATAAAATATTTAAATTTGAGTCTAAAGTCATAGGAGAAATAAATGCACCATTAGTTGTAGACTCACTATTTATTACTTTGACTGCACCGGCAGTAGTTCTTCTATTAATACTACGATTATAGACATAATTAGTAATATAATATTTATCAGCTCCTTGATCGAACATTGTAAATGCTCCATCGCCACCTTGGGCTAGAATACTAGAATTGAGTCCGGAAGAAACGGAAGAAAAGTATTGTGTACCATTATCTTGTGCGCCAGCTGCAAAATAATCCCCAGTTAGGCCACTGACAGGATTTGTTGGAGCTACACCTAAACTATAAAATTGCGTTACATTGAAACCATTGTTTCTAGAAGTTGTTGTTAATCCCGCATTTGCAGAATAATAAACACCTCCATCATTACCAAATATTAATTTAGAGTTAGCTGATGGTCCATTGCCAAATGCTAAACCATGCTGATCTGCATGTACATTCTGAAAACCAAAACCTCCATACCAGTGAGACAATTGGATATATGAAGCGCCTCCGGTTGTAGATTTAAATAAATCAATTCCACCTAGATAGATAATCTCATCATTTACAGGATCAGCAGCAATTAATAAATCATAAAAAGCTTGTCCTCTAGTAAAATCTGTTGCTGGTATTCCCGAATCAGCATCTATAGGCAAAGTTAAATTTGTAACTGAATTAAAACTATTTAGCGTTTTAACAATAGCCACAGAATTTGGAATTTCAGCTAAAACATATACTTTTTCTGGATTGGTTTTAGAAACAGCAATTTGAGTTCTGTCGCCAGAAGGAATTGCAAATTTTTCTTGAAAGTTAACACCATCTGTAGAAGAAAAAATCCTACCGCCTCCATCACCAAATAAAGAATTATTAGTTGAAGAAAGCCAAATTTTTCCTCCAGCAGTAATTTCTATATCATTTGGTGCCGTTTTATGCCCATCAATAGTTAAAGGCAGGTTGATTTCAGTCCAACTGGTTCCATTATTTAAGGATTTATATAATCCATAATTGAATCCACCTAATGATGCACCAGCTGAAATTGTTGAAGCGGCAGCTACAAAAACTTCGGATATACCTGAATTATTTCTCACAACAATATCATTAATATGTTGGACGCCGGGAACAAAGTTACCTGTAATTATCGAAGAATTCATTGGATTTAATGTAACATTTACTGGTCCAGAATTTAACATTGTAACTAATGCATCTCCTTGATCTTGAGAAATTGCAACTGAGGGAATTGTTACACTTCCAAAAGTATCTACACCTCCCATTGCGGCTGGAATTCCCGATACGTTATTTATCATTATTACTGCTATAGCTCCAGCGTTAACTGCATTTGTACATTTTTGGATAAATGGACATGTTCCTCTTTTTATTAAAGCAATTTTTCCATTAACTGATGCGGCATTAATAAATAAACCACAACCTTCATTTGGAAGCAAAGCCCCATCATCTACCAATACTATATTTGAAGTAATTGATGTTGATATAGGAATGCCAAAAGCAGTCGTTTCAATAGAAGTGTAACTAGTTGAAATAGGAGAGTTTACAATAACGTTCGATGAAGATTGAAAATAAGTTGGGCCATTTACACCGCCGAAAACTTTCACCCAATTGTTGCCTCCATTAGAAGACTTCCACAATCCATCTCCATTAACATCTCCTCCAACATAAGATTCTCCAGTACCCGCATAAAAAATACTTGGATTATTTGGATCAACCGCAATACAAGTTACATTTAAATTATCTGGAATATTTACACGAGTCCATTCAGAATTATCATTAGAAATATTTGTGTTCTTCCATATTCCTCCGCTTACACCTCCAGCAAAAACGGTTTCATTTGTTGGATCATTTGGATCAAAAATTACGGCTCTTGTTCTACCGCCAACATTAGTAGGCCCTCGTTCAATCCAACTATTATCAATCCCATCACCGGGAGCTCTAAAAGTTGTTAAATCTTCATTTCGTTGCTTTTCAAGTTTTTGTCTTAATAGTTCAAGTTTCTCAGGAGTAGGTCGTCCAATTGATGGATCCATTGTAGCTTCCCAATCGCTTTCGTAATATTTATTTGGAGGAAGACCTAAAGCTTGTCTCTCAATTTTTGTTTTTTTAAGGGTTTCTTTATATGGGCTTTCAGATAAATAACATGCATGTAATGCTCGTAATTCATCAAATTTAGAAATTGGTTTTACTGGAACTAGCTGTAAATTCTCAACTGAATTTGTATTAGTTTTCGGTAAAGTTGAATAATCATTAGATTTTTTAAATGCAGTATTTCTTACAGATACTTCTTTTTTAACTTTTGAGTTAAGTATTTTTGATTCAGTACAACTGATAAAATTAAATAAAGAAATTCCAATAACTACTAGTAAGTGCTTTTTCATAAACAGTTTGGGTTATATAATAAAACTCAAAATTAATCTATAAATGAGTAAATCACAAAAAAATTAATATTCTTTTTTATTTTGTTCAATTATATTTTTGTTGCATTGATAATTTTGTAAATTTCGATAGCTTTTCCGTCTGTTAACAAGGAAACAAACTGACAAATATTTAATAATTTATCATACATTGTTTCTTTATTTCCTTTGTATTTTTCTGGAAGGATATTCATTATTAATTTATCAAAATTTGTACCAGAATTAGTTGAAGTTTGAATATATGCTTGGATAAAAACATCTAAAAGCGTATGAATAACTTTATATCCAATGATTTCTTTTTCAATTACTTCTTTTGATTGATAAATATTTTTGACGCTAATATTAATAATGTCTGAAATTTGGGCTTTATACTGGCTTTTATCCATTAAAGAAACTGAAAATTCTCCTTTTAATATGGCAGTTTCATTATCCATAAATACAGAAACCGCATCATTTATTAAGCTTCCAATAGCTAATGCGCGTAGGTAACTAATGCGGTCTTCTTTGGTTTGTAGTTCGTTGTATTTTTTAGAATCGATAGATTTTTGAACCAGCTTTATTAAATATTCTAAAGCAAAATCTTCATTAATTAATCCAAGTTTTATACCATCTTCAAAATCAATAATTGTGTAGCAAATATCATCTGCAGCTTCTACTAAAAATGCTAAAGGATGACGAAAATATCCTACATCAGGATTCGATTTGTTCGAAATCATACCCAATTCAGAAGCTACCTCTTGAAAGAATTGTTTATCTTGTTGAAAAAATCCGTACTTTTTATCACAAATGTTTGAAGTTGGCTTTTTGGGCAAACTTTCTTTCGGATATTTCATAAACGTTCCTAAAGTGGCGTATGATAATCGCAAAGCGCCCTCTACTCCTTCTCTGTTTGATGTTAAAATAGAAAAACCATTTGCATTTCCTTCAAAATCAACAATATCTTGCCACTCTTTTTCAGTTAGATCCGACTTGTATTTCTGTCCACTTCCTGAAGAAAAATATTCTCCAATTGCTTTTTCTCCAGAATGTCCAAAGGGTGGATTTCCAATATCGTGCGACAAACAAGCCGCAGCAACAATAGCTCCAAAATCATTTAATTGATAGCCGTGAATTTCTTGTAAATGTGGGTATTTTTCTAAAATTTTTTTCCCAACCAATCTTCCAATGGAACGACCAACAACTGAAACTTCCAAACTATGTGTCAAACGCGTATGCACAAAATCTGTTTTTGAAAGCGGAATGACTTGCGTTTTATCTTGAAGCAAACGAAATTCTGAAGAAAAAATAATTCTATCGTAATCTACTTCAAAACCCAAACGGGTGTCGTCTTGTTCTTTTCGTAATCTTTTACTAGTGTCGCCTTGTCGTTTTAAAGACAAAAGTTGTTCCCACTTCATCATTGTGTTCGGTTTTAGAAATACGAAGATAGGAATTTTGAAATAAAAAAATCCTTCGTTTTGAAGGATTTTAAATTTACTCTTTTAAATTAGATAAGAAAAACAAACTTGATTTTTTTGGGTACTTATCATAACTTTTATCACTTGGATTTTCAATAACGGTTTTCAAATTTACCTCATCGCCAATTTTAAACTTTGAAACCACTAATTTATAGTCTAACATATACGGACCGCAGAAAAAATTTCCGTCGGCATCTTGTTCAATTAATCCTGTATATACTCCTTTTTCTTTTGCCATAATTTTATTTTTTTTCAAAGGTATAAAAAAACAGCCATTAAAAATAATGACTGTTTTATATAAAATAATTTATGTTATTCTACTTATGAACCACACATTTCGCAATCGTCTGGACCAGCATTTTTGGCCAATTCAATCATAGCTCGGTATTCTTCAGCAGACATAGTTTCATTTACTGGCTCTAACGCTTGAACTACTTCCAACTGTTCTTTTGGTTGAATATTTTGTATAGGTTCTGCTTTTTTATCGTTATTTAATGTGAATTTAATCGCATCAACTGCCGCTTTTGTTCTTAAATAATACATTCCTGTTTTTAAACCTGATTGCCAAGCGTAAAAGTGCATTGACGTTAATTTTGCATAATTTGCATTTTGCATAAATAAGTTTAACGACTGCGATTGATCTACGAAATATCCACGATGACGCGACATATCAATAATGTCTTTCATAGACATTTCCCAAACGGTTTTATATAATTCTTTTAAATCTTGAGGGATATTTAAATTTTGAACTGATCCGTTTTCACGCATTAATTCTTGTTTTAAATCTTCTGTCCACAAGCCTAATTTTACTAAATCTTCCAGTAAATGTTTGTTTACTACTATAAACTCTCCAGACAACACTCTACGTGTATAAATGTTTGAAGTATACGGTTCAAATGCTTCGTTATTTCCTAAAATTTGAGAAGTAGAAGCCGTAGGCATTGGTGCTACTAACAATGAGTTACGTACTCCAAATTCCATTACTTCTTTTCTTAAACTCGCCCAATCCCAACGTCCAGATAAATCTGAATCTTGAATTCCCCATAAGTTATGTTGAAATTCTCCTTGAGAAATTGGAGAACCCTCAAAGCTGGAATACGGTCCTTCTTCTTTTGCCATTTCCATAGAAGCAGTAACTGCTGCAAAATACATAGTTTCAAAGATTTCTTGATTTAATGTTTTTGCTTCATCACTTGTAAAAGGTAATCGTAACATAATAAACGCATCGGCTAAACCTTGTACACCCAATCCGATTGGACGATGACGCTTATTTGAATTTTCTCCTTCAACAACTGGATAATAATTTCTATCAATTACTTTATTTAAGTTTCGAGTAACACGTTTGGTAACGGTGTAAAATAATTCGTGATTAAAAGCCCCGTTTTCAACAAACATAGGTAATGAAAGTGAGGCTAAATTACAAACAGCAATTTCATCTTTGGAAGTAAATTCCATAATTTCGGTACATAAATTCGAAGAACGAATGGTACCTAAATTTTTCTGATTTGATTTTCTATTTGCTGCATCCTTGTACAACATATATGGTGTTCCAGTTTCAATTTGCGATTCTAGAATTTTTTCCCATAACTCATGTGCTTTAATGGTTTTTCTACCTTTTCCTGCTGCTTCATACGACGTGTAAAGTGCTTCAAATTCTTCACCGTGCACATCATATAAACCAGGACATTCATTTGGACACATTAACGTCCAAAGTCCATCTTCTTGAACACGTTTCATAAATAAATCTGATGTCCACATTGCGAAAAACAAATCACGAGCACGCATTTCTTCTTTACCTGTATTCTTTTTCAAATCTAAGAAATCGAAAATATCAGCGTGCCAGGTTTCGATGTAAATAGCAAAACTTCCTTTACGTTTTCCACCACCTTGATCAACGTAACGTGCCGTATCATTAAACACCCGTAGCATAGGAACAATTCCGTTAGAGGTTCCGTTAGTCCCACGAATATATGAACCTGTGGCACGTACGTTATGTATTGATAATCCAATTCCACCGGCAGATTGTGAAATTTTTGCAGTTTGTTTTAAGGTGTCGTAAATTCCATCAATACTGTCGTCTTGCATTGCTAAAAGGAAACAAGATGACATTTGTGGTTTTGGGGTACCTGCATTAAATAATGTTGGTGTAGCGTGTGTGAAGAATTTTTTCGACATTAAGTCGTAAGTTTCTAACACTGCTGGTAAATCATTTAAGTGAATTCCTACAGAAACACGCATCAACATATGCTGCGGACGCTCAACAATTTTTCCGTTAATTTTTAATAAATACGAACGTTCCAAAGTTTTAAATCCGAAATAATCGTAGTTAAAATCTCTGTTATATATGATATGAGAATTTAAAAATTCTGCATTTTCTTGAATTACTTTATGTACTTCTTCTGATAAAAGAGGCGCTGCTTGATTGGTTCTTGGATTTACATAATGATACATTTCACTCATCGTTTCCGAGAAGGATTTGTTGGTATTTTTATGTAAATTAGAAATGGCGATACGAGCTGCCAATTGTGCGTAATCAGGGTGAGCAATTGTCATTGAAGCGGCCGTTTCAGCTGCTAAGTTATCTAATTCTGAAGTAGTTACCCCATCGTACAATCCTTCAATAACTCGCATAGCTACTTTTACAGCGTCTACTAAATCGTTTAAACCATAACACAGTTTTTTAATTCTGTCTGTGATTTTGTCGAAACTTACTGGCTCTTTGTGGCCATCTCTTTTAATTACGTACATAGTTTTTGTTTTTTTGAAACAGCAAATCCCTTTACTGATTCGGGTTATTTGTAATACTTATTTTTTAGCCAGTAAGTAGGGCTTGTCGCTTTTTAAGAACAAAAGCAACTTACGTTTTAGGAAAAGTGAATAGCAGGATTTGGGGAAATCTGTATTGTAAGTTTTTCTTTTAAAAATCAGCGTCAAAAGTAATTTTTTGTGCCTCGGTATCGGTATTCATA
>Ga0208595_1000503_pt1 | contig 14668 bp, 11 predicted proteins | sample LakMenEpi28Jun11_FD_150742 | JGI IMG/M metagenome (GOLD analysis project Ga0208595, IMG submission 150742) | Freshwater microbial communities from Lake Mendota, WI - 28JUN2011 deep hole epilimnion (SPAdes) | ecosystem: Environmental > Aquatic > Freshwater > Lake > Epilimnion/Euphotic zone ...
GCGCCGCCGCGTTGAAGGTGACCGAGTGTGCAGGCGCGGGTTTCTTTGCCGGTGAGTTTTTGCAAACTTTTGGCGACTTGTTCGCCGATGCCTCCGAGGCGTACTTCGCCGCCACAATTCGCATCGAGTGTGACGACTCCACCTCCATTCGGCATGCTTGCGCCTTCGGCCACAACGACCAAGGTGCTGTGCTGGCCCTGCGCGTCGCGTTGCTTGATGAACTCCGAAATTTGATCGAGGTCGAAAGGAATCTCCGGCAAGAGGATCACATTTGCTCCGCCGGCGATACCGCCCCAAAGCGCGATCCATCCGGCGTGCCGTCCCATTACCTCGAGCACCATTACGCGCTTGTGGCTTGCGGCGGTGGTATGCAAGCGGTCGAGGCTGTCGACGACGGTTTCCACGGCGCTGTTGAAACCGAAAGTCATGGCGGTGGCGCCGAGATCATTGTCGATGGTCTTGGGTACGCCGACGATGGGCCAGCCTTCGCGGTAAAGTTGCAAACCGGTGGTGAGCGAGCCATCGCCGCCTACGACCACCAGTGCGGTGATGCCAAGTTGGTCGATCGTGCGTTTGGCTTTGGCAACGATTTCCGCTGGCACTTCGGCGATGTCGCCCGTGCCGATTTTTGCGGCAAAATGCCCTTTGTTGGAGCTTCCGAGAATCGTTCCGCCGAGCTTGAGAATGTCGATCGTGTTCTCGGGTTTGAGCACGCAGTAGTCGCCCGGTGGCAGCAGGCCTTCGAAACCATCGCGAAATCCGATCACTTCCCAGCCGAGCTGATCGGCCGCGCCGACGACGCCGTGGATCACTGCATTGAGTCCGGGGCAATCGCCGCCGCTGTTGAGAATTCCGATTTTCATGATCTTTGATTTTGAAGGAATTCGGAACCGATCCTGTGCGGCGGGCAGATCGCTCGCGGCATCAGCTTGGATCCGGCACGCTGATGATTTCCCGGCGCTTGTCTTTCACCGGCGCGCCAGCGGCAAGCCAAGGATCGTAGACTGCCCAACCTTGACGGATGAGCGAGCGTGCGCGTGAGAAACGGTCTGGATTGTTCAGCACGACCACGATGAGGCGCCGTGGCGTAGCGCCTTTCGAGCCGTCCGGTTTGGTTCGAACCAATGGATCGCGTTCCATGCATACCGATACGCAGGGGCCAGCAGCAGATGTTGTGCCTGTTTTCACGCCAAGTATTCCTGGCTCACCTGCCAGCTCGTTAGAATTGCGGATCATGTAGTTGCGCGGGCCGGACGCGCCATGGACGGTGATTTGCCTTTCCTTTTGTCGCACGATGAAAGTGAAGGCGTTGCGACGCATCGCGTAGACCGAGAGCCGTGCGACGTCGGCAGCGGTGGAAAATGCCTTCGCGCCGGGACGCTCGAGGCCGTGGGGATTGGCAAAGCGGGTTTGCGTCATGCCCAAGGACTTCGCGAGTCGGTTCATTTCGCCAACAAACTCGCCGACCGGATCGCCGCTTTTGCCGCGGCGTGAAATCAATTCGCGTCCGACATGGTCGGCCACGCTGAGTGCCGCGAGGTTGTCGGATGCGAGCAGTGCCGCATAGAGGGCGTCGCGCACGGTCATTTGGTCGCCGGGTTGGAGGTTCATCGGATTGGGGCCGCCGACGAGGGTGACGGTCTGGGGCACGCTGATTCGCGCCGTCGAGATATCCGTTCCGGTGGCGGTGGCCCAATCGACGGCGACGGCGCCGCTTGCGATTTTGGTGAGGCTGGCGATCGGGCGTTTGGCAGAGGCGTTGGAGGCGACGAGCACCTTGCCGGAATACGCCTCCATCACCATGATGCTTTCCTGCATTGCCGCCTCATCCTGCGCGCGAACTTGCATGCATGTCGCGAGGACAGCGACCGTAACGAATGACCATTTCGGGTGAAACATACGCGCGCAGGCTAGTCGAAGCACGCGACAACTCAACTCCAAACCAAAAACAAGGCAGAGGAAGGAACGTTTTTCCGGGAACTATTTCCCCGGAGGAGGAGTGACCTTGTTGGTCACATATTTGCTCAACACGGTCTCCAGCCACGAGTGCCCGGTCTCGCTCTTGAAGCGAAATGCCATGCCAAAGCAAAACGCAAGAAGCGCCAAAACAAGAAGAAGCAATCCGGTGTTGCCGTTGTTTGCGGCCCGCGTTGGCAGTGCAGGCTGTCTCGCCGCCGGTACTTTTGGCGGGCCATAGGATTGTTGCGGAGTCGCAGAAATGGATTTTTCCACCGGCTCGGGTTTCAGTCCAACGGAGGCCTCCATGTCGAGCGCCGCACGTTCTTCGGGGGTCAATTCAAAACCGAAGACCACATCGCCGAGCTCAACGGATATGCCATCATGCAACGCAACATAGGGCACCAGTCTGCCATCAAGCTTGATGCCATTGGTCGATCCGAGATCGTGCAGCTCATAGCCGCCCTTGATCCGGGTCATCTCAGCATGTCGCGAGGAAACAGATGCGGAATCGACCTGAATGTCATTTTCATTCATGCGCCCGATGACCACCGACTTGTGATCAAGCTGAAAGCGGTAGGGCTGCGGGAATCCTCCCGGCACGGTGATGGTCACTCGGGGCATGTTTGGGATACGATGGGTGCGCAGCAATCATGACGGGAAATCCCTGCTTTGGACACTCCAAAGTGCGAGCCGTGGAGAATTCCGACAAAATGAAAGGCCGCGGCAGATGCGATCCACCGCGGCCGAACACCGATCAACCAAAACACATGAAACAAATCCATCAGGTGCCGGCCAAGCCGGGTGCGAGCGGCTTGGGCGTCGGCTTTTCCTTTTTGCGCAAGGCACGGCGCATCTTGGTGAGCGCCGAGTTTTGAAGTTGGCGAATGCGCTCGCGGGTGACGCCGAACTCGCGTCCGACCTCCTCCAGCGTCAGTGCCCTGCGACCGCTGAGGCCGAAGCGTTCGTCGATGATCTTGCGCTCGCGCTCGTCGAGCACCGAGAGCAGGCCATCGAGTTCGCCGTGCAAATTCTTGTCGGCGAGCATGTCGAGCGGGTTGACCGCGCGATCGTCGCTGATGACCTCGCTGTATTCCGTGGCCTCGCCTTCGTTGATCGGCGCATCGAGTGATGTCGGGCGGTGCGAGGCCTGGCGCAGCATCGCAAGTTTGCGGCGCGGCACACCAATTTCATCGGCCAATTCCTCGTCGGTCGGCTCGCGGCCGAGTGCCTCGGTGAGAATCGCGGCGATGCGGCGCATCTTGGCGATCTTGTCGACCATGTGGACGGGCAGGCGGATGGTCTTCGACTGATTGGCCAGCGCGCGCTTGATCGATTGTTTGATCCACCACGCGGCGTAGGTCGAGAGCTTGCCGCCTTTTTCTGGATCGAAGCGCTCGACGGCCTTCATCAGGCCGATGTTGCCCTCCGAGATCAGGTCGGTGACCGGCATGCCGTAGTTGGCATAGTCCTGGGCGATTTTCACGACCAGGCGCAGGTTGGCCCGGATCATGTGCGATCGCGCCTCCGGGTCTCCTTGTTTGATGCGCTCTGCGAGCTCCACCTCTTCCTCGGCCGTGAGCAACGGCGTTCTGGAAATCTCACGGAGATAGAGTTTCAAACTGCCTTCTGATTCGTATGCCATATGCGTGTGGGGGTTACTGGTTAAACGAAGCCAAGGGTCCTTTTATTCCCTTTAATTGCATATAAATGTATTGAATAGCATTTGTAAATACAATTTCGGGGAGTTGATGGGGCCCGCAGACCTCTCAATGGAGATTCCAGCAATCCCTGTGCCTTTGATTTTGATTTCATAAATCGTTGATAATGAGTGAGTTAGTGAAATTTGCCTGAATCGGCCTCACCGGATTTGGACAGCCTGTCCACCTATTGAGACAAATTGACGCGGGAATCGTTGAATCTTTCTTCGAGGCCCCCGCGAAATTGGTCGATTGGCGTTGTTTTTGAGCGCCGGTTTTGCCGTTTGATCGGGTTCGACAAAAGTGTGGTGCCGTGAGCAGGCTCGCGGGCGTGACCGATGCCCTTTACCCCTTGTTGCGGCCGTTGATTTTCAAGCTCGATGCTGAGGTGGCGCATCACCTTGGAATGGCGTCATTGAGATTTGCGGAAAGCAGTGGATTGCTGCGTCTGGCATTTCCCGAGGACGAGTTGATTTCACCGATCGAGGTGATGGGTTTGAAATTTTCCAACCGCATTGGTCTTGCAGCTGGTCTCGATAAGGAAGGCAACACCATCGATGCGCTTGGGCGCTTGGGCTTCGGCTTTGTCGAAATCGGCACCATCACGCCGCGCCCGCAAGCGGGCAATCCGAAGCCGCGTTTGTTTCGCCTCGTGCCGCACGAAGCGATCATCAATCGCATGGGCTTCAACAATCCGGGCATCGATGCCGGTGTGGAAAATGTGCGATGCAGCAAATCGTTTCGCGGCGTCATCGGATTCAACATCGGAAAGAACAAGGACACGCCGAATGAAAACGCAGCGGATGATTATCTCGCGTGCTTGCGCAAGGCCTATGGCGTAGCCGACTACATTGCGGTCAATCTTTCATCGCCCAACACACCGGGCTTGCGCGATTTGCAAGGCGCCGAAGCGAGCGCGCGTTTGTTGGAGACGCTGAAAAAAGAGCAGCAAAAACTCCGTGCCGAGCATGGCAAAAATGTGCCGCTGCTTTTCAAGGTCGCGCCCGATCTCGACGAAGCACACATTCGCGATCTCTCGCGGGTGTTTCTTGATGGCGGGCTCGATGGACTCATTGCCACCAACACCACGCTCGATCGCGATGCGGTGCGCGGTCATCGCTATGCTGAAGAAGCAGGCGGGCTTTCGGGTAGGCCGGTGCAGGACAAGAGCACCGAGGTGCTGCGCCAATTTTCAAGCCATCTCGGCGCGCGCATTCCGATCATCGGTGTCGGCGGAATTTCATCGCTGGAGGATGCCCGCGAAAAAATTGCGGCCGGTGCCTCGCTCGTGCAGATCTACACCTCGCTGATTTATCAAGGCCCGGCCTTGGTGGGGAAAATCGCGCGGGGCTTGTGATCGACGATGAGTGGCGTGTTTGCCGATCACTTTTGCGCGGAGAGTTTTTTCCAATCGTCGGCGCTGACGCAGCAGGGGTCGGCCGCAACCCAGTGGCCCGGCGTGATTTCGCGCAGCGGCAATTTCATGCCGATCGTTTCATCGTAGCGCGGATGTTTGATGCGATGGCCAAAGGCGCTGCCGCGCGGAGGATCGATCGGTGAGGGGATCTCACCTTCGAGCAGGATGCGTTCGCGCGACGCACTTGGATCCGTCGATGGAATAGCCGAAAGCAGGGCCTTGGTGTAGGCGTGCCGCGGATCGCGATAAATGCTTTCGGACGGTGCGAGCTCAACGATTTTTCCGAGATACATCACCGCCACGCGATCGCTCACATGCTTCACCACCGAGAGGTCGTGGGCGATGAAGAGATACGAAAGCCCGAGCTCGCGCTGGAGCTCGACGAGCAGGTTCAAAATTTGCGATTGGATCGAGACATCGAGCGCCGAGACCGGTTCGTCGCAGACGATGAGTTTTGGCTTCAAGGCAAGCGCGCGGGCGATGCCGATGCGCTGGCGCTGACCGCCGGAAAACTCGAAGGGATAGCGCTCGGCCGCCGAAGAGGGGAGGCCGACGCGGTCGAGTAATTCGTTGACCATGCGAACCCTGTCTGACCGCGAGCCGATGCGATGAATCAACAGCGGTTCCTCGATGATCGAACGCACGCTCATCCGCGGATCGAGTGATTCGACAGGATCCTGAAAGATCATTTGGAAATCACGGCGCAATGGACGCAGCGCGCGCTGACTCATTCGGGTGATGTCCGTGCCGTTGAAGCCGATGCTGCCCGAGGTCGGCTTGAGCAAACGGACGACCGCTTTGCCCAAGGTTGATTTTCCACAGCCCGACTCACCCACAAGCCCAAGTGTTTCACCCGGACCAATGTGCAGCGAAACTCCATCGACGGCCTTTACCGCACCGACCTGCCGCGGAATGACGCCGCCACGCACTGGGAAGTGCATGGTGAGGTTTGAGACATCGAGTAACATTTTTGAACTCATGGTTGGTAACAACGCTCGCAATTTTCCACCCAGTGTCCTGGTGTGATTTCGATGAGTGCGGGTCTTTCGCGAAGTTCAGAAGCAGGAATACCCATCCGTTGGCAGAAGCGGCAGCCGTGCACATGTTCGCCGAGCGATGCCACCATGCCGGGGATCACGGGCAGCAGTGATTTGGGTTTGGAATCGAGTGTTGGCATCGATCGCAAAAGCCCGCGCGTGTAGGCGTGCAGGGGCTTGGCGAAAATTTCCGATACCGGTCCTTTCTCCACCACGCGGCCGGCGTACATCACAACCACTTCACCGCAGTTTTCGGCGATCACTCCAAGGTCGTGGGTGATCAGCATCATCGACATGTTCATCTCGGCGCGGAGTCGTGCCATGAGGTCGAGGATCTGTGCCTGCACGGTCACATCGAGTGCGGTGGTGGGTTCGTCGGCAATCACCAGCGAGGGTCGGCATGCGAGTGCGAGAGCGATCACCACCCGTTGGCGCATGCCGCCGGAAAGTTGGTGCGGGTATTCCATCATGCGTTTTTCCGGCGCCGGAATGCCGACCAGCTTGAGCATTTCGAGCGCTTGGTCCCATGCGTCGTTTTTGGAAATGTTGCGGTGCAACAAAAACACCTCCGCGACTTGGCGGCCGATGCGGTGCAGCGGGTTCAATGCCGACATCGGCTCCTGAAAGATCACGCCGATCTCGCCGCCGCGAATTTTTCGCATGCGATCATCGTCGGCGCGCAGCAGGTCCTCGCCTTTGAACCACACATGCCCGCCAATGATTCTTCCCGCGGGCTGTGGCAGCAGACGGACGATCGACATCGCGGTCACGCTTTTGCCGCAGCCCGATTCGCCCACGATGCCCACGGTGCCACCGGCGGGGACTGAAAATGAAACTTGGTCGACTGCCCGCAGAAATCCGCGATCGGTATCGAACGAGGTGATCAGTTTGTCGACCACCAGCAGCGCTTGTTTCGGATCATTCATTGCGCACCTCCTTCCGCGGGTGCGGTGATCCGATAGTCATCGACCACGCGGGTGGACTCGGGAAACGCTTCGCCATTTCGCCGCGCGTTTTGTGTTTCCTCACGTGACTTTTCATCGATCCAGAACACAAAGACCTCATGCGGATCGAACACCACCGGCGGGCTGAAGCGCGTCTCCGGGCAATCGGGCCACTTCACCCAGCGCCATGATCCGAGACGCATGTAATCGACGGCATAGGCCGGCACGAAGATCGCCTCGTCGTGCATGATGCGTTGCAACTCCCATGCTGCAGCACGAAGTTCCTCCGCATTGCGCGCGGTGCGCACTTTTTCACTTAGCTCGTCGGTGTCGGCGCGGCGCCACGAAAAGATGTTGTTGGTTTGCGGCTTGAGCGCGCCCTTGTCATCGACCGCGTTCGACGAATGCAGGAACTGATGAAAGTCGGGAATCGGCGGTGAAATCATCCAACTCGAGAGCGTCATTTCATGCTGCTTTTGCATGACCTTTTTGTAGGACACCGTCGCTTCGAGTCCATCGAGACGCAGTTCGAAACCGCAGGCCTTGGCCTCCTCGCAAAGGATCGCGAACATGCGGTCGTACACCGGCATCACCGGATAGCTGACTGAAACAGAGAGCCTCGTGCCGTCGGGCTTGGACAGGATGCCGTCCTTGCCCTCGACCGTGTAGCCCGCCTTGCGGAAGGCCGCGCGTGCGAGCTCGATCGAGTAGGGCCGCGAGCGAATCGATGGATCACTGAAGGTCACATAACCTTCGTTGAATGCGTTAAGGCGCTGGCAATCGCCGCGGAACATCACATCAATCACTTTTTGCCAATTCATCGCGTGCTGGATGCCGACCCTCACATCGAGTTTGTCCAAGGGCGGTTTGGCGACATTCAGGTAAAGCCCGCGCGGGATCTTCGGGTAGCGGTTGTAAAAGGTCACCCGCTCGATGTAACCCTTGTGCACCGGCTCAATCTCCGACTTCTCGTACCACAGCTCCGGCCGCGTGAGATAGAAGGTGTCGAGTTCGCCGGCGCGAAACAACTCAAAGGCCTTGGATTCGTCGCGCACGACCGTGTGGACGATTTTATCGGGATTGAAACGATGTTTATAGTACTTCCGGTCGCGCGCCCACCAATCCTTCACGCGGGTCTGGGTGATCGACACGCCTTTGACGACATCGTCCGGCCGGATCTCGTACGCGCCGGTGGTCGGCGGGAATCGCCATTGGTAGCGTTCGTTGTAATCCGCGCCGTACTCCGAATAAAAATGCGGCGCCGAGGGCGTGATCGCACCGGCGAGTGCTGCGGCGTAGGCCTTGGTTTCTGGCAGTGAAACAGAAACCGTCGTGTCGTCGTAAATCGCGATTTGCGCGATATTTTCGCGGTAAAACTGCTTGGCGTAGGGGTTCACGATGTGATCCGAAACGCGCAGGTAAACGGCGACGAGGAAGTCGCGCGCGCGCACCGGCACGCCATCGGAGTAGCGTGCTTCGGGGTCGAGCTTGAAGTAGACCGTGCGACCGTCGGGCGACTCGGCCCATGCCTTTGCCAGGCCGGGGATCTCCTTCATCGTCTCCGGGTGCAGTGAGACCATTGGCAGTTCGATGTAGTCGTAGGCATCTCCGCGGAACGAGTTGTTCGAGTTGTCGCCAAAGGGGCGGATCGTTGGCGGGAAGCTTGGAATGAAGCGCCGGAAGACGCCGCCTTTCAATGCCGCGGGATCGCCTATCTCGGGTTGGTCCATGCCATCCTTCCAAACGAGATCCTTCGGGACTTCGTCCGCCGATCCGATTTTGAGGAAATCACCAAGCCCGAGCCTGAAGTTGAATTTCTCGACATCGAGCCGCAGCGCTTCGGCGCGCGTGCGCAGTGAGTTTGCTTGCGCGGCATTCGCCTTGGGGATTTCGCTTTCGACCTTTGCGAGTTCGTTTTGTGTCGCTTGCAGCTCCGCCTTGAGCCAGCCGGCGATGTGTTGGTTGTAGCGCGGCAAAAATTCATCGAAGCCAAGCCCACGGCCGACTGCGACCGACTCACGCCGGCAGCTTGACGGCGCGAGCACAAGCAGTGCCGCCAGCAGCATTCGGAAAATTGCGGAAGGGGATCGCATCAGCGGTAAGTGGTGAATTTTTTCGGATCGAAGGCCTCGCGCACTGCTTCGCCGATGAAGGTGATGAGCACGAGCAGGCCGACCAGCGCGGTGAAGGTCGAGGTCACCAGCCATGGTGCCGAGAGGTTGGAAAGTCCGTCGTTGAGCAGGCGGCCCCATGTCGCGTGTTCGGGTGGTAGGCCGAAGCCGAGGTAGTCGAGCGAGGTGAGCGATGAAACCAAACCGGACACCGTGAAGGGCACCAGCGTCACGAGGATCGACACGGTGTTGGGCAAGAGGTGGCGGAACAAAATCCGCGGTGCACCTGCGCCGAGCACACGCGCTGCCGCGATGTAGTCGCGTTCCTTGTCGCGATAGGCCGCCGTGCGCATCAGGAAGGAAATGCCCATCCAGCCGAAGGCCGCGAGGATCGTCAGTATCACTGGCAAGCCTTTGAAGCGATCGGGCACCATGCTCGCAAAAATGATCACGACGAAAAGAAACGGAATGTTGGAAAACACCTCGATGAGACGCTGCATCGCAAGGTCGAACCAACCGCCGAAGAAACCCATCATCAGCCCGATCGGAATGCCGATGAGAAACACCACTGGCAGGAAGATCAGGGCTGCCTTGAAGTTCACCTGCAGACCACCAAACAGATAAGCGACGACATCATAGCCCTGCGAAGTCGTGCCCAGCCAGTTGCCTTCTTCGGGCAGCGGTGGTGCGGGGTGATACTTCAATGCTCGCAGCCCGGCATTTCCTGCATTGAGAAATTCCTCCTTCGTGCCGCTGCCGGTGAAATTTTCCTCGATCAATTCACCATCGCGATAATCGGCGCTGTAGACCGGCGCTCCGTCGGCGCTCCAGCCATCGACTGGACCGGAAAGCAGGCCTTTGCGCAGCGTGAAACGCGTATGGATTTTTCCGTCTTCGGAATCGTGATAGCGCGCGGCAAGGCCCCAGTAGGGTTTGTTTGCGCTAGTTTCATAAAGCACGCCTTCGAGATCGACGAGAGCGCGCGAACGCGGTGGCAGCGTGTCGCCGGTCGGATCGAAGGGGACGAGTGGCATGATCACCGTCTTGTTTCCCGTTGCGCGAAGTTTCCGGTAGTCCACCGGCGCTTCGGCCGCGGCACCACCGATGCCGAAGTCCTTGTTCTTCAGGTCGCGCGTCATGAAAGCCGGGAAAACCCATTGGCCGTCATGCTTCACCGCCAGCGCGCGTTTGCCGACGACCACTTGATCCAGCGCTGCCACACCGGCAAGGCCGAGCAGGATCAGCAGCGAAATATGCCCGCGCCGGATCGCGCGAAAGCGGCTGATGCGGCGTTGCATCACCGGATCGGGCGTGCTGTTCACGATCGAGCGAATCACCAGCATCAAGCCACCAAGCACCAGCAATGCCGCGCTCGCCCATCCGAACCACGGAAATGCCGCATCGCCCGCAAGGTTGGCGTGCAGCCATGGCACCTCGCGGCTCGATTCAAAAAACCAGCGTGCGGTCGGAAACGCAATGTCGCAAAGTTCGCCCAGCACCGCGAGCGAACCCAATAGCATGCATATGACTCCGATCTTACGCATCATTACTTGAATTGAATCCTCGGGTCGACCATCGCCACGATGAAATCCGAGAGGAGGTTTCCAATCAACATCAGCAAAGCCGCAATCGTCAGCGTGCCCATGATCACCGGCACATCGCGCTCGATCACCGATTGGTACTGCAGCAGGCCGAAGCCCTGGATGTCGAAAACCGTTTCCACCAGCATCGAGCCACCGATGAAAATCGTCACCAAGTCGCCAAGGCTGGTCGCGACCGGGATCATTGAATTGCGAAATGCATGACCAAACACCGCACGACGAAAACTTGCGCCCTTGGCCACCGCGGTGCGGACATAGTCAGCCGCCAGATTGTCCATCAGGCTGTTTTTGGTCATCATCGTCAGCACCGCGAATGCACCGGTGAGGTAGCAGAGCAGGGGAAGGGCGGTGTGGTGAGCGAGGTCCTTGATTTTTTCGATGGGCCCCATTTGGTCGAAGTCGGGGCTTACGATGCCGAAGAGCGGAAACCAATTCATTCGAGCGCCGAAGTACACCAGCAGGATGGCGCCCAGCGCAAAGCCCGGGATCGAGTAGCCGATGAAGATGAGCACCGATGATGCCGAGTCGATGAAGGTGCGGTGCTTGAGTGCCTTGAGCACGCCGAGCGGCAGGCTCACGGCATAAGTGATAATCGCCGTAAGTAGGCCAAAGTACGCGGCCACCGGCATGCGCGAGAGAATCATCTCGTGCACCGGATCATTGTACACCGTCGAGCGACCGAGGTCGCCTTGGAGCAATCCCGAGAAATGTTTTCGGTGCAGCACCGCGCGTGGCGCGTAGTCCGGCACCGATCCGCTGCCGGGGTTGCGGCGCTTGAAGCGTTGCTGGCGATCTTCTTTCGTTTCGAGCCTCGCCTTCCAATCCTCGGCCGCGATGTCTTTGCCCGAATCGACAAACACCGCCGAGCTGATCGCGTTGCCCGCCTTCACGACCCGCACCGCACGACCATCGCCGCGCAGCACGACTTCGGTGACATTTTCCGGATCCGTCGAGCTGCCGATTGTTTCATCGCCCTTGGCGGCGAATTCGCTTTTGGAAATTTGCGTTTCGCGCGCCACCACGCCCAACCACTGGCCGTAAGCGACCCAAAGGTTTTCGTTGAGGCCAAATTGTTCCTCCAGCTCCTCGAGTTGTCCCTCGCTCAGCCCACCCTGCGCCTGGGTCGATGACGAGCGCTTGCCCCCCTGGTCCGCCCCGCGCGACGCCTCCTGCAGCATCCGGTCCATCGGCCCGCCCGGCACAAAGCGCGTGATCCCGAACACGATCAGCGTGATGCCGATCAGCGTGGGCGGGATCAGCAGCAGGCGGCGGATGAAGTAACCTTTCACGATTTGTCCTGTGGTTTCTAAACCAGCTCTCGAACCATGCAAGCACGGACCCCGACGCGGCGAGGTTCTTCGGCATACGGCGGCCTGTCGGCGGGCGGGCGACAGCTTGGCTTTGACCCGGGGCGCGAAGCAGGTTATGCCATGCGGCCCGCACATGAAGGACCAAATTCCAGCCATCGAGGCCGACGCACTCGCACGAATTTCCGCCGCCACCGACGAGCGCGCACTTGAGGACGCCCGCGTCGCTGTGCTCGGCAAGAAAGGATCGCTCACGCTGGCCGCGGCCGGAATGAAGGATGTGCCCAAGGAGGAAAAAGGCGCTGTCGGCCAGTTGCTCAACGCCGCACGCGCCAGCATCACCGCCGCGCTCGAGGCCAAACAATCGGCCTTGCAGGAAATTGCCGACCGCGCCGCGCTTGCTGGCATCGACACGACACTTCCCGCGCGTGAATTGCCGCTTGGTGGGCTGCACCCGCTCACGCTGATCCGCGATGAAGCCATCGCCATCCTGCGCCGCATGGGCTTCGCTCTCGCCGACGGCCCGGAGATCGAGGATGAGTTCCACTGTTTCGACGCGCTCAACACGCCTGCCGATCACCCGGCGCGCAACGAGAAGGACACCTTCTATTTCGACTCGGGCAAACTTCTGCGCACTCACACCTCGAGCGTGCAGATCCGCACGATGGAGTCGGCCAAGCCGCCGATCCGCATCATCGCGCCCGGCTCGGCGTACCGCCGCGATGAAATCGACGCCACCCACCTCTCGGTCTTCAATCAACTCGAAGGCCTCTATGTCGCGAGCGATGTTTCGCTGCCCGACCTCAAGGGCACGCTTGAGTATTTCCTTCAGGAACTTTTCGGATCGAACACCGAGGTGCGCTTCCGCCCGCACTTTTTCCCATTCACCGAACCGAGTTTTGAAATTGATGTGAAACTCACCGTCAAAGGTCAGGAGCCGCGTTGGATCGAAGTCGCCGGTTGCGGCATGGTCGACCCCGCGGTTTTTGAAGCGATCAACAAGTCGCGCAAGGACAATGCCTTCGACCCCGAGACCACCACCGGCTTTGCCTTCGGCATGGGCCTCGACCGCCTCGCCATGATCCGCTGGGGCATCCGCGACATCCGCTTGCTGATCGAGAATGATGTGCGCTTCCTGAAACAGTTCTGATTTTCAAACCGCCAAGACGCTAAGTTCGCCAAGAATGTTTATTCGATTTCTTCACTTCATCTGATTCACCCTCTTCCTTGGCGTTCTTGGCGCCTTGGCGGTTCCTATAACTCTTCCTTCACACCTCATGAACATCTCGCTCAACTGGCTCTCCACTCACCTTGATCTCGCAGACAAGTCGATCAGGGAGATTGATGATCTTCTCACCTTCGCCGGAGTTGAGGTGGAAGGCATTGTCCCGAAGGGCGTGAGCTCGGAAAAAATCGTCGTCGCGCAGATCATGGAAGCGGTGCAGCACCCGAATGCCGATCGGCTCAAGGTCACGCAGGTGGATGCCGGTGAAGGCACGCTGCGCCAGATCGTTTGCGGCGCGCAGAATTACAAGGTCGGCGACAAGGTGCCATGTGCCTTGCCCGGCGCCGAGTTGCCCGGAGGATTTACGATCAATGAAACCGTCATGCGCAAGGTCGAGTCGAAGGGCATGCTTTGCGCCGCTTCGGAGATCGGTCTGCCTGCGGGTGAGGATGGTTTGCTGATCCTTCCCGCCGACGCGGAAATCGGCCGACCGGTCAAACAGCTCTTTGATTCGGATGTGCTGCTCGAGCTTGAGGTCACGCCAAACCGGCCCGATTTGCTCAGCCACCGCGGCATGGCCCGCGAGCTTGCGGCCTTGCTCAAGACGCCGCTCAAGGGCTTTGAAATTCCATCCGCCAAAACCACCGCCGCGACATCGGTTCAAATCGACGCGCCCGATGCCTGCCCGCTCTACAGCGCCATCCGCATCTCAGGCGTAACGGTCAAGGAAAGCCCGGCATGGCTCAAAGAACGTCTCGAATCGATCGGGCTGCGGCCGATCAACAACATCGTCGATGTCACGAATTTTGTCCTGCATGAGGTGGGTCAGCCGCTTCATGCATTTGATGCGTCAAAGATCGGCGGCTTGGTCGTGCGCCATGCGCGCGATGGCGAGTCGTTCACCGCGCTCGACGAATCCGAGCACTCGCTTCTTGCCGATGATCTCGTCATTTCCGACACAACGGGCGCAACCCTCGCACTGGCCGGTGTGATGGGCGGCCTCGCCAGCGGGGTCACGACAACTACGACGGACATCGTACTTGAGTCGGCCTATTTCGTTTCGCAAGGCATACGCCGCACTTCGCGCCGCACTGCGCTTTCATCCGATTCCTCCTACCGCTTCGAGCGTGGTGTTGACCCACAGGGCGTGATCCCTGCCGCGGCGTTGGCGGTGAAGTTGATTCTCGAGACCGCCGGCGGATCCGCCGAGGCCGCGATCCAGCTTGCGGGCGAGGCGCCGGTGATCACCAAGCCGGTTGCACTCGATGCCGCTAAGCTCGACCAACTCATGGGTGGCTCGATCGCTCTCACAGATGCGGAACAAATCCTCACTCGCCTCGGCCTTTCCAAGCGCTCCGACGGCGCTTGGG
>Ga0208595_1000504_pt1 | contig 14640 bp, 13 predicted proteins | sample LakMenEpi28Jun11_FD_150742 | JGI IMG/M metagenome (GOLD analysis project Ga0208595, IMG submission 150742) | Freshwater microbial communities from Lake Mendota, WI - 28JUN2011 deep hole epilimnion (SPAdes) | ecosystem: Environmental > Aquatic > Freshwater > Lake > Epilimnion/Euphotic zone ...
TTCTTTTCGGCATCGAGGATGAGTTTCTTCATCTTGTCTGAACCGAGTAGTTCGCTCGGGTTAGGTGGCACTTGACCAGCCGGCAGAACGCTAAGTTTTCCCTTACCCCAAGGTTGAATCACGTCTTCGAGTTTTGCTTGGCCAATCAGGTGGTTGGTAAGGCCTACAGCGCCTTCTAAACCTAGGTACTTGTGCTGCTTTGGCTTTCTGAAGTCGCAGTCGATAAGGAGAACCTTGGCGCCGGTGTCGGCCATGGCAATAGCCAGGTTGGCAATGGTGGTTGATTTACCTTCGCTCGGAACGCTCGATGAAATGATGATTGACTTTCGCCCCTCAACGGCTTCAATGAACTGGATGTTTGTTCTGAGCTGTCGGAACGCTTCCGCTCTGGTTGATTTTGGTTTGGTGTGAACGATTAGTGGGTTTTCTTGGGCGTCTTCGTCGAAGCCGATTCCGCCGAGCACGGAAGCAGTGGTCAGTGCTTCAATGTCGCCATGATTACGAATCCTCAGATCGAGGTTTTCGATGAGGATTGCCAAACCAACACCGATCACCAGGCCACCAAAAATGGCGATGAGCATGTTCAGTAAAGGTTTTGGATTGTCTGGGGTTAGCGGGGTTTGCCCATCCTGAATGATGGTTACCTTAACCGGGGTGCTGAGGCCGTCAAACGGCTTCTCGATGTCTTCAACGGTGGTGGTGAGACTGAGAGCTAAACGATTGACGATTGCCGCTGCTCGCACCGGTGATTCATCTTCAACGGTGAGTTCGATGATTACGGTGTTTAGTGGAACACTCGATTGAATTCGCTTGGCAAGCTCATCGGTGGTCTCCTGCAGGCCGAGGTCTCGTATTACTGGGTCAAGCACCTTAGGCGAATTTGCGATGTCGGCGTAGGACTTCACGCGCTGCTGGCTGAAGTTTGATCCCTGTAGAAGATCGGAGGTTGAGGTTGAGGCTTCAGTTGAAACGAAGAGCCTGGCTGTGCTCGAGTAGGTAGGGTTCACAAAGAAGATATAGAGTGAACCAAGAATCATTCCAATCGCTAGCGACGAAATGATTATGGACCACCGTTTACGAACGATGATCCAGTATTCTCTGAGCCCCATGTGTACCTCTAAACTGTTACTTCTAGAGAACCACAATGGTTATTTTTGACCTAGGGAAACTGGTCTGTTCTAACCGGCTAATAGCCAGTAATTAGGCGCCCGTCTGTTTGGAGAAAGTTTTGCCAAGTCAACGTTGGTTGCAGGTTGTTGTGGCGTTACTTCTAAGTTTTTTGCTAGTAGTCTTGCTTTGGCCAACTCCAATCCAAACCACGGTAATTGGGGAAGCCTTGGCTAGTTGGGCGGCTAGCCTATTTGAAGGCTCTGGACAGAATAAAGATCAGATTTTGTTTCAGTTGGAGATCTGGATGAACTTTCTCATCTTCATCCCATTTTCATTGGCATTATTTTTTGCGGCCAAACGTAGCCGAGTAGTTGTGGCCCTCGCTGGAAGCTTGGTATTGAGCATTGGCGCTGAACTCGCACAGAAATACATAATCGTGCAGCGCGTGGCAACGGTTCAGGACGTTTTACTTAATTTTTCCGGAGCAATAACCGGAGTGCTTATTGGAGTTTTGATTATCCAATTGGGCAAAAGGATTCGAACTTCACGCTAGAAGTGGTGCCAGCCAGGGTGCGTTGGGTTCTAAAGCTCGGTTTACGCTGGATGTCTTTTCCGCTGGTATCTGAAACGGGTTCAATGAAAGTTACCTCGACTGTGCGTGTTTGACCAGGCATCAGCTCCACTGAAAAGGTGTAAACGGGGTGCTCGCGGTAGGTGGAGAAGGTGGCTCCCTCGTCTTGACCGTCAACCAAGATCACTTCATCCGTGCTTCCAACCGGCGCGTAAACACTGATCACCTCGAGGTTTGAACTTGGAACATACTTTTGCCCTTTTCGGAGATCTAGGCGAGGATTCACGTATTTGGGTAGCCCGGTCTTTGGGGCTGAATTAGTGAGGGTGATAAAGACTTTAGATTCACGCCCGTTTAGATCGTCCCAGGTCTTTATGCCGCACTTGCCAAGCTCGTAGGTGTAACTGGCTTTTAGGTAGGCATCCAGTTTGTTGCCACCGCCATTATTTATTTCAACGATGACGTCCGAGCCGGCCGCTGTTGGCACCTCTCCGGATAGGCCGAGCCGTTGAATTTCCTGCTGAGTGTTTCGATCAGCGGACCACAGGAAGATGTCGTCGACGTTCTTTTCGTTCGACAGGCTTTTGAGAAGGTTGGCGGCGTCGACTTTGTTTTCGGTGAGATCCTGGAAAAGCTTTTCCATTAACTTCGAGACAACGGCATTCTTCTTTTTCACGTCCGTGAACTTGGCATAAATGTCCTTGGTGAGAAAGTCAACCGTGTTCTCATGGGTCAAGGTTTCTCCAGCAACTTGAACCTGGCCTGCGGAACCAACCAGGTGAGCTACCGTGCCCTGGCTAAAAAATAGAACTCCGTCGATTTTTTGACCGAACTTTTGCTTCCACGCATCGGCGAGTATTTTGCCATCATCAGGGATGTGAGCCGAGGCGTTGATGTCTCGCCAGTCGGTGAAGTCGGCCCCCCAAATGTTTTCGATCCCGGAGGCGTAACTAACGTTCAGCTTGCCTTTTGCCAGGAGTTTAGAATCGGCACCGAAGTCGTCGAGATGAATTTTCCCATCATCAATAGTGAGGATGGCATATGAACCGATTAGACCGCCGGCTGCGCGAAGTTCTGATGCGTTCTGTGTTGCAATGAACCACCTTGTTTTCCCAGGTTGATTCAGCATGAGGGCTGCTGATTTCAAAAGGGGGTTGCCCTGATTGATTGCCAGACTAACGTCGCTGATCAGCGACTTCACCCTGGCAATCTTTGGTTCCAGACCAAAATGCAGTTCATTCGATTTCACAGAGGTGAGGGCCTCGTCGAAGCGCTCTACTGCTTGTTCAAGCGAATCGGTTGAGAGCGAGAGTGCTTTTAGTGTCTTCGGTAGCTGAGCTTTATTCAGACCCAATGCATCTCTTTGCTCAACAAAAGGTAGTAAGACCTGAAGTGTTTCATTCAACCCGGTTGATAAAACCCGAGCCGCGTGAATATCGGATCCCAACCATGGAATGAACTCCAACGCCCGAAGAGCTGGATCGCTAGCAGCACTGGCGGCGCGTTGGGTGTCGAGTGCAACAGAATTCAGTTGTTCAAAATCAATCGATTCTGACAGGTCGCCTTTGCTTAGGGTCTGAAGTTTCTCGTAGGTGCTGGTGAGGCTTAGCAACATGACGAAAGCCATGGTGGCGCTGTAAAGCACCAGGATGGCTAACCCCCAACCAATAAGCCTTCTTACCCGACTCACAATGGTTGCCGATGGATGCTTTTACTGAAGATTATCGAGTTAGCTTGGTGATGTTTGCAGAGCGAACTGCTGCCTTCAAAGCGGCAGCCTTAGCGGCGGCAGCCTTAGCACGAACAGAAGCGATACTGATTCCAGTGGTGGCCGACGAAGTGGCTGCGGAATATACCTTGTCCCCCACAAAAGTAGCCTTCACGCTGTAAGAACCCTTCAGGTTCTTGGTGGTTAGTGCTTGCTTCCCGCTGTAGTTACCTGCGGCATCGGTGGTAACGATGATCGCTGGCAGGCTAACTGGGTTGCCGCCGGCGGCTGGCGTAACGCTAACCACGACCGAAACCTTCTGACCGGCCAAGGCGGTTGGAGTTCCTGCCAGGCTAGAGCGAACTTTGAGGTTTCCAGTGAAGTTCAATGTTGGCTTTTTCTTTAGAAGCAACTGAGTAGAAACTACTGTCGGAGTGGTAAGTGACGTGATCTTTCCCACTTGGAAAGAAACCTTGTCTCGGTTCACATTTGAGCCGGTTTTCTGGCAGGAAGCTTCATAGTCTGCAACAACCTTGTACTCACCTGGTGATTCTGGAACCTGAAGAGCCGTGTATGCCGTTGAGTAGTTTTTGCCAGAGAAAGCTGAAGCGAGATCAAAGTCTTCTTCTTCTCGGAACGGACCTTCAATCGAGAAGATAACTTCGCAATCACGATCCACGTTCTTAGCCTTGACTTTGATCATTGAGCCTGAGCGGATAGCTGACGTCTTCGAGAGGAGAATCTGAGTATCCTGGCCCACCGGGTAGGCCTGCGCTGAGACTGCTCCCCCGAGCACTAGTGCTGCGGACGCTACTATGGAAAACGAAATCTTGAGTTTGTTCACGATGACCCCTGATAGAGATAGTAAGGCAAAAGTTTTTACCCTACTCAGAGATTATGTTGCAAGCGGTGCTGATCTCTAACTCGTAGTGGGTGGTCTGTGGCTATACTCGTGGCTAGCCGATGGGCCCCGAATTAAAGCGAAAGTTTAAAAAAATATTCGCGATTGTCTATGGCTAATTTTTGCCTATCTGGTCTCTAGCCACTTATGTTGGCTTGCTTGTCTGTCCGACTGATAATACTTGACCTAGGGGATAAAACATTATGAGAACTGGGGTTCGGAAGTGGCATCAGCATTTATAGATTTATTGAATAAGCCGGCTACGGCAATCGTCAACGCGGTGGCAATGCATCCGAAGGCGGATGACTTCTGCCGAGAACTCGCGCTGCGAGCGCTATTCGATAATGCGGTTATTGGCGCTTGCATTGTTTACTTGAACGCTAACGCGGAACTGAATGTGGTTGGCCGTTACGGGCCCGTCGAAGTAACCGATAGTCTTGCTCAACTTAGGTCGGAAATTGAAACGGCAACCAGGCAAAAGCACATGGAATCGCTGCGTATTGCCGAGATCACGGATGAAGAGACTCTCCATGCCGCGCTCATTCCAACTCCGCCAACTTCCGCTTCCTCTGGAGTGATCGTGATCTTCTTCAACGAAGCTGGCAAGCACGCAACCATCGACTACGAAACACAGGTGACTCTGGCCTTCGCGTGCGAGATGTACTGCTCGCCCAATTGGAGCTTTCCAGCAATGGGCTCGCTAAGAAGCAAGCACAACATGACAAACGAATTCGGTGTGATTAGCCTCACTTCTCGTCAGAAGAAAGTGCTCGAATTAATAGCCGAAGGTCGAACGAACGATCGAATCGCCCGCGCTTTGAATTACTCTGTGGCAACTGTCAAAAATGATATTTCTGCTATCTTCCAGTTTCTCGGCGTTAACAATCGTCACGATGCCGTGGATGAAGCGGGAAGACGGGAGCTAGTTGCCCCCCACCCCCCGCGAATCGAAACCAGGTAACGTAAACAAGATAAGTTTCTTCGCTCCCCTAGAAAATGCTCTCGGGGTGCGTTCGAAACTTGCGTGATGCGCGTTTGCGTTAGATACTTTTATCTATGACTGCAAACAAGACTTCCTTCGCTTCGGCGATGCGCGTTTGCATGTGTATGCGAATGTGTCGCTAAGACCGCTTAGAGCTTTGCTCGCCTCTTAGAGACACCAACACCCCAGCCGTGCTTTTGCACAAAAACTCCCATTCGCATACAAAAAAGGATTAACTTGAAATGACTATCGCAAATCTGAACAACTACCGAACCAACCAACGTACCCCTAACCCAGTGAAGAAACTAGTGAACGAACCCGTTGTGCAATCTGAAGCCAGAGGCTTCGCGCTCTACGTTGGCGTCGACGAAGCCCAGGCAGTTGAGGCCGGGGTTAGCCTTACCGAACTGGTGAAAGCGCTACGAGCAACTTTGAACGAGTTGGTCCCAGGAGCCGAGACTTATGCTGCTGTGGCTTTGGCTCCAAAAGATGCCGGCGGTCGAAATGTTGATGTGGTTAGAACCGCTTTGCACGACCCTAGGGCTCTCGACCAGCTGGTTGCCAGAACCGACACCGATGATGAAACCGAAGACGGTGTTGTGGTTGATCTGTCGCGCCGTCGCGTTTTGGTAAATGGTGAGAATGCCGAACTAACCGCGAAAGAATTCGACCTACTGACCTACCTGATTGAGAACCAGGGTGAAACAATCAGCAGGCGTGAGTTGGTTGAGTTGGTTTGGAACACCGACGACGCCTCGGCACCAAACGATCGAACCATCGACGTGCACATCCGTAGGTTGCGCTCAAAGATTGCGGGTTTCGAAGACATCATTCGCACAATTCGTGGTGGGGGTTATCGTTTTGATTCTCACCCGGACGTGCACGTTGAGGATTACCAGATCTAGGTTTTTGTGGCTGACTTTTTGAACCTATCCGCTGCCGTATCTGAGCTTTCAGAGAAAGTTTTGGAGTTGGTCGACGATGGACTACCGACGCCAATTGTTTTGATTGATGGTCGGGCCGGTTCCGGAAAAAGCACTCTGGCAGCCATGTTGCAAAACCAATTGTTCAAAGACGGCGAGAGTCTTCCTCGACTGATTCACATGGACGACCTCTACGAGGGTTGGGACGGCCTGCAGGCAGGCGTCGACTACCTCCAGCGTTTGATTTTGAATCCGATAGCAGGGCGAAAAAAGGCGTCTTGGCAGGAGTTCGACTGGTCGGCTGGGATGCGCGTTCGCTGGCGTGAGTTCGAGGGTCAAACCCCGCTAATAGTTGAAGGCTGCGGGGCACTGAGCCGGTTGTCTGGGGAATTGGCGCACCTGCGGGTTTGGGTTGAAGCGGATGCTGATGTGCGCTTTCAACGCTGGGTTGAGCGAGAGGGGTCGGACGAAAACTTCGGCCGCTGGGCCGCTCAGGAAGTTGAGTTTTACGCCCGCGAGCGCTCACCTGAATTAGCCGATATAACGGTGGCTAACTAGTTTTACGGTTTTTGAGCCAGGCGCGTAAACCGGCAATTACCGAGGCGCTGATGAAGAACGCCGCGATGGCAAAAGAGACGTTTTTTACCGCTTCGTTGCTGGCGGCGTAGTAGCCGGTTACGGTTAGGCCGACTCCCCAAACCAATGCGCCAACCAAGTTGGCGCTGAAAAACTTGTAGTAGTTCATTTTCGAGATTCCCGCGATTGGTGGCACGAACACTCGAGCCCAAGGAATGAATCGGGCGACCACAACGGCCCACCAACCCCAGGCCAGGTAGAACTTTTCGCTTTTGGCGATGGCGTTTTGCAGCCACTCACCTTTTCGCCGATCAAGATAAGGCCTGCCGAAGTGGCGACCGAGAGTGTAGCCAACCTGATCGCCAAGCCAGGCGGCAATGCCAACTCCTGTAGCCATTACCCAGATGTTCACACCGGAGCCTGCGCCTGCCGCTACCAAACCGGCTGCGAACACGAGACTATCTCCGGTGATGAACGGAACGAAAGCTCCGATGAACAGACCCGTGCCGGCAAAAACGAGACCCCAAACCGCCAGATAGAACAGCCAAGGCCCCAGTTGCGGAGACCACGCTTCAATCTGGTCGCTGATTGCGGTGTGAAAATGCATTAGTTCAGGCCGTGCAACACGATCTCATCGAGTGACAAACGGGTGCGAGGGGCAACTTCGCGTTCCTGCGCCGGGGCAGACAGGGTTGAAGGGTCGGTGCTCTTGCCGAGAACTATGGCAGCAATCGAGTTTCGGTCTTGTTCCAGCCCGAGTAGTTTGGTGACAATCTCGTGGTTGTAGCCACTGATCGGGTGGGTGGCAAGGCCTAGGGCCTGCGCCTGAATCATCATGTTCTGAGCGGCTAGACCTGCGTCAAACCAAGCGATTGGGTAAGCGTTACCGTCCTGGGTGATTGCCGGCACGGAAATAAAGATGACGCTCGAGGCGTTTGGCACCCAGGCCGCGTTGAATCCGGACATCGACTGCTCAACGATTGCGGTGTGCAGCTGTTCACCGCGAGTAACCACCGAGAAGCGCCATGGCTGTAGGTTGCTGGCCGAAGGCGCCCAGCGCCCAGCTTCCAGAATTGAGGTGAGGTCTTCTTTCGATACCTCATAGGTGGTGTCGTAGGCTCGCGGGCTCCAACGCTCGGCGATTTCGGTCAGGAGTGGTGCACTGGTTTCAGCTGTCTTTTTCATATTCTCTCTAACCATCAAATCAACCTTTCTATTCTACTTTTAGCGATATTGCTTTGATGCCCTATCGGTAGGCTGGTTGAATGTCTCGCAAAGGGTTTCTCCTCTTCATTGCCGCATCGCTGGCCTGGGGAGTACCGTATTTCTTCATTCGCATCGCTGCCGAAGAGTTCTCTCCGTCGATGATCATTTTTGCTAGGACGATTCTTGGCGCGGCGGTTCTTATTCCTTTAGCAATCAAACGTGATTCGCTGCGCCCTGCTCTGAAGGCCTGGAAGTACGTTTTGGCTTTCGCGGTGATCGAAATGATTATTCCGTGGCTGATGCTTACCACAGCACAAAGCGGTAACCCGGTACACATTAATTCTGGCTTGGCCGGGCTATTGATTGGAACGGTTCCGTTTTTCTCGCTCTTTCTGGGTTACTTCTATATGAAAGACAAATCGGTTTTCCACCCGAAGACGATTTTCGGACTGGTTACAGGTTTCGCAGGGCTGTTTTTGCTGGTTGGCATCGACGCATTCGAAGGCCACATCGAACCTTTTTGGGTTGGCGTGGTAATCATTGGTGCCATCGGCTACGCCATCGCTCCAGCAATCGTTGCCAAGCATGCCAGCAATGTGCCGTCTGAGGGTGTTATCTCAATCTCGATGGTTATGGTTGCTGCCGTTTACGCCATTCCGGCGTTTGCCCAGCCGTTCCAGCCAGGCGTTACCGAAGCTACCTCCGACGGCTGGATTGCCCTCGTTGTTCTCGGTGTGGTGTGCTCAGCAATCGCCTTCGTGGTGTTCTTCGCCCTTATCAAAGAAATTGGCTCTACTCGAGCAACCCTAATTACCTACCCAAACACTTTGATCGCAATCTTGCTGGGCGTGACTTTTCTTCAAGAGCCACTCACCCCGGGGATGATGGTTGGTATTCCTCTGGTGATTTTGGGTTCATATTTCGCCACGCGAAAGCATTGAATCGCCGTATTAAATTCGCTTAGGCGAAGAAATATGAGCGCAATCTGAAGATGGCTGGCATTCTTATCTTGTGGCTCAATTCAACCGTAAAGTTCTGGTCGTCGAAGACGACGCACTGCTGCGCTCGCTGATTGCGTCTAATCTCGAAGCCGACGGTTTCGCGGTTCAAGCCACCAGCTCAGCCGCCAGCGCGCGTAAGATAGCCGACGAATTCGACCCAGACGTGGCGCTTTTAGACATTGAGCTCGGCAGCGGCCCAACCGGCATCGACCTCGCTCTGATTCTTCGCAAGACCCTTCCCGAGATCGCTCTAGTTTTCCTTACCCACATTCCTGAGCCTCGAGTTGTTGGAGTCGACAACCGTAAGATTCCCAAAAACGCGGCCTACCTCGCCAAGGATCGAATCACCGATCCGAAAATGCTAAGCCAGGCGATAGACGCAGCTCTTCGTGGCCGTGCTGGAAAAGAATTCCGCGACGACAAGCGAGACTATGCTTTGGCCGATTTGAGCCGATCACAGTTGGCTGTGTTGCAGATGGTTGCCCTTGGAATGTCGAACACCGAGATTGCTAAAGAACGAGACACCACGATTCGTGCGGTTGAGAACCTGGTTAAGCGTGCCTTCCAGGCTGCCGGCATCAACACCGAGTCTGGCGGTAATCCGAGAGTAAACGCCGCCCGCGAATACATTCGCATCGCCGGCCTGCCTCACGGTAAATAGCTTTTACGGAACTGTTACCACTACCGTTTTCACAACGGTTCCCACGGTTACCTTGAGGGTGTGCTTGCCCTTGGAGTATTTCTTCACAAAGACCTGCGTTGGCGTGGTCACATTTACGTAGCTCTTGGATTTACCTTCGGTTATGGTCGCCCTTAGGCCAGCGAGGTTGAAGAAGTTGAAAGTAACCTTCTTGCTGCTAGGCACCAACGTTACCGCTTGGGCTCCCCAAACTACGTTTGACGAAATTGTTGCGGTTCCATTTGCGATTTGAGTGAGGTTGTCCGGGTCTTGAATGGTTGCCGTGACCACCTGAGTACCAGCCTCAGATCCGGTTAGATCGGCGGTGACGATGCCGTCATTCCAACTCACGGCGTCGGTTGTGTTAGTTACCGATCCCGGGCCGCTCGAAGTGAAGCGGACAGTGGCTCCAGAAACTGCGTTACCCCAGCGGTCGGTTACCTTGAAGTATTGCTGCGCTGGAACTCCAGGCACTGCAATCGGAGCTTGGAGGGCTTCGATATTTTTAGCATCGGAAAGTTTGTTCTTGCACGACATCACGTGAGTCTTGAACGTACTTCCGGTGAAAATCTTGAACGTCGTGATTCCCGTCTTGGTACACATCAGCGCAATTCTCTGGGTGTAGGTGTAGTTGAATACCAGAGGCGACAAAAACGCTTCCGAGGTGTTGAGCCTGGAAAGTAAACGGAAAGTATCGATAAGGGCAGCTTTACCTCCGTTGTCCGCAGTGACTCTGATCTCTGGGGAGTAAAGCGGAATGGGAAGAGAGTTCTTCATGTAGCTGATGTTGAAAATCACTTCGTCAACGTCGGTTGTTACAGCCTCAAGCGTGTCTATTTCGTGCGGTGGGTTAGTCACCGAAACGTTGTCTACCGTGGTCACGTAGTTTCCAGCAGCGTTCACATCGTTGCCACCGCGTTTTGCCACTCTGAGGCTTGATGCGCTGGCTTTCATGTTGATATCGGTGACGATTTGCGGCCACATAAAGTCTGCCGACTCATCCAAAGCGTTGGTGGTTGGCTGAATCGAAAGAGCGATAAAGCCGCCCTCTTTCGCCTTGGTGTCTGAATTCACAAAGCGGTTGTTTTTCACTGTGCTCAGACTATTGCGGTTGCGCAGTGAGAATGAAACGATTCCATTGGCATCGGTAACTTTGGTGTCTTCGTAGTCGTACCAACGGCAGAGGCGGCAGCCCTGGTCGACGATTAGTTTCACATCTCGATCTGCTTGAATGGTTCCCCAGATGTCGGTGACCTTGTAGGTGAGGCCGAGAGTGCTGCCGTACTTGAAGCTCTTTACGTAAACCTGAGAGTATTCGGGCAGCCAGTCGCGCTTGAAAACGCTCCACTTCCACGTGTATTCCTCGAAGTCGCCGTTGAAGCATTCGTGCGCGCGGGTGGTCTGGCCTTTGTTGTTCTGCGATCGGTAAAGGCATTCAGAGGTGAATCCGTTTCCGGAGCCGATTAGTTTGATAATCGGGTAGAAGCCGGGGTCTTGCCAGTCGAGCACGAGGTTGCCAACCGTAGTGGCGGTTTCACCTTCACCAGAACTCAATCCAACTCGAAGGTTTGTTTCGGCTACTGGCGCCTCGGCGAGTGTGAGTGTTATTTCAGCTAAACCGGTTTCATCGGTCACTGCGATGTTGTCTGGATCTTCGATGCTGTCGGTGAATTCAACATCGCCACTGAGGACGAACTGAACCTTACGGCCTGCATTCAAAAGACCGCCAACATACTGAACGGTTACGTTGTTGCGGTCGGTGCGAACCCAAGCAATATTGTGCTGAGTTTCGCTGTCTTCCAGGAGGTTGCTTCCAATGTCGAATTCGCGCTTAACCCGCTCAAAAACGCCATCCTCGATTTTGGCGTGAAGGTTCTTCCAGGTCGGGGCCGAGACCCACTCAACCACGGCACTGGCTGGTGCAGCGGCTACCAAACCTACGAGCACCAGGCTGGCACTCAAAAGACTTGCAAGAAAGGTGCGAGTGGCTCTTTTCAACGGATTCTCCCAATAAACATAGGTTCAGTTTTCTAATGCTCGCACAAGCATTTGTATCGAGTATAAGCGAATGCCGAACTTCGTGAAAGCGATTTCACGAAAACGTTACTAGGCGGTTTCTCGAATCACGAGTTCGCAGGGGAGAATTTCTGAATACACTTCGTCGCCGTGCAACATAGCCAGAATCATCCTGGCAGCTTCCATACCTAGACCAACGATATCTTGACGAACGCTGGTGAGGCCGGGGTGGGAATTCTGGGCGAGAAAGGAATCGTCGAAGCCAATAACCGCGATGTCTTCCGGAACCGATTTGCCAGCATCTTGAATGGCCGCGATCGCCCCGAAAGCCATGATGTCGTTCGAGCAGAAAATCGCATCCAGCTCCGGATTCTTTGCCATTAGCTGGTTGGCAAGGCTGTAACCCGATTCCCTGGTCCAGTCGCCTTTGGCAACAAGCGATTTCGATTCCAAAATTCCGAAAAACTTAACCGCTGCCGCATACCCGTCGAGTCGCTGCTCGGCCGCGGTATTAGTTAGATCTCCGGTGATCACCGCGACAGTTTTTCTGCCCTGCTTCACCAGATATTCCACTGCAGAGTAAGCACCGCCGGCATTGTCGGAATCAACGTAAGCGAAAGGATTACTGGAGTGCGGGGTGCCGTTTACGACCAGCGGAAGGTTTTGCTTGGCCAACTTCTTGATGAGTGAGTCTTTTTGGAGCTGAAGGAAAATCACTCCGTCAACTTCCCCGCGCATCAGGTATTGAGCTACCGGGGAATCAATTTTCTCTAAAGGAGCCACGAGCAAAATTGTCTGCATCTCGTTTTCCATCAGCACTCGGCTAATGCCATTGGTTACTGTTCCCCAGAAAGGGTCTTGGAAAACCGAAAGGTCGTCGTCGATTACAACCGCGATAAGACCGGTTCTGCCAGATGCTAAGGCAGAGGCGGCCCTGTTCTTCTTGTAGCCAAGTTTTTCAACAGCGTCAGTGACCGCTTTGACTCTATCTGCGTCTACCTTGTCGTCTCCGTTTAAGACCCTGGAAACCGTTGCCTCACTAACGCCAGCAAGTTTTGCAATCTCCGCGTAAGTTGGTCTTTTCGGCTTCTTGGCCACTGGAAATCACACCCTTATAGACTCAGTAATCCTGCCTATTCTACTTCCATTTGTGGCCACGATGTCCTTGTAAACCTTGGCACTAAGTTTGGGAATTCGTTCTTGAGTTTCGAAGTCCACGTGCACCAAACCAAAGCGTTTCCGATAGCCCTCAGCCCACTCATAGTTGTCTAACAGAGACCAGGCGAAATATGAATCGAGCGGCACACCGAGGTCGATTGCCTGGGAGAGCTGTTCTAGGTGAGAAGTGAGATAGGCCACGCGTCGGTGGTCGTTTACCTCGCCGTTTTCAACAGGGTAGTCGTATGCGGCACCGTTTTCGGTCACGGCGAGACTCTTGATTTGAGGCCAGTCGCGGTTGATTCGAACTAGAAGGTTCTTGATGCCTTCTGGCGTAATTGGCCAACCCATATCGGTGGTCGGGCCTGGAACTTTTCCACTCGCGCGCTGTGGGAATGGGTGTGGTCCGCCATCCATTGCTCGCTTGTCGTCTGGGCCGGGGGTACTGATAAATGCGTCGCTGTAGTAGTTGATCCCTAAGAAGTCGGTGTCTATCTTCAGTAACTTTTCATCGCCGGGAAGAAGCACTCGCTGCAAACGCTCGCCGTAGTAGTCGACCAGGCTCTGAGGGTAGTGGCCGGTTTGTTCGGCTTCGATCCACCAGCGGTTAATGTGAGCGTCTTGCAGACTCGCCAATTCCATTAGCTCAGGGTCGGTCGGGTCGGAAACGATGTAGTTGGTCATGTTCAGGGTCTGACCGATGATCACGTCTGGGTCGATTGAGCGGAACGCGCGAATACCTTCGGCGTGCGCCAACGCACTGTGGTGAGCCGCGGCAATCGCCTGGTCTAGGTCTTGAACTCCAGGGGCGTGAACGCCAGACATGTAGCCTAACCAGGTGAAACACCATGGCTCGTTGAACGTGATCCACTTATCAACGCGGTCTGAGTAGGCCTCGGCTAAATCGGCTGCGTAAACCGCAAATCGGTAGGCGGTATCTCGGTTTGCCCAGCCGCCTTTGTCTTGCAAGGCCTGCGGTAAATCCCAGTGGTACATGGTCGGCAACGGCTTGATGCCTGCTTCGAGCAACTGATCAATCAATCGAGAGTAGAAGTCGTAGCCGCGCTGCTCGCGACGCGCATCTCCCTGCGGGGCGAGGCGAGGCCAGGCGATCGAGAACCGATACGAGTCGATGCCCAAATCTTTCATGATTGCGATGTCTTCTGGAACGCGGTGATAGTGATCACACGCGACGTCTCCGTTATCGCCGTTAAAGACCTTGCCAGGGGTGGCTGCAAAGGTGTCCCAAACGCTTGGGCCACGGCCGTCTTCCTGGGCAGCGCCCTCGATTTGATAGCTCGCGGTGGCAGCGCCCCAGGTGAAGTTATTTGGAAATGCCATGATTAACCCTTTACCGCTCCATCCATAACTCCGCTTACCAACTTGCGGCCAACGAAGAGGAAGAGCACTAGCAGTGGTGCAGTTGCTAGGAATGCGCCGCCGAGGTTTAGTGCGTAGTCGATGGTGTACGCACTCTGCAACTGGTTCACGGCAACCTGCACTGTGAACTGCTGCGGGTCGTTTAGAACCAGTAGCGGCCAGAGGAAGTCGTTCCAAACGGCCAAGAAGCTGAACAAACCGAGCACGAAACCGCTCTGCAGAATCAGCGGGAAAACGATCTGCCAGTAGATGCGAAACACGCCGGCGCCGTCGATGCTGGCGGCTTCGAGCAGTTCGTTGGGCACCTGCGCGTCGATGACCTGACGCATCCAGAACACTCCGAACGCCGTGACCAGAGCCGGCACGATAAGTGCGGTTAGAGTATTCATCCAACCGAGGCCCGCGACCAGCATGTATAGCGGAATGATT
>Ga0208595_1000505_pt1 | contig 14615 bp, 10 predicted proteins | sample LakMenEpi28Jun11_FD_150742 | JGI IMG/M metagenome (GOLD analysis project Ga0208595, IMG submission 150742) | Freshwater microbial communities from Lake Mendota, WI - 28JUN2011 deep hole epilimnion (SPAdes) | ecosystem: Environmental > Aquatic > Freshwater > Lake > Epilimnion/Euphotic zone ...
TTGGCTCGGTTGTTGCGATGGCAATCATCGATCCGATCTTGCTTCTGCTCACCCTGCTGATGATTTCGATCGCGGTTGCATCGATCGGTTTCAGCGCGCGCAAGATTCGCAGCGCAACCACCAAGGCACAGCAGCGAGTTGGCGACATGTCTTCGTCAGTCGAAAGAGCTTTGAGCGCGGTGCGAACCATCCGTGCGTCGCGTGCAGAAACTCGTGAGACGAATCAGATCATTGAAGACGCAAAAGAGGCTTACGAACAGGGCGTGAAGATTGCGCGCATCAATGCGGCCGTCACACCAATCGGTGGGCTCGCCGCAAACGGAGCGTTCATCGTCGTGCTCGGTGTCGGTGGCTATCGAGTTGCCTCGGGTGAGACTCCGGTTGCCAGCCTGGTTACTTTCATCTTGCTGATGTTCTTGATGATTCGACCGGTCGGGCAAGCATTCGGTGCTTACAGTTCTGTTCAGACAGCGCTCGGAGCACTCGCGCGAATCAATGAGATCATTGCGCTGCCGGTTGAAGACACCGACGCCGAGCGTGCCGCTGCACCCAAGCGCAAGAAGGTCAACGACATCGCACTCGAGTTCAACAAGGTGTCGTTTGGCTATGCTCCGGCACCCGCGCCCGCGGTAGTCGAAGGCAAAGACGGAGTTGCTGTGGTCGACGAGGGCAAGACTCTCGCGCCAGAAGAACCTCGCGAGGTGCTGCACAAGGTCTCGTTCAAGATTCCACGCGGTGCCCGTGTTGCGCTGGTTGGCCCATCGGGTGCCGGCAAGTCGACTATCTTCTCTCTGATCGAGCGTTTCTATGAGCCAACCGGCGGGCAGATTCTGCTCGATGGCCAATCGGTTCAATCGATGAGCCGCGACGAACTGCGCGCACAGATCGGCTACGTCGAGCAAGATGCCCCGGTGTTGGCCGGGTCTATCCGTGAGAATTTGTTGATTGGTTCACCCAACGCAACCGACAAGCAGCTGCGCAAGGTGCTGGCAGAGGTGAACCTGACCGACGTGGTGAAGCGCGACAAGCGCGGGCTCGACGCCGAAGTTGGTGAAGACGGCATCATGCTCAGCGGTGGTGAACGTCAGCGTTTGGCGATTGCCCGAACCTTGCTGGCTGCTCCCCCGATTTTGCTCTTGGATGAGTCGACCTCGTCACTTGACGGTCTGAACGAGCAGCGACTACGCGAAGCGATTGATGCGGTGGCTAAGAACCGAACCCTGTTCGTTATTGCTCACCGGTTGTCTACCGTTGTCGACAGCGACCTGATCATCGTTCTTGAGAACGGGAAGGTCATCGGAACAGGCACCCATAAGCAGCTTGTGCGTAGCACCCCGCTCTACCGGGCTCTCGCTAAGCACCAAAAGCTGAGTTAGGTGCTCTAGGGCATCCATTCCTGGCATTCCGATTCCTAACGATTCAAAAAGTGCGGGTGCATGGGGTCGCGAGTCACCACGTGCTCGGTTACTGACACGAATTCGGTTCGTTCGTTTCTCTTGGCAATTAAGTTGGCTCGCACTCGGTAAGCCAAGTGGCTCAAGAAACGAGACCGGGCGCGGTGAGACCGCATGAGCACCAATCGGTTTGCGATAAGCATTAGTTCGGTCACGGCAACCCCTTTCGTAAGTTGATTTTGGGCGCTGAAGTTGACCGGTCAATAGCCTTTAGGGGTATGTGCGCTTAGCAATTGGTGAAGATTTCGCAAACGAATTCTGAGAATCACTCAGCCCTGTCGACGACTAGATTTGGCTTATGAGCACAACGAAGTCGCTCGCCGATTATGGCGACCCAACCGACCGCGCAACAGCAGAACGTCTCGAAGCAGACGATGTTCTGGCGAAATACAAGTCGCAGTTCATCATCACCAACCCTGAACTCAGCTATCTCGACGGCAACTCGCTCGGTCGCTTACCCCGAGCAACCGTCGCGGCTGTTACCGAACTCATGGTGCGCGAGTGGGGTCACGAACTGGTCGATGGTTGGTCGCACTGGATCGACGAAGCTCAACCAACCGGTGACCTACTGGGTCGCGCAACTCTCGGTGCCGCCGGCGGTCAGGTGCTGGTGTGCGACACAACCTCGGTGAACTTCTATCAACTCTGCGTTGCGGCCATCAAGGCTCGCCCTGGTCGCAAGACCGTGATTATCGATGCGGCAAACTTTCCGACCGACCGCTACATTCTCGCCGGCATCGCCGAGCAATTCGGGCTGAACCTAATCACGCTCAATAACGACGGAATGGGTGGCCCTGGTTCGGTTGACGTTGATGCCGATTGCGAACTGATCACTCCAGAGATTCTCGAACCGTTTATGAACGACGACGTTGCTCTCGTTACGCTGCAGGTTATTCACTATCGCTCTGGTTCGCGCCCGCAGGTGAAGGCAATCACCGACCTCGTGCGCAGCCATGGCGGCTTGGTCGTGTGGGATGCCTCGCACGCAGCCGGCGCCATCGACATTCAGTTTGACGAGTGGGGCGTCGACCTCGCTGTTGGTTGCACCTATAAATACGGCAACTCTGGCCCTGGCTCGCCCGCCTGGCTTTACGTTTCGAAGCGACTTCAGGGTGAACTACGCGTGCCAATTCAGGGATGGTTCGCCCAAGACGACCAGTTCTCGATGGGTCCGTTCTTCGAGCCAAACCAGCAGATTCGCGGCTTTCAGATCGCCAGCCCGAGCATCATGGGGCTTCGCTGCGTGAAGACTTCTTATTCGATGATCGAAGAGGCAGGCATCGCGAACATCGCGGCAAAGGCAGCAATCGGCACCGACATGATGATCGCGCTGTTCGATGCCTGGCTCGCCCCGCTCGGCTTCACCCTGCTGACCCCGCGCGAATCGTCGAACCGCGGCGGCCACATCACCATAGGTCACCCCGAGGCAAAACGCATCGCCGCCGCACTGCGCAAATATGCCAACGTGGTGCCCGACTACCGCACGCCAAACTCCATTCGCCTGGCCATCGCGCCACTGCCAACGTCGTTCACAGAAGTTTGGGATGGCATGGCGCGCATCCGTGATTCGGTAACAAGGCGTGACTATTTGCGAATCGAAGACAACGGAAGCCGCGTGACCTAATGACCGACAAGTCGAACGAAAAGGCAATCACATACATTAGCTATCTCAAGGTTGATGAGATGCTCGAATTGCAGCAACCCGAGAGCGATGGCGAACACGACGAGATGTTGTTCATCGTTATTCACCAGACCTACGAGTTGTGGTTCAAGCAGATTCTTCACGAGGTGGCCGAGTTACAGCGCACGCTCGAGCAGGGCGACACACACCGCTCGCTTGCGATTCTGGGTCGCGTGCGCACCATCATGAAAACCTGCGTCGGTCAGCTCGACATTCTCGAAACAATGACTCCGCTGCAGTTCAACACTTTTCGCGGTCGGCTGCAGTCGGCAAGCGGTTTTCAGTCTGCGCAGTTTCGCGAGCTCGAGGCTGTTCTCGGTCGACGCGATCAAGCCGGCGCTGGTGCCGAGAAACACACCGGCATGGGCATGGCCGAGCACCTAATCGAGGGCTCGCCGGCTCGCGCACGAGTTGAGGCGGCAATGACTCGCCCTTCTCTCTGGGATAGCACCCTGCGCTACCTGGCCGGTCGCGGTCACGCTGTGCCGGGCGAGGTTTTGAACCGAGACGTATCCGTGGGTTATGAAGCCCACGAAGGCGTGCAAGACATGTTGCTCGATGTGCACCGCAACGACCCAGATGCTGCGGCCATATGCGAGCGGCTTGTCGATTTGGATGAAGGCCTTCAGGAGTGGCGCTATCGCCACGTGAAGATGGTCGAGCGGACCATTGGGCACAAGATGGGCTCTGGCGGATCGTCGGGCGTTGGCTACCTGTCGTCAACCCTGTTCAGGTCGGTGTTCCCAGACCTCTGGGCTATTCGCTCGCGCTTCTAGCGGGCCGCAGCCTCAACCACGTTTTTGACCAGCATCGCGCGGGTCATTGGCCCTACCCCGCCAGGGTTTGGCGAGAGCCAGCCGGCAACCGAGGCGACATCCGGGTGGATGTCACCGGCAAGAGTTGAACCGCCATCAACGCGGGTCACGCCAACGTCGAGCACGGCGGCGCCGGGCTTGATCCAGTCGGGCTGAACGAAGTGGGCAACACCCAGGGCGGCAACCACGATGTCTGCGCGGCGAACCGAAGCGGCAATGTCTTTAGAGGCCGAGTGCAGGGTTGTGACGGTCGAGTCGATGCCCTTGCGAGACATGAGCAATCCGAGTGGGCGGCCGACGGTGATGCCGCGCCCGATAACAGCAACCTCAGCGCCCTTGGTCGGCACGTCGTAGCGTCGAAGCAACTCAACAATGCCGGCAGGTGTGCAGGGCAGCGGCGAAGTCAGTTCGCCAGAAACTCCGAGCACCAAACGACCGAGGTTGATCGGGTGCAAACCATCGGCGTCTTTGTCGGGGTCGATGAGCTCAAGCATTTCGAGAGAGTCAATGCCAACCGGCAGCGGCAACTGAATGATGTAACCGGTGACTTCACGGGCATCGTTGAGATCGCGAATTGCCGCACGGATGTCTGCTGCCGAAGAGCTTGCCTTCATGTCGATGCGCACCGAGTGCATGCCGATTTCTGCGCAGTCGCGGTGTTTGCCAGCGACATACTTGTGTGAACCTGGGTCGTCGCCAACCAGAAGTGTTCCTAGACCCGGATTGATGCCGCGCTGCTTAAGTTCGACGACTTGCTTTGCGAGTTCGGCTTTGATTGCCGAAGCAGCTGCGAGTCCGTCGAGCTTAATTGCGGTCATGAATTACCAGTTCTCGAGGTTTGGGTAAAGCGGAAAAGCCTCGGTCAACTTGGCAACGCGAGCCTTGAGTGCCGCGATGTCTGGGTTTGGCAAAAGCACACCGGCGATGATGTCGGCAACTTCGGTGAACTCTTCGGTTGCGAATCCGCGGGTTGCCAACGCTGGGGTTCCGATGCGAACACCTGAGGTGACCAGTGGTGGACGTGGGTCGTTCGGAACCGAGTTGCGGTTCACTGTGATGCCAACCTCGTGCAACAAGTCTTCGGCAGTCTTGCCGTCGATCGGAGCGTTGCGAAGATCAACCAGAACCAGGTGAACCTCCGTGCCACCGGTCAAGACCGAGACGCCGTTGCCGGCCACGTCTGACTGGGTCAAACGCTCAGCAATTAGGCGGGCTCCATCCAAGGTGCGCTGCTGGCGGTCTTTGAACTCTGGGCCGAGAGCGGCCTTGAAGGCCACGGCCTTGGCGGCGATTACGTGCATCAGCGGGCCACCCTGCTGACCTGGGAAAACTGCCGAGTCGATCTTCTTCGCGTATTCCTCTTTGCAAAGAATCAGACCCGAGCGCGGGCCGGCGAGAGTCTTGTGAACTGTTGTTGAAACCACATCTGCGTATGGCACCGGCGACGGGTGCAATCCTGCTGCAACCAAACCTGCGATGTGAGCCATGTCGGCCCAAAGCTTCGCGCCAACTTCATCTGCAATTTTTCTGAATTCAGCGAAGTCGATGTGACGGGAGTAGGCAGACCATCCCGCGATTAGAACTGCAGGCTTAACTTCGTGCGCGCGCTTGCGAACGATGTCCATGTCAATCAAGAAAGTTTCTGGGTTGAGCTCGTAAGCGTGACCCTCATACATTTTGCCCGAGAAGTTCAAACGCATTCCGTGGGTTAGGTGACCACCGTGCGCAAGTTCGAGACCAAGAATTCGGTCACCCGGTTTTGCCAGCGCCATCAAAACGGCTGCGTTTGCAGAAGCACCTGAGTGGGGCTGTACGTTTGCGTGCTCTGCGCCGAAGAGCAACTTTGCGCGGTCGCGCGCCAGATTCTCGGCAACGTCAACGACTTCGCAACCACCGTAGTAACGCTTGCCCGGATAACCTTCTGCATACTTGTTGGTCAGCACCGACCCCTGCGCCTCGAGCACGCTGCGCGAAACGAAGTTCTCGCTGGCGATCATCTCAAGAAAGTTTCGCTGACGGTCAAGCTCGCCCTGCAGCACGGCCGCGATTTCGGGGTCGGTTTCGGCCAGCGATGCGTTGAATGTGGAGGGCAATTTTGAGGAGGTCATTTGGCAATTTTACCCGCCAGAGTGCTCCAAACCCGCCGTCTAGGGATAGCCGAACATTGACCGGTCATTTTCGGCTTTAGGCATGTCTTTGCCCCAGGTTTGAGTTTTATGTTCGTTAGTATGAACAAATGCTCGGATGGGGCGCCGACAAGAATCAGGGATAGAAATTGGCCGAATTGCCACTAATCATTGGGGCCGCGATGATCATCGGCGGCCTGGTGCTTGGCGTTTTCATCACTTTTCGCATCCTTGAGCAGCGCCGAGCCGACCGCGACGAACCGCTCGACTAGCCACCGCGCTAGACACTGACGCTTAAACTTGGGCTCATGACTTCAGCCACCGAGCACTGGGTGCTCACCCTCGTATGTGAAGACCGTCCAGGCATCGTTCACGCAATCTCGGGGGCGATTGTGGCAGCCAACGGAAACATCACCGAGTCTCACCAATACACCTCCCTCGACACCGGGCGCTTCTTCATGCGCCTGCAGATCGAATCGGCGGTCGGCCGCCCAGAGTTCGAGGCTGCCATCAAGCCAATCGCTGCCACCTACTCAATGCAGTGGGAGCTCGACACCGTCGGCCGCAGCATGAAGACTTTGGTGTTGGTTTCAAAAGCCGGACACTGTCTGAACGACATGCTCTTTCGTCAGCGCTCCGGCCAGCTTCCGATTGAAATCGGCACCGTATTCGGCAACCACGCAGAGTTGGCCCCGCTTGCCGAATTCTATGGAGTGACTTTCGAGAATCACACAATCAAGAGCGACGCCGACAAGCGTGCCTTCGAACAAATGCTGCGCACCTACATCAAAGCAACCGGCGTTGAGCTAATTGTTTTGGCCCGCTTCATGCAGGTTCTCTCGCAAGAGTTCTGCGAAGAGTTCGCCGGCAAGATCATCAACATTCACCACTCGTTCTTACCTGGCTTCAAAGGTGCGAACCCATACGCGCAGGCACACGCCCGTGGAGTCAAGCTAATCGGCGCGACCGCACACTTCGTTACCAGCGATCTCGACGAGGGCCCAATCATCGAACAGAACGTAGTTCGAGTTGAGCACTCTGCGTCGAAAGATCGCTTGGTTTCAATCGGTCAAGACGTCGAGTCGAAAACTCTGACTCAGGCCGTGCGCTGGTTCGCTGAGCACCGCATTTTGCTCGACGGCGATCGCACCGTTATCTTCAGCTAGGAAATTCGAAGCCTCGGGTTTTGCCTCAGTCGGCTGCGCACAATCAAAGCTCCGGCTATCGCTCCTAAAGCTGCCGAACCCACGGATGCCGCCGGCATCACCCAACTCAAGTTCGTGGCCGGCGCGATTGTCTTGGATGCCGCCTGCGGCACAGGTTCGATTTTCACTTCGGTTTTCGGCTGCGGAAGCGGTTCGGTTAGCGTGACGACAGCGTTCGACCGTGGCTGACGTGGCGCAACTGGCTCACTCACGAAGCTGGTCTCAATCGCCCTGATGCTGGTCATCGGGGCAAACGGCACAACCTGCTCGGCCTCAAAGACGGGTTCTGGCGTGGGCGCAGGTTGCTCGGCTGGCGGTGGGCTTGGCGGCTCAACGACTGGCACAACCGCCAGGGTCGCCTCGGGGGTAGGAATTGGGGATGGCGTTGCCGAAGGGCTGGCAGTCGGCGTTGCCGAAGGAGTTGGTGCCGGCGACGGCAACGCCTGAACGGCAGCCTGCACCGTGACCATTGGGCTGGCCAGATCTAGACCCGGCCCATAGTTGCCAGTCTGGTCGACAAAACTCTTGGCGAGAATTGTCACCGAAACCTCGGCTGCGGGTTTGCATCCGGTAATCGCAAACGTGATCGACTGTGTCGCATAGGTGATGCCGGCAAAGTAGCAACCTTCACCACTCAAGGTTGGCTCCATAGGTGTGCCGATGAGGTCGGCGCGCTCATCTATCGAGGCAGTAAGCACGAATGTGCCTTCGGCAACAGTTGCTGGCGCAGGTTCAAAAGTGAAAACAGGAGCGGTTCGATCAATCACCGTGAAATCCGAAACCGCACCCGTCGCTGGACCCCAGTTGCCTGACAAATCTGAAACCGAGTTTGCGCCGAGTTGAACGGCGACGGTTCCGTCACTGCAACCCGTCACCGTGATCACGTGGAATGACGCTGGTGAAAAAGAACTCTCGATTTTGCAGCCGATTGCCGAACCGATGGTCATTAAGTCACTCGATTCAAAATTCTTGATTGCCGAATTAGTCATCAGGTAGAAAGTAGCGGTCGACTGATTGGTGCGCGACACATCAGCCCAAAACATGTCAACCGAGGGTGCGTTGTTTGCACTGGCAGGAGCCATGACGACACCGCCGAGAATTGCAATTAAGGATGCGCTAGCAGAAAGCAGTTTGTGCCAGCGTCGAATTTGTTTTCTGTGCATAACAGAAAGCAAATAACTCCCCCGAAAATCTCGGGGGAGTTATCAACAGATTTTGCTTGAAACTACTTCTTGGTGTTTTCGGCTATAGAAACCAAAGCAATCGAGCTCTCGAAACCGACTCGAATTATGATCAGCGAAACCACAGCAACCAGAGGCGAAACGACCATCAAGAGAATTCCTTCTAGCTCTAAGAACTCATCGCTAGCCAACAATAGAAGCCCAAAGACCTCTGCAATAAGCAAACCGACGGCTAGCAGCGCAATCATGAAAATGTAGAGAACCCTGGCAACATCGCGGGTAACAAAGTTCTCGAACTTGGTATCAAAGAGTTTCTTGAAAAACATGTTTCCCCTTTTCGCAGGTAGTTGAGGTTAATCCCTCGACTCAAACGCTACACCGCAAGCCGAACGCTTTAGCCGAGGCGAGCCTTCAGGTTTTCGGCAAGGCTAGTCATGAACTCATCCGTGGTTTGGTAACCCTGGTCGCCGCCAACTAGCAGCGAGAGGTCTTTGGTCATCTTGCCCGACTCAACGGTCTTGATGATCACGTCTTCGAGGGTCTCGGCAAACTTGCGAACCTCAGGGGTGCCATCGATGTCGGCGCGGGCCATCAGGGCGCGAGTCCAGGCATAGATAGACGCAATCGGATTGGTCGACGTCTTCTTGCCGGCCTGCCAGTCGCGGTAGTGGCGGGTCACGGTGCCGTGAGCTGCCTCGGCCAAGGTGGTCTTGCCGTCAGGAGTTGTTAGCACCGAGGTCATGAGGCCGAGCGAACCGAAGCCCTGCGCAACGGTGTCTGACTGAACGTCGCCGTCGTAGTTCTTGCAAGCCCAGACATAGCCACCCTCCCACTTGAGCGAAGCCGCGACCATGTCGTCGATTAGGCGGTGCTCATAGGTGAGGCCGGCAGCCTTGAAGCGGTCGGCATACTCTGCGTCGAAAACTTCTTGAAACGCATCTTTGAACGTTCCGTCGTATGCCTTCAAGATCGTGTTCTTGGTCGAAAGGTAAACCGGGTAGTTGCGAGCTAAGCCATAGTTGAAACTGGCGCGAGCAAAATCACGGATGCTGTCGAGGTAGTTGTACATGCCCATCGCAACACCGCCGTGCTCCGGGTAGTCGGCGACTGTCCAGGTCTGTGGCTCGCCAGTTTCTGGAGTCCAGGTCATGGTTACGCGACCCTTGCCAGGAACCTTGAAGTCGGTTGCCTTGTACTGATCGCCGTGCGCGTGACGGCCGATGATGATTGGCTTTGTCCAACCTGGCACTAGGCGAGGAACGTTTGAGATGATGATCGGCTCGCGAAAGACAACGCCGTCAAGAATGTTACGAATGGTGCCGTTCGGCGACTTCCACATTTTCTTGAGCTTGAACTCTTCGACGCGGGCTTCATCCGGGGTGATGGTTGCGCACTTCACACCAACGCCGTGCTTGCGAATTGCGTGAGCAGCATCGATGGTGACCTGGTCGTCGGTCTCGTCGCGGTGCTCGACGCTTAGGTCGTAGTAGTCGAGGTCGATGTCAAGAAACGGAAGGATGAGTGAGTCTTTGATGTTCTGCCAGATGATTCTGGTCATTTCGTCGCCGTCTAGCTCTACAACCGTGCCGACTACCTTGATTTTTGACATGCTTTACTGCTCCAGATTTCGGGGTTTGTCGGCACCAGAATAGGCCAACACTCGCCTCAAGCCTATTAGGTTTGAGCCATGACTAAGCCCTTTCGCCGCCTCTTGGCCGCACTCAGCGCCGCTTCTCTAGCCGTTTTGGGTCTCACCGCCTGCGGCCCAAGTTTGCCGTCAGCCACCCCGATTACCTCCGAGATGGTCGGGCTGCAGATGCACACCTGGAGCTTCGATTCGATTGCTGCCGAGTGCCCGACCCTCGAGGACATCGGTTATGACTGGGTTCTTGTCTCGCCGCCACAGGAGACGATTCCAGATAGCGCTTGGTGGGCTCACTACCAGCCAGTCAGTTACAAGATCGATTCGAGCCTCGGCACTCGCAGCGAATTCGAGAACATGGTTTCGGTCTGCAAGAGCAACAACGTGCAGATCATGGTCGACGTGGTCTTGAACCACATGACCGGTTTGCAAAGTGGAATAGGTTCTGCCGGCACCGAATTCACCAAGTATGAATTTCCGGGGCTCTACAAACCCGAAGACTTCAACATCTGCCCAACCGGCGTTAGCCAAATCGAAGACTATACAAATGTCGAAGAAATTCAGCAGTGTGAACTGCTCAGCCTTTCAGACCTAAACACCAGCAAAGCCAACGTGCGCGATCAACTGGTTAAGTTCTTGCGCGACTTGCGTGGCATGGGAGTTGCCGGTTTTCGAGTTGACGCCGCAAAGCACATCAAGGCGAGCGAGCTGAAGCAGATTGTCGATCAACTGCCTGGCGACACCACTTTCATCTCTGAGGTAATCGGTGACACTCCCCCGCAGTCTGAGTATTACGAATTCGGTCACGTTTTCTCATTCGACTGGATAAACATGGTGCGCAACATTTTCTCAAGCAGCGGTTTGCTCGGTGGCTCTGCAGACCAGAACTACTTCGACATGCTCAGCCCGTCTGACAAAACCGTCACCCTGGTGACCAACCACGACACCGAACGCAACGGCGGAGCAATCAGCTACCAGTTTGCGAAGAACTTCAACCTGGCCACGATTTTCACTCTCGCCGCTCCTTACGGCAAGCCAATGCTCTACTCGTCTTATGCCTTCAGCGACTACGACGCTGGCCCACTCGGCAGCCCAACCGGCTACCAGCCTGTGGCCCAATGCGTGAACGACCCGAGCCCCGGCTATGGCGCCTACCAAGATGGCGACTGGATCTGCCAGCACCGTTGGCCCGCCAATAAGGGCATGATCGCCTTCAGAAAGGCCGTTGGCGACAGCAAGTTCAGCGACATCTGGCAAGAGGGTGACGCCTATGGCTTTGGCCGCGGCAAGCTGGGCTTCGTTGTGTTCAACAGCGGCGAAACTGATGTGACGGCAACCATCAAAACTTCGCTGCCTGCCGGAACCTACACCGACAGAATCGGTGGCGGCTCAGTGACTGTTGGTGCCGACGGCACTATGACGGTTGACGTGAAGAGTTGGAACGCGGTCGCAATAGACGTCAAGTCGAAGAACTAACCCGAAATTCCTAAACGAGTGAGTTGCGCCAGGCCTTGTGCATTCTGGCGAACTTGCCGGTGCCTGCAATCAACTTCGCAGGTGCATCGTCTTCGATGATCTTTCCGTGTTCCATAACTAGAACGCGGTCGGCAATCGAAATCGTGCTCAAACGGTGAGCGATGATGATTGCGGTTCGACCCTTGAGCAGGGTTTGTAATCCGTGTTGAACCAAACGCTCGCTCGGAATATCGAGTGAAGCGGTTGCCTCGTCGAGAATCAAAACCGCTGGGTCTGCGATGAACGCACGTGCGAATGAAATCAGCTGACGTTGACCGGCACTAACTCGACCGCCGCGCTTGTTGACATCGGTTTCATAACCCTCTGGCAGCGAAACAATGAAATCGTGAACTCCAACGGCTTTCGCAGATGCAACGATTTCGTCAAATGTTGCATCTGGCTTGCCGAGCGCGATGTTGCCACCGATGGTTCCAGAGAACAGGTATGCCTCTTGGGTAACCATGACGACGGCGCTGCGAAGAGTGTCGTTCGAGAGATCGCGAAGGTCAACATCGTCTAGTTTGACTGCGCCTTCGCTCGGGTCATAGAAACGAGCGACGAGTTTGGCCAGGGTCGACTTGCCTGCACCCGTGGTGCCAACCAGCGCGATGGTCTGACCGGCCGGAATGGTCAGGTCGAAGTCGGGCAGAATCGTCGCGCCTTCGCCGTAGTGAAAGTTCACCTTGTCGAACTGCAGCTTGCCCTTGGGGTTCTTGAGCGCAACCGGCTTCTCAGGCTCTGGCACGGTTGGCTGCTCTTCGAGCACACCCGAGATCTTCTCGAGCGACGAGTTGGCCGACTGGTAGGCGTTGTAGAACATCGCCAGACCTTCCATCGGGTCGAAGAACCGGCGGGCATACAAGATGGCAGCGGTCAAGACGCCGATGCCGATGTCGCCCTCGATCACTCGCAGGCCACCGAATAGCAGCACTGCGCCGACGGTGATGTTTCCGATCATGATCAGGCTCGGGTCGTAGATGCCGAACAGCTGAATCACCTTGGCGTTGACGAATCGGTAGTCTTCGACCAACTCGCCATACTCTTCTTGGTTGCGCTTCTCTTTTCTGAACGCCTTAACCGCACGGATGCCGGTCATCGTCTCAACGAAGTGCACAATCAACTTGGCCGAGGCAACTCGAGTCTTTCTGAAGTTGATGCGGGTGTTCTTCTGGAACCATCTGGTTAAGAAGAACAGCGGAATTAGCGAGATGAGAATTACGCCGAAGCTGCTTATGTCGAGCAACGCCAGAGCGGTTGCAGTAAAGATCATGTAGAGAATTCCGGCAACCATTTCGTTGCCACCGGTGTCAAGCAATTCTTTGATTGAGTCGAGGTCGCTGGTTTGACGAGCGATAACGCGACCAGAGGTGTACTTCTCGTGAAACTGCAGGCTTAGTTTTTGAGTGTGCACAAAGATGCGGTTTCGCAAATCGAAGATTACGCCCTGGTTGGTCTTTGCCGAATAGAGCAAAAACCATGCGGTAAGAATTCCTGTTGCCACTGCGGCGAACAAGAATGCACCAACCGTGAAGAGCAACGGCGCAACATTTTGCTTCATCGCTTCTGGCAGAGCCCAGTCGATGCCTAGAGCAATTAGACCAGGGCCAATAACACGCAGAGCCTGACTAAAGATGACCAAGACCAAACTGACCGCAAGGCGCTTCTTAATTGGCTTGACCAAGCTGAACAAAAGTCGGCGCGAACGCAACTTGATGGCGAGCGCATCTTCTTTGTTGAGTTCGATGCGGTCTTCGTTGGCTACTCCCTGCATGCTCATTTCTTGACCGCCTTCTTGCGTGGTTTAGTTTTCAGTTCGTTGCCATCAGAGTCGAGGCTCGAAATCACGTGTCGGTAGTGCTTGTTGGTTGCCAGCAATTCGCTGTGCTTGCCGATTGCGGTGATCTTGCCGTTTTCGAGCAGCGCGACCTTGTCGGCCAGCTGAACCGTTGACGGGCGGTGAGCCACAATCAGGGCGGTTGTGGTCTTGAGCACTGTGCGCAGTGCCTCTTCGACCATCGCCTCGGTGTCGACGTCGAGTGCCGAAAGCGGGTCGTCGAGAACCAGAACCTCTGGCTTCGAGGCCACCGCGCGGGCAAGCGCGAGGCGCTGACGCTGACCGCCAGACAGGCTCATGCCCTCTTCGCCGATCTTGGTGTCTAGGCCCTCTGGCAGGTCATAGACAAACTGGGCCTGGGCAATCTCAATGGCCTGCTTGAGCTCTTTCTTGGTGGCGTTTGGTCGACCAAGCAGCACGTTGTCGCGAACGCTAGCCGAGAACAGGGTGGCATCTTCGAAGGCCATGGCGATGTGCTTGCGAAGGTCGGTGCGGTTTAGGTCGCGCACGTCTACCCCGTCGAGTTCAACCGAACCGCCGGTAACCTCGTAGAGCCTGGTGGCAAGCGCGGTCAAAGTTGTCTTTCCGCAGCCGGTGATTCCAATCAGGGCAACAGATTCGCCCGGCTCGAGAACCAGGTTCACGCCGTTGAGAAGGTCGGGCTGATCAGCCGGTGCGTCTGCATATCTGAAGTGCACGTCTTTGAAAACCAAACGACCCTGAGGCTTCTTGATGGTTTTTGCTTTCGACGGGTCGGTGATTTCAACTGGCGCATCGAGCACCTCGAAGAAACGTTCAACCGCAGTCTTGGCGTCGAGCGTCATCGAGAGCAAGAAACCTACCGACTCGGTTGGCCAGCGAAGAACCGTGGTTGTCGCGAAGAACGCAACCAAACCACCAACGGTTAGCTGGTCGGTCGAAACCAACCACACACCGATGAGCAGCGATAGACCAACCGCAAACTCCGGAATCAAAATCAGGTAGATCCAAATGTTTGCAATCAGCCCTGCCTTCTTCAACTCGGTTGAGCGAAGGTTCGATGCGTCACGCGAAAACTTGTCTGCGAAATAACCGCTGCGACCAAAAGCCTTAACTACACGGATACCGTGCACCGACTCCTCAATCGAAGTGGCGAGGTCACCGGCCTGGTCTTGGCTGATGC